>Ga0070737_10005097_pt1 | contig 12726 bp, 8 predicted proteins | sample Coa_R1_10_FD_66438 | JGI IMG/M metagenome (GOLD analysis project Ga0070737, IMG submission 66438) | Surface soil microbial communities from Centralia Pennsylvania, which are recovering from an underground coalmine fire - Coalmine... | ecosystem: Environmental > Terrestrial > Soil > Unclassified ... | reverse complement strand
CGACCACGTCACGCAAGCGACAGCGCAGCGGTAGGTTGGCTCACCGTGAGCTGGTGGGTCACCCATGCGGAGCGGACACTGACCGAAGAGGTGCCGGCGTCGCCGGAGGACGTGCGCGACTTCTACGTGGATCTGGACAACATCAAAGCCGTTCATCCGCTGGTCGTTTCGGTTCGCACGCTGTCGCGCACCGAAACAGCGGACGGGTACCAGCAGGCGTATCGCGTGACCGACCGGATTCCGTTCGGAAGCCTGAACCTGCGGGTGAGCTATCGGGCGCGGCTGCACGTGCCGGCACACGGCGACGTGACCACGGAGGCCCACCAATTCCCGGGAGTGCGGCTCGGTGGGACAGTGAGTTTCGAGCCGATCGACGCCGGTACCCGAGTCGTCGAGCGACTACGGATTGCGGCGCCCCGTCCGCTGGCCCCGATGACCACACGCGAAGCCGTCGACGCGCATATCGCGATGCTGGCGGGTATCCGCAACCGGTTTGAGTCACGAGCGTGACACGTCGCAAAACCATCAATTTTTGCTCTGGGCCTCGAATTCGGCCTCGATCTGCTCGATAGACTTACGGGAAGTCTCCGGCCCGAGCAGGTAGCCGATGATGGTCAGCAGCCAGAGGCCAGCGCTCGCCAGGAATGGAATCGTGGGACCGAAAGCCGTGATGCCGGCACCCACCAGCAACGGGGCAAAGATGGCCGCGAATCGCCCACCACCGACGGCCAGCCCGAAGCCCGTCCCCCGGATCCGCGTCGGAAACAGTTCGCTGATGTAGGTGTCACCGACGCCCCACAGCCAGCCGAGCAACGCCATCATCAGCGCACCGAACACCAAGAAGAGGCCGAGCGATGACACCGTCGTAGCCACGATAGTGGTGGCAATCATCAGCACCGCGCCCGCCATCCCAGCGGGCCGACGTCCGCGCCAATCCGATAGACCCGTGCCCAGGTAGGAGAAAAAGAACTGGGCCACATAGAAACTGATCGCGTAACCGATTGCGGTAGCCGGCGAGACGCCGAACTTTTTCACCATGAATGTGGTGAGAAAGACGCTCAGCCCCCAGTAGCCGGCTGCGTTGGCCGTGTACAACAACCAGCCGATGCCAATCCGCTTGCGTACAACCGGTATTCGCCAGATCCGATCCGGGGAGCCCGGGGAAAGCGACTGCTCCAGTTGCTGGGCAGCCCGGATTTTCTCGTCCGCCTTCTGGATGGCGTATCGGACCGACTCCTGAACAAGGCGGCGCATTGCGAAGACTCCTATTGCAGGGACGATCGCGATGATGAAGGTCCATTGCCACCCGAAGCGTGGTGCGATGTAGAGGGCAGCCAACCCGGCGAGGATGTAGCCGAATGAGAAGAGCGAGAACATGATTCCGCCGACGCCGATTGCGCGGTACCGCGGCGGAAACATCTCGCAGGTGTACGGCGCGCCTACCGCCAGTTCACCGGCACCGCCCACACCGGTGAGAAACCGCAGCGCAGCGAATAGCGGAATGTTGGCTGTCAGTCCGCCAAGGGATGTGGTGGCCCCGTAAAGGAGGATCGACACGCCGAGGGTGTCCTTGCGGCCCCAGCGGTCTGCTGCGATACCGAAGCCGATCGTCCCGACCATGTAACCGACGAGGAAAATCGAGCCGATGAAGCCCAGTGTGGTGAGGTCGACTGCAAAGCTCACGGCGATCAGCGGAAGAACCAGCCCGTAGATGTTCACCGCGTAAGCATCGAAGCCGTAGCCGAGGCCCGCGGTCACCGCCACCAGTAACGAGTCGCGAAGCGGGATCTGCTCGCTCAAGTCGCTGGTCGCGGTCGTGCGGAGGGGTCTCGTAGGCTGCTGGATTGATACGTCGATTGCAGGCGCATCGCTTGTCAGGCGCTCGTCGTCACCGGTCGTCGTCGATGTCATAGGTCTCTTTCGCAACGGTGCATGGTCGCTGGTGCTACGAAATGCAGTGTGTGCGTCAGACTCGGCGATGGCACTGCTAAATCGCGCGGTGATCAAAACTTGAGCCGGACAGACGCCGAGCAGACGCAAAGTCTGCTCGCGCATCAAGCCAGCTGTTGCCGGAGCTCTCGCTTTAACACCTTGCCGTAGCTGTTCTTCGGCAGCCGGTCCACAAACAGATACCGCTTAGGGCGTTTGAATCGGGCGATGCGCTGTAGCAGGTGCGCATCGAGCTCGTCGGCGCCGGCCGAACCCACGACGAACGCGACCACGACCTCACCCCACTCCGCGTCGGGTTGTCCTACGACGCAGGCCTCCGACACACCCGGGTGTGCCAGCAGCGCCTCCTCCACTTCGCGCGGATAGATGTTGCTGCCGCCGCTGATCACGACATCCTTGGAACGGTCGCGCAGCGTCAAGTAGCCGCGCGCGTCGAAGGAACCCAGATCTCCGGTGTGCAGCCACCCGTCCTGCAGCGTCTGGGCGGTAGCATCGGGCTCGTTCCAGTAGCCGGACATGACAACGTCACCGCGGCAGGCGATCTCACCGATTTCGCCGACCGCCGCCGGTGCGCCGTCGGCGCGCAGCACCGCGACTTGCACGCCCGACCGCGGGTAGCCGACCGACCCCAGCACCGAATCGTCGGCATCCTCGTGATCGGCGCGGCGCAGGCCGGTGATGGTCATCGGCGCCTCACCCTGGCCATAGATCTGCGCGAAGATCGGACCGAACGCCGCGAACGCCTTCTTGATGGTCTCCACGTACATCGGGCCGCCGCCGTAGACGATCGTTCGCAGCTCGCGCGGGCACGCGCGGCCCGTGTCGACCAAGCGCTGCACCATCGTCGGGGCGAGAAACGTGCTGCAGCCGGGATGGTGATCACACAGGTCGAGGAATTCGTCCGCGTCGAATCCGCTTCCGGCCGTCACCACTTGGCGCGCTCCGCGCAGCACGTAGGCCGGGATGTAGAGGCCCGAGCCGTGCGACATCGGCGCAGCATGTACGAAACTGCAGTGCTCGTCGGGTGCGTCGATATCGGCAAGGTGCGCGATCGTCATCGCCATCAGGCTGCGATGGCTCAGCATGGCCCCCTTCGCCCGGCCGGTCGTGCCGCTGGTATAGAACAGCCACGCCAGCATGGACGGATCGGTGCAAGGAACGTCGGCGAGCGGCCCGGCAAATAGCCGTGAATAAGCCGCTGTTCCAAGGATTTCCAACGGCACACCGCAAGTCAGTTCGGCTGCGATCGTCGGCGACGCAAAGACGCATGAGATGCTGGCGTCCGCGAGGATCTGCGTCATCTCGAACGGATGCAGCTTGTAGTTGATCGGGACGGCCACACACTCGGCTGCCCAGATCGCGAAGAGCAGTTCGACGATCTCCGGGCGGTTCTCGCTGGTAATCGCGATGCGTGCGCCCAGCGGGTACTGCTCCCGGAGGAAGCCCGCCAGCCGTAACACGCGCTCCCGCAGCTCATGCCAGGTACAGACCCGGTGCTCTCCGTGATACACGGCGCCGCGGTCTCCGAAGCGGGTCGCGGTCTGGTCGAGGATCGTGAAGAGGTTCAACAAGCGGCCCTATGTCAAACGTCCGACAGGTATTTCGTCGAGCTCCATCCGCCGTCGACCACGATGGTCTGGCCGTTGATGAAACTGCCGCCGGACGAGCACAAGAACGCGACGGTGCTCGCGACGTCGTCGACCGTGCCCAGCCGCTGGTGCGGCGTCATGCCGACGTTCATCCGGCGGAACCGTTCGTCAGCCAGCCTGTGTTCGGTCATCGGCGTCTGGATCACGCCGGGCGCGACTGCGTTGCAACGGATTCCCTGCGACCCGTACTGGCAGGCGATGTGGGTGGTCAGCGCCGTCAGCCCGCCCTTGGCGGCCGAGTACGCACCTCCCCGAAGGCCGCCCACGACCGCGAACGTCGACGTGATGTTGATAATCGCCGACCCCGGCGGCATGTGCGGCAGCACGTCCCGCGCCAGCCGGAACGGCGCCCGCAGCATCACGCCGAGGAAGTAATCCAGTGTCGCGTCGTCGGTTTCGTGTAATGGCGTAGGGCTGCCCACCCCGGCGTTGTTGACCAAAAAGTCGATGCGGCCCCAGCGGTCGACGGCGGCATCCACGATCCGCCGCGGCGCATCATCAGAGGTCAGATCGACGGCCACGGTGGCCACTCGGCCCGGATCGCCGATGGCCGCAGCCAATTCGGCGAGCTTGGCCTCATTTCGGCCCGTCGCCAGCACCGCCATGCCCGACTCGGCCAGCTTGGTCGCGCATCCGAACCCGATACCGCCCGTCGCTCCGGTTATGATCGCTACCTGCATCTCACTCGCCCGTCTCCATCAGCGCCGCCTTGATCTGATGCTTCAACACTTTGCCGGCGTCGTTTCGTGGTAGCTCCACCCAGATCGCCACTTGCTCCGGCGCTTTGAACCGTGCCACACCGTGCTCGTCCAGAAAGCTGCGCAGGCTCGCGACGTCGGGGCCGGGCGGCTCGGTGGGGACGATGACGGCACATGCCCGTTCGCCGGTTCGGGTGTCGGGCAGGCCGACGACGGCGACGTCCGCGATCCCGGGGTGGCCGGCGAGGATGTCCTCGATCTCCTTGGGCGCGATGTTTTCCCCGTTGCGGATGATGATGTCCTTGGCCCGCCCGGTGACCACCAGGTAGTCGCCGTCGACCCAGCGTCCGAGGTCGCCGGTGCGGAAGTAGCCGTCGTCATCGAATGCCCCGGTCTCGTCCTCGGGATGCAGATAGCCGACCAGCATCTGTGGCCCGCGCGCACAGATTTCGCCGCGGTCCAGTTTGATCTCGGCGAATCCGGCGCGGCCGTCGGTATCGGCGGCGTGGTCGACGTCCTGCAGTGACCCGACCGTCGTGACCGGCACTTCGGTCGAGCCGTACACCCGGGTGACGGTCGCCCGCTCGAAATACCCGGCGGCGGTATGGATCAACGACGGCGATACCGACGCGCCGCCGCAGACGAATAACTTCAATTCCGGCAGCCGGGTGCCGGCGCGTCGGGCGGCCGCAAGCATCTGCTCCAGGAACGGTGTTGCCCCGGCGATGTGCGTGCAGCGTTCGGTCTGCATGAGCCGAACAGCCTCGTCGGCGTCCCAACGCTCCATGAGCACGGCGGTGGTGCCCAGTAGCAGCGGGCATTCGAACGCGTAGATCGAGCCGCCGATGTGCGCGATCGGTGACGGGACCAGGAACGTGTCGCCGGGCTGCACCTGCCAGTAGTCGTGGATCTGGCGGATCAAGGCATGGATCGAGTTATGGCTGTGCAGAACGCCTTTAGGCCGGCCGGTGGTCCCCGAGGTGTAGAGCAGCATCCGTACCGCGTCCGGGTCCAGCGCCGGCAACTCGACCGAAGACGCCCGTTCGTCAAACAACGAACCGCCGTCGCGCACCACCACAACCTCAGGCGGCGAATCCAAGGCAGCGGTCACCCGATCCAGCATCGCCGCGTAGTCATGCCGACCGAAAACCGAGGGCACGAAAACCATTCGGCTGCCGGCGTCCTGCAGGATGAATGACAGCTCGCGGTCCCGCAGTGACGGTAGGATGGGGTTCACCACCATCCCGGCCAGCGTTGCCGCCAGGTAGATCACCACGGCCTCATGCCAGTTGGGCAGCATGAACGACACCACACTGCCGGCCGGCATCTGGGCCAGCATCGCCTGCGCCAGCTCTGTCGCCTGCTCGTAGAGGCTGCGGCAGTCCAGCCGGTGTTCGCCGTCGACCACCGCCGTCCGGTCCGGGGTGCGGCGCGCCGCGGCGGCCAGCGAGTTGGCCAGAGTGGACCGGACCCACCAGCCGCGGGCGTAGGCGTCGGCGGCGCGCGCGTCGTCCCAGCGGATCCGTCGTCCTCCGATCAGCCTCGTGTTCATCTGTGTCCCAGCCGAAGTCAGCCGCGCACCCGGCGCATCGTCATCGAGTGCCGGAACCGCGAGGCAGGATGTGTGTTGATGGTGACCTGGGCGACTTCCCTCTCGGATGTGGTGTAGGTGCGGCGCACTTCCAGCGCCGGTGATCCGACGCCGACGGCGAGTGCACCGGCCAGGTCCGCCGAGATCAGCACCGCGGCGATCTCCTGGCGAACCTCGACAATGCTGAGGCCGAAGAGATCTTCGATCAGCGGGAAGATCGGCCCGGTATGACGTTGCAATAGCCTGCCGACCGCGGCGAACGCCCGGTTGATGTAGTACTCGGTCCGGCATACCGGAAACTCCGCGCCCTCGATGCGCCGAAAACCGAGCACCGCCAACCATTCCTCGCCAACGGCCAGCCCGGTGCGGGCGGCCAGTTCGTCGTCGATCACCACCATCTTGGTGGACTCGATCGCGAATTGCGCGCCGGTCGCAAAAGCAAGCAGATCGTTGATCGAGACGACGTCCTGCACATACGAATCCGACGACGGCCGCGGCACCACTAGCGTGCCGGCCCGCGGTCGTGACGCGACGAGGTTGTCGTCGCGGAGCCGTCGTAGCGCTTCGCGAATGGTGTACCGGCTGACCGAAAACCGTTCGCACAGTTGGTGTTCGGTGGGCAGCTGGGATCCCACCGGATACACGCCGTCCACGATCTCTTTCCGCAGGGTTCGGGCGACCTGGAGGTAGCGGGCGTCAGCCATGGCGACTATCCCGGCGAAACGCCAGCACGCTGCCGTCGCCGTCGGCCGACACATACAGGGTGCCGTCAGGCCCGGCGGCCACACCCGCGAACGGGCCTTGCGGCCCGGAGAACGGCGGCATGCCCTTCAGCGGTTTGGGCACCACCCCGGGCGGGGCGCCGACCGGCAGGTCGGCGGCGATGGTGCGACGGGTCCGGTCCGCGAGATCGAACTCGACCAGCTCCTTGGCGTCGGCGTCGACCACATATAACTGCCGGCCGCGCACCAGGATCCCTTGCGGCCGGCGCAAACCGTCGAGCACCGTCTCGGTGCGCGACCCACTCACCTTGAGCACCCGGCCGGCGCCCGCCTCGGAGACCAGACAACCCCCGTCGGGGGCAATCGCCACACCCACGGGATCCTGGAGCCCGGCGGCGAGCACCTCGACCTGCCCCGCCCGGACTGACAGCACCCGGCCCGTTCCCAATTCGGCGACCACGACGGCGTCGCCGGCCACCGCCACGCCGTACAGCTGGTCGAAACCGTCGGCCAGCACGGTGCTTTCGCTGTCGGCGTGGCGGTACCGCGACACCTGGCCGCCCGACGTGGTGACGACGAACTCGCCCGCACCCGTCGGCGCCAGGCCGCGCAGGAAGCCCGGGTAGCCGGGGCTGAACAGCATGCCCACCGTCTGCAAAGCGCCGCCCGGACGCAGCACGTAAAAGTAAGTGCCGTCGGCGATATAGAGGTTGCCGTCCGCGCCGACGGCCAGATCCAGCGGCCAGTTCAGCCCGCCCGGCAACACCGTGTGCGTCGCCCCGTCGTCGGAGATTTCGGTGATCTCGCCGGTGAAGTTCGAGACGAATATCCGATCACCAACGAGGGTGACGTTGTCCAGGCCGGGGTTGAGGTCCGCCAGAACCGTCTGCTCGCCGCGCCGGGGGTCGATCCGCAATACCTGGCCGCTGTGCACCTGGGTGGAGACGATGCGACCCGCAGCGTCGAATTTCACCGAGTCGGGAACACCGAGACCGGCCGCGACACGCTGCGGCTCACCGCCGTCGAGGTCGATCCGCCAGATCTCGTTGGCGCCCATCACCGGGAAGTACAGCAACCCGTCGGGGCCGACCTCCATCGCGTTCGGTGACGGGATGTTCTCCAAAAGCACCCGCGGCGCGCCGCCGTTCAGGTCGAGTTCGAGAAGCCGCCCGCCGTCCCGGCATTCGCCGACGAACAACCGGCCGCCGTGAAGCGTGATGCCGTTGGCGCTCGGGATGTCGTCGCGCAGAATCCGGGTGTCGCCGTTGGGGTTTCGGACGCTGACCCGCCCGTCCATCACCTCGGTGGCGTAGAGATTGCCGCGCGGGTCGAACGCCACGTCGTCGGGTGCGACGATGTCGCCGCCTTTGGCGCTGACGGTTTCCAGCCGGCCGCTACCGAGGTCGAGCGCGCTGATCTGGCTGCCGGTGACCTGCGCGATGTAGATCCGGCCGTCCGGTCCGGTGCGCAGCCCGTTGGCGCCGAACAGCCGGCTTGGCGGCGTGAGTCGTTCCAGCCGCCAGCCCTCGGCGAGCTGCGGCGCAGTCCCGGCCGGGTAGCGGCCGTCATCCTGCGACATCGGCGATGGTCTCCCATTGATCAGGTCGGCGACAGAACGCTAGCAACCAGAGTTGGTCCATACAATAGCCGCCTTTCGATGACGGACCCGGTGCTGCGCGACGTCGTCCGTTTGACCCGGCCGACGAGAACGCCCAGTCTTGACCCCGCAGCAGCCCTGGTGAATTATGTTCTGCATACTGTAGAACCATATTCTTCAGGTGGCAGCGGAGAGAACGAATACTTGTCCAGACAATTGATTACCGCAGGTGACGGCGGCCGTGCGCGCCGGAGAGGTTTGACATGGCCGTGAAGGTGTACGAGCGCATCCTGGACCTCTTCGAAGCAGAGGGCATCAAAACCCTCTTCGGCATCCCCGACCCGAATTTCGTGCACCTGTTCCATGCCGCGGAGCAGCGCGGCTGGGATGTCGTTGCGCCGCATCACGAAGAGTGTGCGGGGTTCATGGCCGACGCGGTGTGGCGCATGACCGGCAAGCCGGGGTTGTGTATCGGCACGCTCGGGCCGGGTCTGGCCAATCTGGCCGGGGCCATGATGTGCGCGAAAGTCGAGAATTCCCCGGTCATTTTCCTGGGCGGGCAGCGGGCCCGGATCACCGAGCAGCGGGTGCGCCGTGGCCGGATTCAGTTCGTGTCGCAGATACCGCTGCTCGCGCCGTCGGTGAAATATGCCGCCAGCATCGAATACGCGGACCAGTCCGACGAGATCGTGCGAGAAGCGCTGCGCAGCGCGCAGACGGGCACGCCGGGACCGGCCTACATCGAGTATCCGGCGCATGTGATCCAGCAAGAACTCGACGTGCCCGCGCCGTTGCCGCCGCAGGCCTACCGCGTGGTCAATCAGGGCGCCAGCGCGCAGATGGTCGACAAGGCTGTGGAGCTGATCCGGAAGGCCGACCGGCCGATTCTTCTGGTCGGGCACGCGGTGCAGTGCGCGCGGGCCGGTGAATCGGTCGAGGCGCTCGCAAAGCTGGTGAACTGCCCGGTGATCCAGACGTCGGGCGGCACGGCGTTCATCAAGGGCATCGAGGATCGCACGTTCCCGTACGGCTTTTCGCCCTCGGCCGTCGAGGCGGTGGTGGCCTCCGATCTGTGCATCGCGATCGGCACCGAGCTCGGCGAGCCGGTGCACTACGGCAAGGGACGGCACTGGTCCGCCAACGACGCCAACCGCAAGTGGATCTGCGTGGAGCTCGACCCCAAAGCGATCGGCGTCAACCGACCGATCGACGCGCCGCTGGTCGGGGATCTGCGCGCGATCGTTCCCCAGCTCGTGGAGGCGCTCAAGGATTCGCCGCGGCCGGCGTCCCCGGATCTCGACGGCTGGGTGAGCCGCGATGCGGCGCGGATCGCCGAGCTCGCCGAAACCGCGCCGGCGCAAACACCGGTGCACACAGCGCGTTTCGTGGTGGAGGCGACGAAAGCGTTTCCCGCCGACGGCATTCTCGTCCGCGACGGCGGCGCGACCGTCATCTTCCAATGGACTTACTCGCAGGCCAAGCCGCACGACGTCATCTGGAACCAGAACTTCGGTCACATCGGAACGGGGCTGCCCTACGCCGTCGGCGCGTCGGTCGCCGACGGCCGCAACCGGCCGGTGATGCTGCTCACCAGCGACTCTTCGTTCATGTTTCACATCGCGGAGCTGGAAACCGCTGCGCGCCTTTGCCTGCCGCTGGTGTGCGTGGTGGGCGTCGACTACCAGTGGGGCCTGGAGGTGGGTGTGTACAAGCGGACCTTCGGTCAGGGGTCGTTGGAGACCGGCGTGCACTGGAGCAAAGACGTGCGGTTCGACAAGATCGCCGAAGGTTTCGGGTGTCACGGCGAATACGTGGAGCGTGGTGAGGACATCGGGCCCGCGATCGAACGCGCCTACGCCAGCGGCAAGGTCGGCGTCATCCATGTGCCCATCGATCCGAAGGTGAATTCTGAGGAGATGCCCAGCTACGACGAGTTCCGGACCTGGTATGCCGAAGGGACCCAGTGATGCGTGAATGCCTCGAGTTCTACATCGACGGCGGGTGGTGCAAGCCCGCCGAGCCGAAGACCGTGGACGTCGAAAACCCGGCGACCGAGCAGGTGTGCGGAAAGGTCGCGGTCGGCTCACCCGCCGACGTCGACCGGGCGGTCGCGGCCGCCAGGAAGGCCTTTCCCGCCTGGTCGCAGACCACCCGGGAGGAACGGCTCGACGTCCTGCAACGAATCCTGACCGAATACCAGAAGCGCGCCGGTGACCTCGCCGCGGCGATCACCGAAGAGATGGGCGCGCCGGCCGCGCTGGCCGCCGGCCCGCAGGTCGGGCTGGGGCTCGGCCATGTCAGCACCGCCATCGAAGTGTTGAAATCATTCGCATTCTCAGAGCAGCGGGGCGCGACGCTGGTGGTGCGCGAGCCGATCGGGGTCTGCGGGCTGATCACGCCGTGGAACTGGCCGATGAATCAGGTTGCCGTGAAGGTCTTTCCGGCACTGGCGGCCGGGTGCACGACGGTGCTCAAGCCGTCGGAGATCGCGCCGCTCTCGGCGCACATCTTCGCCGAGATCCTGCATGCCGCTGGCGTTCCGGCCGGTGTGTTCAACCTTGTGCACGGCGACGGCCCGACTGTCGGCGTCGCACTGGCGAGTCACCCTGACGTGGACATGATCTCGTTCACCGGCTCCACCCGGGCCGGCGTCGAAATCGCCAGAAACGCAGCGCCGACGGTCAAGCGGGTAACTCAGGAGCTGGGCGGCAAGGGCCCCAACATCATCCTCGACGACGCGGCCTTCGCCGATCACGTCAGTGCGGGCGTGGCCAACATGATGAGCAACTCCGGCCAATCCTGCAGCGCCCCGTCACGCATGCTCGTGCCCACCGCCCGGATGGCGGAAGCCGCCGAAATCGCCCGAGACGCAACCGAAAAGCTCACGGTCGGCGATCCCACCACCGACGTCGCACTCGGCCCGGTGGTCTCCGGAGCGCAATTCGAGAAGATCCAGTCGCTGATCCAGAAAGGAATCGACGAGGGCGCCAGGCTGGTCACCGGCGGCACCGGACGGCCCGACGGGCTGCAAACCGGCTACTACGTCAAGCCCACCGTCTTCGCCGACGTCACCAACGACATGACGATCGCCCGCGAAGAGATATTCGGCCCGGTGCTGTGCATCCTGGGCTACGACAGCCTGGAGGAGGCCGTCGAAATCGCCAACGACACCGACTACGGTCTGGCCGGTTACGTCGCGGCCACCGATCTCGACAAGGCCCGGGCGCTTGCCCGCCGGCTGCGGTCGGGCTGGGTGGTGATCAACGACGGATTCGACTTCCACGCCGGGTTCGGCGGGTACAAGCGCAGCGGCAACGGACGCGAGTGGGGCGAGCCGGGTTTCCACGAATACCTGGAAACCAAGTCGATTCTCGGCTACGCGCCCGCCCCGGCTGGCTAGGTCATGGACGATCTCCTGAAACTCGACGGCCGCATCGTGGTGGTGTCCGGCGCGGGCGGCGGCGGCATCGGGACGATGGTGACCCGTATGGCGGCCGAGGCGGGAGCCACCGTCATCGCGGTGAGCCGATCCAAGGAGAACCTCGACGAACACGTTGCGCCGTTGGCGCAGCAGGGGTTGTCGGTCATCCCCGTCGCCGCCGACGCGTCGACCGACGAGGGCATCGGCGCCGTGATCGAGCAGACCCGCGCCACCGCGGGTGACCTGTACGGCTTGGTCAACGTCGCCGGCGGCGCCGACCCGTCGACCTGGATGCCCTCGACGCGGGTGAGCCGCAGCGACTGGCGAGAGTTGTTCACCGCCAACCTCGAAACCGCGTTCTTCATGAGCCGGGCCGTCGCCGCGGAACTGAAGAAACACGGCAAGCCCGGCTCGATTGTCTCGATCGCCTCCATCAGCGGAATGAACACCGCGCCGTTCCACATCGCCTACGGAACCGCCAAGGCGGCGGTGACGGCGATGACCCGCACCATGGCGCTCGAACTGGCCGCCGACAATATCCGGGTCAACGCGATAGCGCCGGGGGTCACCGAGACGGCGGCATCGCACACCTACGTCGACGAAGATCCCGAACGCGATCGCCGGGCAATCGCGATGGGCCGCCGCGGCCGGCCCGAAGAACAGGCCGGCGCCATCCTGTTCCTGCTGTCGGATCTGTCCAGCTACATCACCGGGCAGACGCTGCTCGTCGACGGCGGGCTGAGCCTGAAATGGAGCCACCTCGACGCGGACAACACCTCACTGTTTCTCAAGGACGAAACCTTCCGCGCGGCCATAAAACGTTGGGACGACACGGATTCAGGAGGAGGCGATGAGCGCTAACAGCGACGAGTTATCCGCACCGATGACAATCGGGGTCGACGCCTACATCTCCGAAAGCTATGCCCGCGCCGAGCGCGACAAGCTATGGCGAAAAGTGTGGCAGCAGGTGGGCCGGGTCGAAGAGCTCCCGGAGGTGGGCAGCTACCTCACCTACGACATCCTCGACGACTCGATCATCGTCGTCCGCACCGGGCCCGACGAGTTCAAGGCCCACCACAACGTGTGCATGCACCGCGG
>Ga0070737_10005095_pt1 | contig 12729 bp, 10 predicted proteins | sample Coa_R1_10_FD_66438 | JGI IMG/M metagenome (GOLD analysis project Ga0070737, IMG submission 66438) | Surface soil microbial communities from Centralia Pennsylvania, which are recovering from an underground coalmine fire - Coalmine... | ecosystem: Environmental > Terrestrial > Soil > Unclassified... | reverse complement strand
GACTTGGAGCGGCTTATTCAATCCGCCTCATCTTTCAACCCGGGGTTCGAGCCGCACGGTGGAATGGATTCGCAAGCCCGAATTCGTGTCGGCGTGGCTCGAGACCGTGCCTTCTGTTTCTACTACGAGGATAACTTCGACGCCCTGCGCACAGCAGGAGCAGAGATTGTGGAGTTCAGCCCTCTCGCTGACCGGGGGTTGCCCGAGGGAGTGGACGCGCTCTATTGGGGCGGCGGATACCCGGAGTTATACGCCCAAGAACTCGCTCAAAACCGCGAAATGATTGGGGCCGTCAGATGCTTCGCCGAACAGGGGCGGCCTATTTACGCCGAATGCGGAGGCCTGATGTACCTTGCCAAGCAGATTCTGACGAGAGATCAGAAGGCCTATGCAATGGCTGGAGTGCTGCCTTTTGACGTCAGCATGACCGAGCGGCTGGTGAAATTCGGCTATACAGAGGTCCTACTGATGGCGGACTGCATGATGGGACAAAAGGGGACGAAGGCGCGCGGGCACAGCTTCCATTGTTCCAAAATTAGCGGAGGCGAGCACGTGGAACGAGTTTACCACGTGCGATACTCCCTGAGCCGGCGGGAGGAACCGGAGGGTTTTCGAGTGAGAAACGTTCTCGCCAGCTACATCCACCTCCACTTTCTCTCGAACGCAGGACTCGCAACTCGCTTCGTGGAACACGGGCGAAGTTCCAAACGGGCGGGGCGAGGAGAGCAATCTTCATGTTGATTTTCATAAAGAGACTCGCTTCGGCGGGATTGCTGTTGCTGCTTTCCCTCCAGTGCCTTACGGCGCGCGACCTGATGGACGAAGTGGGACGTCATGTGGATGCGCCGCAAAGCCCGCATCGGATCATCTGTCTCGCTCCGAGCATTACGGAGACGGTGTTCGCCTTGGGTGAAGGGGAAGATGTGATTGGAGTCACCGATTACACGGATTACCCGCCGCAAGCGCGCCTCAAAAGCAGCGTGGGCGGCTTAATTGATCCTTCAATTGAAAAGATCGTTTCGCTGCGCCCGGACTTGGTTCTCGCCACGCGCGAGCTCAACCGACGTGAAACGGTGCAGGAGCTTGATCGCCTCCGTATTCCGGTTTTTGTGATCAACCCGCGAGGATTGGATGGGATCCTGGCTTCGATTCTTGATATTGGCCAAGCCCTGAATTGCAGCTCTCGAGCGGAATCGCTCGTGAAACAACTGGAGGAAAAACGCCGCCGGGTCGCCGCGAGGGTTCGAGGGCTGCCCCGGCCCACGGTTTTTGTGCTGATCTGGGACGATCCGATTATCAGTGTGGGAAGCAAGTCATTTATTACCCAAGCCATTTCGGCGGCCGGGGCAGAATCCATAACGGCGGATATCCCGCGGGCATCAGCCCAAATCAGTCTGGAAGAAGTCGTGCGTCGTTCCCCAGACTATCTGCTTTTGGTCAAGGGGTCGCATCAGGAAATTAGTCTTGATGAGTTGAAACAGCGCGCCGGCTGGGACCGGCTGAAAGCGGTGCGCCAAAATCGAGTGGTTTATACGGACGACCGGCTTGAACATTCGAGCCCTCTGGTTTTCGACGCCATCGAGGAATTGGCGAAAGAGCTTCATCCCGAAGCGTTTGAGTCCCGTTGAGGAAAAAAGATGGAAGTGAAGATCACTCGCGCCGGAGCCACAGCGCAAAAGAAGAAAGGCCTGATCATCGTCAACACGGGGAACGGAAAGGGCAAAACCACGGCCGCGTTGGGTGTGGCGCTCCGCGCGTGCGGCTACGGTATGAAAGTCATCATGCTCCAATTCTTCAAAGGAAAATGGAAGTACGGCGAACTGCGGAGCGCTCCCAAGCTCGAGACCTTTGAAATCCGCCCCATGGGACAAGGGTTCACTTGGGAAAGCAAGGACATTGAAGTCGATAAGAAGATGGTTCGAGAGGCCTGGGAAGCAGCCAAACAAAGGATTCTGTCCGGAAACTACGATGTCGTGATTCTAGACGAAATCAATTACGCGCTCAGTTACGGCTTCTTGCCCGTCGAGGATGTCGTGGACTTTCTCAGGAACAAACCTCCCATGCTTCATGTGATCCTGACGGGGCGGAATGCCAAGCCAGAAATCATCGAGGCTGCCGACCTAGTGACCGAGATGCGCGAGATCAAGCATCCGTTTCAGCAGGGGATTTCGGCCCAAAAGGGTATCGAATTCTAGTTGAAAGGAAAAGGAGAGAAGACCACAACTTGCCCGCGAGATGAACGGGAAGCGCGGTGAAAAACCGCCACTGCCCCGCAACTGTGAGCGACCGTTGAAGTCTGTGAAAAGCCACTGTCCCGCTTGGGGGGATGGGAAGGCGCAGACGCTGCTGAAGACGTCGCGAGTCAGGAGACCGGTCTCGCCGGCTAAATTTCAGTCCACCCCTTCCGAGGGTGAAGGAGGAGCTCATGTACACTGTCAAGACATTCCAATCCACCATTCACCGGCTGCTAGCCCTTTCCTTGCTCATTTCAGCTTGGCCCGTGCTCGCCGCTAGCGCCGCTACAGTTCAAGGTAGAGTCACGGACCCGCTTGGGGCGGTCGTAGCGAATGCGCAAGTAACCTTGCTCCGAAACGGAAGAGTTGCCGCGAGCACGCGCGCCGACCATGTAGGGGCTTTTGTGTTTTCAGGGGTTGAGGCAGGCCGATATCAAGTAACCGCCGAGGCGCCGGGGTTCGAAAAGCAAGAAAGCCCCGCCGTCGTTCTGCAGGAGGGAGGAGCGGTCAACGTAGATCTACGCCTACAAATCGGCCCTCTCCGGCAGGAAATCGTCGTTTCGGATACCGGCACGAGCTTGCCCAAATCAGAAGTCGGCTCGTCGGTGAGCGTCATAGACCAGAAACAGTTGGATGCGCTCAACAAGTTGGACGTTTTGGATACGTTGCGCCTCATGCCTGGCGTACAAGTTGTACAGACTGGACAACGAGGCGGAACCACTTCGATTTTCGTGCGCGGGGGCAACGCCGAATTCAATAAAGTTCTCATTGATGGCATTCCCGCGAACGATATCGGGGGCGCGTTTGAGTTTGCGAACCTCTCAACCAGCGGAGTGGGTAAGGTCGAAACACTGCGCGGTCCCAACAGCGTCCTTTACGGAAGCGACTCGCTGGCAAGCGTCATCAATATCACAACCCGCCAGGGAAGCACTCCGCTCCCAGAGTTTACCTTTTCTGCTGATGGCGGCAATTTCCAGACACACCGTCAGGAAGGATCCATCAGCGGCATCTTTCACCAATTCGACTACTTTTCGGATTTTGCGCGTTTCGATACCCAAAACAGCGTCCCCAATAGCTCCTTCCACAATGGCACCTATTCCGGGAACTTTGGATGGGAGCCGAACAGACGGAGCAGCGTCCGCTTCACACTGCGTCACACCGCAGTGGGTCTGGGAGACCCCAATGCTCTGGACCTTTTCGGCATTCCGGATGACTCCTTCCAGAGGGAGCAGGACACCTACCTTGGGGTCACAGCGCAAAACCAGACCACATCGCACTGGCATAACCTGTTCCGTTTTACCCGGACGCGCCTTCGCTTTAACTTCGACAACCCCTCTCCTACCGGGACGCCGTTTGATCCCTTTGGATTTGGGGCTAATTATCTCGGGCGGTCCGTCACCATTTGCGGGGCCAACGGGTTTTGCGCGTCGGGCCAGGCGATTTTGGACTTTGGCGGCGAATATCCGCAGCTCTTCGATTCCCTTACCACCATCCGGTCGGTCTATACGCAGTCAGATTATTCTTTCAGCCCGCAGTTGGCGGCCTCCTTCGGTTTTCGCTACGACAACGAAGAGGGATTCACGGAGTTCTCCGGTTCCAAGTCTCCCACCGATCGAAACAACTACCACTACTTCCTGGAAGCGCATGGAAGCCTAGGGTACCGCGTCTTCGCTACGGCAGGCGTGGGATTTGATGATAATGATGTCTTCGGCTTTGCCGCCACGCCCCGTGTCTCACTGGCGTATTATCTCCGCCGTCCGTCCTCGGATGTCTTCTTCGGCCACACCAAGCTGAAGTTTAATTTTGGGAAGGGCATCGAGGAACCAAGCATTTTCGACGAAGGTTCCTCGCTTTTCGACGTTCTCCGAACTCTGCCGCAGGGACAGGATCTCATCCGCAAATTTGGCATTTCGCCGATCGGCGCCGAGAGAAGCCGCAACTTCGATTTCGGCGTCCAGCAGGGCCTGTGGGGCGAACACATGCGTCTCGATTTGACCTATTTCCACGAGCGATTCTTCGATCTGATTGACTTTGTGGACAAAAGCGCGTTGCCACAGCTCGGCGTGCCGGCGGCAGTCGCGTCCGCGCTTCCGTTTGGGGCGACGATCAATTCTGACTCGTTTCGGAGCCAGGGCGCGGAGGCCGAGTTCAAGGCGAGTCTTAGCCGTCATTTAACATTCGAGGGGAATTACACCTACCTCAGTGCCGTTGTGACGAAATCATTTGCCAGCAGCGCCTTATCCCCGGCCATCAATCCGGCTTTCCCAGGTATTCCCATCGGTGCTTTCTCGCCGCTCGTAGGCGGCAGGCCCTTTCGGCGCGCTCCCCATTCGGGCAACCTGTTGATTGACTACGCGAGGCGGCGCTACGGCGCGAATCTGACCGGGTACTTTGTGAGCAAATCGGACGACAGCACGTTTCTTACCGACGGATTCTTTGGCAACACGCTACTTTTGCCGAACCGCAATCTCCTGGCGGGCTACCAGCTCATCGCTCTGAACGGCTGGTTCGACCTTCGTCACGGAGTCACGTTCTATATGAGCATGGGAAACATTCTGAGTAAACATTATGAGGCGGCCTTCGGATTTCCAGCCCTGCCGTTCACTTTCCGCACCGGAATCAAGATCACGCTCGGCGGAGAAGAGTGGAAGCGGAAGTAACGAATGTCAACGTCGAGTCTCGGATGAACGAAGAAACGGGAATGTTCGAGCCGGGGGCGAAACTCCTGGCGTGCGTATTCCAGCCGGAGGCATGGCATTGAACGAAGCATTCTCTCGACCCGCCACGGTGGACCGGCGGACGACCGATGTCCCCACGCGCGTCGTATCGCTCGCCGCGAGCAGCACTGAAATTCTCTTTGCGCTGGGCGCGGGGGACCTCCTGGTTGGCGTCAGCAAATATTGCGATTACCCGGCGGAGGCGCTCAACAAGCCTCGTGTCGGGGCTTTCATCAAGGCTGATTATGGGGCGATCGAACGCGCCAAGCCCGATTTGGTCCTGACGGAATCACACCTTCAGCGGGATATTGTGGCGCGGCTTGTGGATCTCAACCTTAACGTTCTCTTGTTGAATCCGGTCACGCTTTCCGGCGTGCTGGATAGCATTTTGCTGATCGGCAAAGTGGTGGGCCGTGAAGTTCAAGCCAAGCAGTTGGTTGCCGGGATGAAGGCACGCATCGAAGCCGTAGAGCCGCGCGCGAGGAAGCGAGCTGGGAGACCTCGAGTCTATTTCGAAGAATGGGCCAAGCCGATGATTCCTGCTGGTGGATGGGAAGCGGAGTGCGTGGAGCTGGCCGGCGGAGTCAATGTCTTCTCGTTTCCTCCGCACATCCATAGCCGTGAGCGGATCATTTCGCCCGAGGATGTCATCCGCGCTAATCCGGACTTGATCCTGGTTTCCTGGCCGGGAAGTTCCGGCCGTGTGCGGGCCGAGAAGATCAAGCAGCGCAAAGGCTGGGAAGCTATCGAAGCTGTCCGCAAAGACCGCGTTTTCGTTATTGATGATCGGCTGATTGTTCGTCCGGGTCCCCGGCTTGTGGAAGGTCTCGAAACCATCTCCGAACTCATCTGCCGGGTGGCGCGAGAGAACGGCAGGACCCCGGAGTAGGGTTCCAAGAATCGCTATGGCCTTCACGGTACAAGAGCAAACGCCCAGGCTGGAGAATCCATCAACGGCTTCTCGCGAGCCCCGGCCTTCATCCGAATTGCGGTTCCGTTTCGGTTTATGCTTGCTTTTCGGGTTGCTAGTATTGGCCGTCATCCTGGCAGTTGCGATCGGCACGGTTGACGTTCCTTCGCGGGCGGTTGTTTCCATGCTGCTGAATCACGCGGGCATTGCGCATTTTCCACGAACCTGGCCGGCGAGCGATGAAATCATCATTCTCCAGCTTCGGCTACCGAGGGTTTTAGCGGCGGCATTGGTTGGCGCGGCGCTCTCAGTGGCAGGAGTCCTCTTTCAAGGACTGCTCCGGAATCCGCTTGCGGACCCGTACGTCATCGGCACTTCGGGAGGCGCGGGACTGGGCGCGACCGTTGGTGTGCTCGTCTCCGCCCATTTTTCAATTTTCGGTTTCGGCGCTGTTCCCGCGCTAGCTTTCTTGGGGGCGCTGGGAACGATGGTCCTGGTTTACCGCCTATCGAGAGTTGCAGGCCGAACGCCAGTTGTGACGCTTCTCCTGGCGGGGTTTGCGGTCAGCATCATCCTGGGCTACACGACGTCTTTTTTGCTGATTGTGAATGATCGCCTGCAACTCGACACCCCGTTCATTTATTCCTGGTTGCTGGGGGGCATCTCCGTTGGGCGTTGGTCTCAGGTGGGCGCCATCGCGTTCCTCGTTGCCCTCGGGAGCGGGCTGGCGTTTGCGCTGGCCAGAAGCCTGAACGCCTTGTCGCTCGGGGAGGAATACGCGCAACACTTGGGGATTCCGGTCGAGCTTCATAAGGCTGCCATTATTGCGGTTGGCTCGCTTTTGACTGCTGCTGCGGTATCCGGCGGTGGGCTCATTGGATTTGTCAGCCTGATCGTCCCGCATTTCTTGCGGCTGCTTTTTGGACCGAACCATACGCGCTTGTTACCACTGGCCGCTTTGGGTGGCGCCGCGTTTCTGGTCACCGCGGACCTGCTGGCTCGCACCCTTATGCCTCCGACCGAGCTCCCCGTCGGGATTTTAACCGCGTTTGTAGGGGGACCGGCGTTCCTTCTCCTGCTGCGCCGAAGCAAACGCGAGTACAGGTTTTAGGCATGCCAGCCATTGAACTTCGAGAGATTTCTTTCGCCTTTAACGCTCGCCCCGTGCTGAATAGGATTTCCTTGAGTATCGCGGCGGGAGAGCGGGCCGCGGTGATCGGGCCCAACGGCGTGGGAAAGACCACGTTGTTGAAGTTGATGAGCGGCGTGTTGACGCCCACGCAAGGCTCGGTCCTGCTCGTCGGACGGCCCCTGGCGCGCATCTCGAGGCGCGAGCTTGCCCGCAAAATAGCGGTCGTGCCGCAGGAATTCGTCGTCCCCTTCGCGTTCACGGCGAGGGAACTTGTGGAGTTGGGTCGCACACCGCACCTGGGCCTTCTCGCTGGCGTTGGCGCCGCCGACCGGCACGCAGTTGACCGCGCCATGGAATTGAGTGACACGGCCGCGCTCGCTGAAAGAATCTTTAATGAGTTGAGCGGGGGTGAGCGTCAACGCCTGATGATCGCCATGGCGGTGGCGCAAGAGCCCGAGATCTTGCTGCTGGACGAGCCCACACAACAGCTCGATATTACCCGGCAGGCGGAAATTTTGGATCTCGTCGCCGGATTAAATCGCCATCAAAATCTCACGGTGGTGACGGCCATTCACGATTTGAACCTTGCGGCCAGGTACTTCGAGAGAATCATTGTTTTACACGGCGGCTCGGTGCTGGCGGACGGGCCTCCCGCCGACGTCCTATCCAGCAATCTGTTGCAGGAGGCGTTTGAGGGACCGGTAGAAGTTTTGTCGTCGGACACGAATCATCTCCCAGTGGTACTGCCGGTTCCTCGAATGCTATCCCACGAGAGGAAGCCATGAAACCTCAAGCCTATATCGTCGGAGTCGGGCCAGGCGGCAGTGATTTTCTCACCGAGAGGGCGCGCGATCGCATCACCCGATCCCAAGCCGTCTTGGGCTGGGATCTTGACCTGCTTCCGGCGAAAGACCTTCTGGCTGGGAAGGAAATCTACCTTCAAAACGTGACAAACTACCGGGGGCTTGCTCTTGAAGTCGCTGGCAAGTTTCGCCATACGGAAGCCCGCGTGGCAATTTTGCGGATTGGCGACCCGTGTATATCTTCAGGCTTGCGAGGGTTACTCGACTTGTTTAAGGACTATGAGATCGAGATTGTTCCGGGCATAAGTTCCGTGCAAATCGCCGCTTCACTGGCTCGAATCAACATTGACGAAGCCGTCGTCATCACCTTTCACGAGTCCGGCGACATCGAGGAACGGAAACGGTTTATGCGCGATGCGCTCCTCCGGGGCCGGCACCTGCTGATGCTCTCCGGTGAAGAGCTGCGCCCCGACGCTGCGGCGCGCTACTTGATAGAAAACGGGGTCGAAGAATGCCTGTCGGTTCTGGTTTGCGAGAGGCTGACACTGCCTGACCAGAATATCGTTGAGACCACTCTCGGCGGCCTCCGTGCAATGCAGCCCCATTGGCTGACGGTCGTCGCGGTTGTGCAGCCTTCCGCTTCCGCCAAGTGTCAAGGTCCCGAAAGGAGTCAATATGCGCATCCTGTCACTGCTTCCTAGCGCCACGGAAATCGTGTATGCCCTGGGGATTGGAGAAGAATTGGTCGGCGTATCCCACGAGTGTGACTACCCACCCGAGGCGCGGACTAAACCGATTATTTCGACCAGCGATATTCCGCCCACACTGCATAGCGATGAGGTTCATCGCGCGGTGAGTTCCCACAGGCATTCCGCCCATAGCCTCTCTCGGATCGATGAACGACGGCTCCAACAAGTCAATCCTGACGTCATCCTGACTCAGGAACTATGCAGCGTGTGCGCCGTTCCCGTCTCACAGGTTCGTGAGGCGGCGAGGATTTTGGCCGGACCGTGTCAGATCGTTTCGCTTGAGCCGCAGACTCTCCGGCAGATTCTCGACACCATCCTCGTGGTCGGAGAAGTCACCGGCCGCGGGGCGAGCGCGCGCGAGGTTGTTCGCGCGCTCGAAAAGCGTATGGATCGAGTTGCCTCGATGGCTTCCTCCGCCCGAACCCACCCGAGAGTCTTTTGTATGGAATGGATGGACCCTGTTATGGCGGGTGGGCATTGGATTCCGGAAATGGTTCGCCTCGCAGGTGGAACCGATGGCTTGGGGCAAGACGGGCGGTCTTCAACTGTGATCGCGTGGGAGCGGGTGGTTGAGTATTCGCCGGAGGTTCTGGTCATCATGCCTTGCGGCTACAAGGTTCCCCGATCCATGGTTGAAGTAGATCGCTTTGCTTCAAGGCCGGGATGGTACAGCTTGCCGGCCGTAAGGAATGGCCGTGTGTATATCGCGGACAGCCCGGCTTACTTCAGCCGGCCGGGACCGCGCATCGTGACCGGCCTGGAAATCCTTGCACAAATCATTCACCCCGAGTTGTTTTCGGGGCTGATTCCCCCAGACTCCGTCGTGAAATTGGTCTGGAAGGAAGATGAACCCATCGAGCGCCAGCGGATGTCCGAACGCCTTGCGACGCTAATGTGAGCTGGAAGGGATCTCCGGTGACGTGCGCGCAACTCTTATTGGCCTATGCCGCAGATTTGACGCTCGCGGATCCACCCTGGATGCCGCATCCGGTGAGACTTATAGGGTTCGCGGCCTCGGCAGCGGAGAAACAGGTCCGAAAAGTGGTGAATTCTCGGCAAGTTTTGCTGCTTTCGGGCTTTCTGCTTGCCACGGCTATCCCTCTTGCGGCAGCGGCTGCAACCTGGCTGGTTCTGAATGCGGTTGCGAAGCTTTCGCCGCTGGCAGGAGATATTGCCACGGTTTGGCTCGCTTATACGACACTGTCGGTCAGAAGCTTGGATCAGGCCGCGCGAGCGGTAATCGTTAACCTCGAGAGTGGCCGGCTGCCGGAAGCGAGAGCTGCGCTGGCGATGATTGTGGGTCGCGACACCGAGGCTTTGGAGGAGCCGGAAATCCTGCGCGCGGTCATTGAAACCGTTGCTGAAAATACCTCCGATGGTTTCGTGGCGCCCATGTTCTACTTGGCCATCGGAGGGGTGCCGGCGGCGGTCGCGTATAAAGCAATCAATACGCTGGACTCGATGTTCGGCTACAAGAATGAACGGTACCTTGATTTCGGCCGCGCCGCGGCTCGGCTGGACGACGTAGCGAATTACCTCCCGGCCCGCCTGACCGCAGCTCTGATCGCGCTGGGCGCTTGCGTGTTACGGATGCCGTGGAGGAAGAGCGTCCAAATCATTTTTCGGGATGCACGATTGCAACCCAGCCCTAACGCGGGATACCCTGAGGCGGCCTACGCCGGGGCGCTCGGCATCCGGCTGGGTGGAACCAACGTCTATTCCGGTCGCTCAGTCGCCAAACCGCACATCGGTGATGCGGACCGCCATCTCACGGTCAAATCATATCCGGCGGTCAGGCGATTGCTCTACGTCACCTCAATACTGGCGCTCGTGGTGGCGATAGCCGCGACCGTGGCGTTTCGAAGGATGGCATGCCTCTAATTGCGCATGGCGGAGACATTTTCGGGGCGGCTCGAAGGCTCGGAGTTCCCGCTTCGCGTCTTACCGATTTCAGCGCCAGCATCAATCCGTTGGGCCTTTCGCCGAAAGCCTATCGTCGTCTCAGGCGTGAGCTTCATGGTGTCCACCATTATCCCGACCAGCGCCAGGAAGAGCTTCGTCAGCTGATCGCTTCCCAAGCCGCGATAGACCCGGAATGCATTGTTTTCGGAAATGGCGCCACGCAATTGCTTCATTTGATTCCGCGCTGCTTAAAGCCACGGAAGGCTTTGCTCGTCGCACCCGGTTTTGCCGAATACTATCCCGCGCTCGAAGCCGTTCAGTGCAGCATTAGAGAATTCCGGCTTCGACCGGAAGATTCGTTTCGTCTCCAGGCCGTCCCATTTCTAACCATTGTGAAAAAGGAGCGGCCCGACGTGATCTTGCTGGCCAATCCCAATAACCCAACCGGGACAGTTATTCCCCATCCTGTTCTGCTGGAAATCGCCGCTTGCTGCCGGAGAGAGCGCACGCATTTTATTGTAGATGAGTCTTTTATCGAGTTTACGCGGGAGATCTCGCTCGCCAAACGGGCGGCCGAGGAACCGCGCTTGATCGTCGTGCGCTCGCTAACCAAATTCTATGCGCTTCCAGGCTTGCGGATCGGCTACCTGGTTGCTCATCCCTCGGTTGCGCGGAGGCTGGGCCGATCTATAGAACCGTGGTCTGTGAATACGTTGGCGCTCGCCGCCGCCGCGGAATCAACAAAAGACTCCGCTTACCGAAAGCGGACGTTGGCGCTCGTGGCGAGCGAGCGGAAATATCTGCTGGCTGGCCTTCAAAACCTTGGATGGCTCGAACCGTTTCCTTCCCAAACCAACTTCTTGCTCGTCCGAATCAAATCGAAACGGCTTCGAGGAGATGTGTTGCGGCAGAAGCTCGAAAACATGCATTTGCTAATACGAGATTCGTGTGGCTTTAAGGGCTTGGGGCCACTGTACGTGCGCTTTGCCGTTCGCACTCGCAAAGAGAATGAGCGCCTTCTCGCCGCATTGCGAGTTGTCGGCGAACGCTTGAGAACACTCCGGAAGGGCTAAGGCGATGGCCGCGAAGAAGATCATGATTCAAGGCACAGGTTCCAGCGTGGGCAAAAGTGTCATTACGGCGGCGCTCTGCCGATACTTCCGCGCGGAGGGATTTCGCGTTGCTCCCTTCAAGGCCCAGAACATGTCGAATAATTCCTTTGTAACGGTAGGGGGCGGAGAAATCGGCCGCGCTCAGGCCTTCCAGGCTCAGGCCTGCGACATTGAGCCGACGGTCGAAATGAATCCCATTCTCTTGAAGCCTTCGACCGACACGGGGGCTCAGGTGGTCGTCCTAGGGAAAGCTCTGGGAGTTATGAACGCGCGCGAATACCACGCGGTCCAACCCCGTCTGATCGGTGTCATCCGCGAATCGCTGGCGACGCTTTCCGAACAGTACGACATGATCATCATCGAAGGCGCGGGCAGTCCTGCTGAGATCAACTTGAGGCCGTTCGATATTGTCAATATGCGGGTGGCTCAAATGGCCTGCGCTCCCGTCCTGCTCGTCGGCGACATCAGCTTAGGCGGAGTGTTTGCGTCGCTGGTGGGGACTTTGGAATTGCTGCAGGAGGAGGAGCGGGCGCTCGTCAAAGGATTTTTGATTAATAAATTCCGAGGAGACGTTTCACTCTTACAAGACGGGCTTGAGTTCCTGGAAGCGAAGACAGGAAAGAAAGTTCTTGGCGTGTTGCCGTTCGTTCCCGACCTTGGAGTGCCCGAGGAGGACAGTTTGGCAGAGTCAAAATGGTGGCAGCCAAAGCCCACCGACACGCATAAGCTCCTCATTCAAGTAATCCTCTTTCCGCATATTTCAAACTTGACAGATTTTGAGCCTCTGGAGAGAGAGCCTGACGTCGAGTTGCGCTACCTGCGGCGCCCGCCTCGGCTCGATGAACGGCTCCCGGACCTGCTCATTCTGCCAGGATCAAAGGCCACCATGGCGGACCTCGCTTTCGTCCGATCTTCCGGCCTGGCGGATTATATTCATCGCTGCCACGATGTCGGCGTTCCCATCCTTGGAATTTGTGGCGGCTACCAAATGCTCGGTCAGAAGCTATTCGATCCGCTCGCGGTTGAATCTCGAACCGACTCCATGGAAGGGCTCGGCCTCCTTGATGTCCAAACAACATTCGAAACGGAAAAGACCACGCAGCAGGTGCGTGCCCTAAGCCTAGATCACGAGGAAGCACTCACTGGATATGAAATTCATATGGGACGGAC
>Ga0070737_10005094_pt1 | contig 12732 bp, 12 predicted proteins | sample Coa_R1_10_FD_66438 | JGI IMG/M metagenome (GOLD analysis project Ga0070737, IMG submission 66438) | Surface soil microbial communities from Centralia Pennsylvania, which are recovering from an underground coalmine fire - Coalmine... | ecosystem: Environmental > Terrestrial > Soil > Unclassified... | reverse complement strand
GGCTGTTGGGTAACCACTCCCGAGACCCCCTCGTTACCTTTGCCGCCCAGCCCCACCGGCCACCTCACCGAAGTGTTGGCGCCGACTTTGGATTTCCATTCCGGACTGATCTTGGAAAGATAATCGGTCCAGACGAAGGTGGTGCCGCTGCCGTCCGAACGATGGACGACGAGAATGCTCTGATTCGGCAGATTCAATCCGGGGTTCGCCTTGGTCAGCTCCGGATCATTCCACTTGGTGATCTTCCCCAGATAGATGCCGGCCAACGCTTCGGGAGTAAATTTGATCTCCCCGGAAAGCCCGGGCAAATTATAGGCTGGGACCACGCTGCCCAGCACGGTGGGAAACTGGAGGATGGGCCTTCCCAGTTCCTTCAATTGCGCGTCGTTGAGCGGCATGTCGCTGGCGCCAAAATCAACCGTGCCGTTCTGCAACTGGCGGATGCCACCCCCGCTGCCAATCGACTGGTAGTTGATTTCAACGTCGGGACGCTCCTTGTGATATTCGCTGAACCACTTGGAGTAAATCGGGTAGGGAAAAGTCGCGCCGGCGGCGTTCAATCGGGTCTGCGCGAAGGCACAGCTCGCCAACACTGCGATGCACAAAAGCACCCTCAGAGAGCGAATCACGTAGTTCCTCCTGAAATCCTACGATTTTTTTACGGAATGAAGTCCAACAAAGGTTTTACTCCCGGACTGTTACAGGCCGGTTACATGGCGGTGAATTTCGCGTAAAGGCAGGTAACGGCGCGGGCGATTGAATTAAGCGGAGCTTTTGTGCCGGCGTTTGAGTTCTTCGAGGAACATCTGCTCAACGGGCTTGTCGTAGGTGCGCAAGACGTGTCGTACGCTGTGCCCGCTGACCAGGTGGCAGACCTCCTCCGCCAGGTTCTTGGCGTGGTCGCCGGCGCGTTCGAGCGATTGCGTCATAAACAGGACGTGGAAGCTTTCCTGCCGCGCGGCACCCTCATGATTTTCCAGGTGCCGCAAGAAAATCAGGTTGCGCAAGCGGTCGAGCTCAGCATCAGAACGAAGGACCGCCAACGCCCGGTTGAGATCGCGTTGGCGGAACGCGTCATGTACGTCGCCCAGCATCTTCTCCAGCCGCGACGCCATCAAGGTGAGGTCGCGAATGTCCTGCAGCTCGATACGGCTGCCCACCGCCGCCGCCCGGTTGCTGCAATGCAGCAGCAGGTCGCCGATGCGCTCCAGATCGATGATGAACTTTAAGCACGCCAGCAGCTCGCGCGCATGTTCGGCGCTCGCCTGCGTGATGACGGAAGTAACGCCCTGGTCGATGACGTGGTCCAGGGTATCGAGCTCCTTCTCGCGCTCCCGGACGCCGTCCAGCACGGACGGCACTCCGGTTGCGATTCCCTCAGCAACGATTCCGGCAGCGGCTCTGGCCACCCGGCAGGCCGCGAGCGTCTGCTCTTGCAATTGCGCGCAAATTGCTTCCGGGTCAGAGGAAGCGGCATTGGGAACAGCGGTGTCGGTTGAACTCATTCTGTTTCTCTAAACCCGGCGCACGCCGCACACCTTGGCTGGGACGGCTTTTTGAGGGCCTGCAATACGGCTCAGTGAGCGGCCTACTTAAGGAAAGAATAGCAGGCACCTATGAATTCTCCATGAAATGTGGATGAAGTTCGCGGCATTCACCGGCAGAGGTATCCCATTTGTTAACCGGGCCTTTACCGGTGCAAAGTCGAACGGGAGTCGCGGCTGGCTAGACCGTTGCCGGCACCGCCTGTCGCGGCAGGGTGAAGGAAAACGTGGAGCCGTGGTTCAGCTCGCTTTCGGCGTAGACGGTCCCGGAGTGCGCGCGCACCACGTGCTTGGCGATGGCCAGGCCCAGCCCTGTGCCGCCGGACTCGCGCGAGCGCGCCTTGTCCACCCGGTAGAACCGTTCGAACAGTCGGGGCAGATGTTCGCTGGGGATGCCCGGGCCAAAATCGCGGACATAGAACTGCACGCCATCTTCCGATTCGCAGGCGCCCAGCAGGACTTTTCCTCCCTGGCCGCCGTACTTCAACGCATTGTCGATCAGGTTCGACAGCACCTGGTGAATGGCGTCGCGGTCCACGAACACCGCAGACGAGGCGGTGTTCATCACGGAAAGTTCAACCCCCCGGCCGGCCGCCAGCTCGTGAAACGTCTGGACCGCATCGTCGAGCAACTCCTGCGGCATAGTGAACTGGAACTTGAGCTTCTGCTCCCCTGATTCGACCCGCGCCAGCACCAGCAGATCTTCGGTGAGCCGCGCCATGCGCATGGCGTTCTTGCGGATGACCTCGACAAAGTCGCGCTGGTTGGGGGACAGGCCGGGGTTTTCGAGCAGGGTCTCGGCGTAGCCTTGAATGGAGGTCAGCGGCGTGCGCAATTCGTGCGAGACATTGGCAATGAAGTCGCGCCGGGTTTTTTCCACGCGCTCGATTTCGGTTTGGTCGTGCAAGACAGCCACCGCCCCGCCGCCCGGCATGGGAGCGGCAGTTACATCAAAGACGCGTCCGGAAAAAATCTTGGCTGCCCGGGCAACGGTGACGTCGCGCGCAGTCAGGGCGCTCTGGATGGAGGCCAGGATTTCCGGGTCCCGCACCGACTCAACCAGCGGAGCGCCCAGCCGCACGCCGCTGGGCAGCAGTCGCTCCATACGCCGGTTCGCCCAAAGCACGCGCTCATCCTGGGCGACCGCGATCACCGCCTCCTGCATGGAGTTCAGCAGCGTCTCCAGGGTTTGGCGGCTGTTTTCCAGCGCGCCGAATCCTTCCTCCAGCTTGCGCGCGGTTTTGTCCAGCGCCGACGCCACGTGGGCGATCTCATCGCCTGCCCCTTCCTGAATCCGCGCCGAGAGATCGCCGGCAGCGATGCGCTCAGCGAAATCGGTGATCCGTAACAACCTCCGGCCCAGGGACTGGGTTGCGACAAAGGCCAGCAGCAGCGCCAGGAAGCCGGCGATTGCAGAACCTTCGACGAGGTCGCGACGAATCTGCCGGTCGGCCTGGCGAACCAAATGGAGGGGATAGGCCATGCGCACCGCTCCGCCGGGGATGGGCACCGCAACATACATCAACTCCACGCCAATGGTTTTGCTTATGCGCGTCGAGCTGCCGACCTGCCCGTGCAACGCCGCCACGAACTCCGGACGAGTCTGATGATTTTCCATCTCCAGGGGATTGGCCGCGGAGTCGGCAAGGACCTTGCCGGTCGAGTCAATGACGGTGACTCGGGCCTCGGCCTCCGCGGCGGTCTGCTCAACGATTTGCCTGAGGGAATCCGGAGGGGCTTGTGCGACGCGGGAGGCGAGCATCTGCGTCTTTTGCCGGAGGGAGGTCTCGATCTCGCGGCGCAGCATGTTCTCCCACCGGCGGCCGACCAGCAGATCGAGGGAAACCGTGCACGCCGCAATGACCATCAGGGCTGCGAGAAACAACTTGAGGAAGATGCGGCTCTTCACGGTTGGGAGCTCTTCACTTCACGCTTTGGGAATCTCGAAGCGGTAGCCCGCGCCCCGCACCGTCCTCAGATAGCGGGGTTCGTCAGGGTTCTCCTCGATTTTCTCACGGATGCGGCGCACGTAGACGTCGACCGAGCGCGGAGTGACGTAGTGGGTATCACGCCAGACCGCGTCCAGCAGTTGATCGCGGGTGAAGACCCGTCCGGGATGACGTGCCAGATATTCGAGCAGGCGGAACTCGGTAGCGGTGGTCTGGGTGAGCTGGCCGCGGACGGTCAAGGTCATGGCGCCGCTATCGATTTCGATGTCGCCGGCCCTGACGATCGAGGGCGCCAAGGGGCGCTCGAAGCGGCGCAGCACCGCACGCACGCGGGCCACCAGCTCGCGCGGGCTGAAGGGTTTGGGAATATAGTCGTCGGCCCCCAGCTCTAGCCCGATGACGCGGTCCGACTCACTGGTCTTGGCGGTCAGAAAGATCACCGGGGTCATGGCCAGCGATGAGGTCTGGCGGATGCGGCGGCAAAGCTCCAGCCCGTCGCCGCCCGGCACCATGATGTCCAGCAGAAACAGCGAGGGAAGCTGCTTTTCCGCTTCCCCAATCACGCCGCTGGTGCCGGCAAAGGTACGCACGCCGTAACCGGCGGCCTCCAGGTGGTGACGCACGAGGCGCAAAATGTCGGCGTCATCTTCCACCGCAAAGATGGTTTGTTTCACGGCTGTATTGTAGCCGAGCGGAGACGCGGAACTGTCTGTTGCAGGGATCACATGCCTAGAGTACACGCACCTGTGTTACAGGATGATGAAAAATCGGCCAAAGTCATCCTGCCCGGCGGCCGGTGGGGTCAGCGGCAAGCCGGCTGCCATGTCCTACAATGTGGCAGACCGGGCAGGAGCGCGATTCCTTCTACCACATTGTGGGACTGGCACCGGTTCGCGAAAGACCGTCAATGGAGCCTGGTCGACCAGGCGCGCGACACGTAGTCCGTCATGGTCAGCGAGAGCAGGATGAACAGCCAGAACAACGAGGCCACGGCCACGATCATGGTCATCTTGGAGCTCTCGCGCAGGTGCATGAAAAACAGCGCCACCAAGCTGCCCTTGATGGTGGCGATCACCAGGGCCACCACGATATTGAAGGGCCCGAGATCAACGAACGCCACCATGACGGTGGTGAAGGTGAGCAGCAGCAGGAGCCCCCAGATGCCAAGGTAGAGCTTGAGCGAACCAATGTGTCCCGTGTGTGCAGGCGCTGCCATGAATCTCCTCGTTCAACTGCCGTGTTGCTTGCTGATGAGGTAAAACAAGGGAAACAGATAAATCCATACCAAATCGACGAAGTGCCAGTACAATCCGACCGTGTCCACCGGATTGTAGTAATGCGCGCTCACCCGCCCGCGCAAAATCACCGTCACCAGCCAGGTGATCAACATAATTCCCACGATCACGTGCAGGGCGTGGAGACCGGTCATCACCCAATAGAGGGAGAAAAAGATCTCCGTATGCAGCGGGTCAACGGCGGGACCCTTGAGCGGTTCGAAGTGGAAGTTCGGCCCGGGAAACTGATGATCGACCCAGTGGCCGTGATACTCAAAGCCTTTGATGACCAGGAAGGCGAAGGCGAACAGGATGGTGATGAGCAGGAAGGTGACCACCGTCTTGCTCTTGCCCATCTTGGCGGCGCGCACCGCCAGCGCCATGGTCAGCGAGCTGCAAATCAGCACCGCAGTATTCACCGCACCCGCCAGCAGGTCCATGCGCTGGCTGCCTTGCACGAATGCCTGGTAGTAGGCGGCGCGGTAGACCAGATAGGCGCAGAACATCCCGCCGAAGAACATGACTTCGGTCAGGAGGAAAGCCCACATGCCGAAGGAAGCGGTCTCCCGCTGCTGCTCCATGTCGGCGAAGTGGTGTTGCAGCGCGTGCTCGGCGATCTGGATGTCGCTAGTGGCCAACCGTGACCTCCTCTTGCGGCTGATGCTCGTAGTCGTAGGCTTCCCACGTCACCACCGGCGTCTCGTCAAAATTGTGGGTGGGCGGCGGCGAGGGGGTCATCCATTCCAGGCCCACTGCATTCCAGGGGTTGGGCGGGGCAGGCTCACCATAGCGCAGCGACCACAGGAAATAGATCATGGGCAAGACGTAGCCGACGGCGAGGATCGAGGCGCCGGCGGTCGAGAGCACGTTCAGCACCTGGAATTCCGGCGGGTACGCGTGGTAGCGGCGCGGCATGCCCATGTAGCCCAGCACGAATTGCGGGAAGAACGTGGTGTTGAAGCCGACGAACACCAGCAGCGCGGAGAGCTTGGCCCAGCCCTCGGGATACATCCGGCCGGTGATCTTCGGCCACCAGAAGTGCAGCCCGGCCATATAGGCCATCACCATGCCGCCCACCATCACGTAATGGAAGTGCGCTACCACAAAGTAGGTGTCGTGGACGTGTACATCAATGCCCAAGGTCGCCAGGAAAATGCCGGTCAAGCCGCCCATGGTGAACAGCCCGATGAAGCCGAAGGCATAGAGCATGGGGGTGTCATAGCGTATGGAGCCTTTGTACATGGTGGCGGTCCAATTAAAGACCTTCACCGCCGAAGGAATCGCCACCAGGTAGCTCAGCATCGAGAACACCAGCGCGGCATAAACGGAAATGCCGGCGACGAACATGTGGTGTGCCCACACCAGAAAGCCCAGCACCGCAATGGCAATCGAGGCCAGCGCCACAAATTCGTAGCCGAACACCCGCTTACGCGAGAAGCAGGTGACGATCTCGCTGATCACACCCATGCCCGGCAGGATCATGATGTACACCGCGGGATGGGAGTAGAACCAGAACAGGTGCTGGAACAGCAGCGGGTCGCCCCCGAGTTGGGGATTGAAGATGCCGATGCCCAGGCCGCGCTCCACCGCGACCAGCAACAGCGTGATGGCGATGACCGGCGTGCCCAGCACCATGATGAGCGCCGCCGCGTAATTGGACCAGCAGAACAGCGGCAGGCGGCGCCAGGTCATGCCCGGCGCGCGCATGCGGTGAATGGTGACGATAAAGTTCAGGCCGGTGAGGATGGACGAGAAACCGGCGATGAAGATGCCGAGGGCGGCGCCGATCACGTGCGTGTTGGAGTAGGTGGTGCTGAACGGCGTGTAAAACGTCCAGCCGGTATCGACTCCACCGGTGACCATGGCGGTCAGCTCCACACACGCCCCCAGCATGTAGACGTACCAGCTCAACAGATTGACGCGTGGGAACGCCAGGTCCTTGGCGCCCACCATCAGCGGGATCACGAAATTGCCAATTACGGCCGGCACCGACGGGATCAGGAAGAAGAACACCATGATGATCCCGTGCATGCTGAACAGCTTGTTATAGGTGTCGGCCGTCACCAGCTCGCCGCTGGGGGTCAACAGGTTCAGCCGGATCATCATGGCGAAGAAGCCGCCGATCCAGAACATGGCGGTGATCGAGACCAGGTACAGCATCGCGATCCGCTTGTGGTCGGTGGTCAGCAGCCACGACTTGATGCCGTAGTTCGAATTCAGGTAATTCTCGCGTTCGACGGTCTGTACAGCGGTTGCCATGTCGTCACCTTCTCAGCCTATTGCATCTGCGACGTAGCATTCGGTTGCGGTTGCGCCAGCGACTTGATGTAGGCCACCAGCGCATCCAGATTGTCCTCCGACACCTGTCCCTGGAAACTGGGCATGATGGGCTTATAGCCGGCCACAGTTTGGGCGCCGGGATTCAAAATCGCGTTGCGAACATAGTCCTCATCGGCCACCACCGTGCGGCCGTCGCTCAACTGCACCGGCTTGCCGAACATCCCTGCCAGGTCGGGACCGGTCCCTTGCCCATGGGAGCGGTGACAGGACGCGCATCCCATCTGCTGAAAGACTTGCCGGCCGTTGGCCGGCAAGGAACCGGAGGCTCCACCCAAGCCCAGCCAGGCCTGGTACGCCATGGGATCCATCACAATGATTTCGCCGATCATCTGCGAGTGGTTCGTGCCGCAGTACTGCGAGCAGAACAACTGATACGAGCCAACCTTGGTGGCCCGAAACCAGGTTTGGGTATAGCGGCCGGGCAGCACGTCCTGCTTGATGCGGAAGGCGGGCACGAAGAAGCTGTGCACCACGTCCTGCGAGCTCATCACCAGCTTGACGTCGCGGTTGACCGGGATGTGCAGTTGGTCGATCTCGCGCTGCCCGGTTTCATGTTCGAACTTCCACATCCATTGTTTGCCGACCACCCAAATCTGCATCGCATCCTGGGGCGGGCGCGCCTCCTGAAAATAGATGAGCGAGCCCCAGGCGAAGAAGATCATGCAAATCCCCAGGGGAATCAGTGTCCATGCCATCTCCAGCGGCAGCGAGCCCTCAATCTGCACCGGGTGCGGGTGCACCGAGCGCCGGTATTTCACGGAGAAGACGAAGATGAGCACGAAGATCAGCAGCGTGAAAAACCCCGATACCGCGAGCAGCAGGAAAAAGAGTCCGTCCACCTGCCACGCCATGGCGGAAGCACGCTGGGGAAAAAGTGGGAAGTTGATCCACATATCGTTCAGGCCCGTCCTGTCTTCGTTTTGCGATGCGAGTCGCGGCGGAACATCACCAGCAGGAATCCGCCCAGAATCAGCATGGTGGCCGCTCCCGCCAGACGCATAATGTTCGCCACCACCGCGTCGTAGCGTCCGGCTTTCGGATCGTAGCGACAGCAGTACAGCAGCACTTCGTCCACCACCGTCCCAATCTTCTCCTGGGAGGCCTCGACCAGGCCCAGGCGAAGATCGCGGGGAGCAAATTCCACGCCGTAGTAATACTGCGCAATCTTGCCCGCCGGGGTCACAATCATCAGGCCGGTGGCATGAATATACTGCCGGGTCGCAGGATCATAGCGGTAATGGAAACCGACGGTATCGGCCAACTGCTGGATCTCCGGCTGCTGGCCGGTCAGGAAATGCCAGCCCGAGCCGTCAGTTTTAGGATTCAGATGCTCGTTCAGCCGCGCAATATAAACTTTCTTTTTCTCGGCGGCGTCCTTGGGCGTCTCATTGGGGTTGAAACTCACCGACAGGATCTCGTACTGCTTGCCTGGGGTGAACCTCAACGTGCTCAACGCACTGGCCTCGCCGGCCAACTCCTGGTCACACAACATGGGACAGGTGTAGTACACCAGGCTCAGAATCACCGGCCGCCCCGATTTGAAATAATCCCCCAGCTTCACCGTCTGCCCGTTCTCATCTTTGAATTGCAGCTCGAGCGGCACCTGTTGGTTCAAGTGCTGATCGATTCCGATGCCGGCGAACTCCGACGGCTTGACCTGTGCCGGCGGCTGCGTTGCACCTTCCTGAAACGACGAGGGCGGCTGCGCCATGGCACACGCGCCCGCCGTCAGCAATAGACCCACCGCAAATTTCCGGAATTTCATTGACCCCAACATCTTTTACTGCTTTCTGCTCTGCTGCGCGGACCTCTCACCCCAAGACGCGTTGCAGCAGCGCGCGCCGGGCCTCCTCCGTGAAGGTCCACTGGTTAACCGTCGTCACCTTTACGCTCCGCCGGCAGGCTTCGCAGGCGGAGCTTCACCGCCCGGCTTCCTCGAACTGCTCTCCCCTGCCTCCGGTCCCAACGGCCCGGCGTGTACGTCCAGCATCTTGATGTTGCCGGCGGCGGTTTGCGTATTGACCTGGTGGGGCGGCGGATTGGGACGCACCGGCAATCCCCGCTCCACAATTAACTTCATCGCCAGCGAGATCGGGATATGGATCGCCCCCGTGGAATCGGCAAAGGGCTGCTTCACGTTCAGCAATTCCTGTTCCGAGTTCAGGAAGCGGGTCATGTCCACGGCGTCCTCGGTCTGCAAGCGAGGCTGAGGAAAGGTGCGGAAGTTCACCGCCGGGGCATTCTGCAACACGGAGCGCGTGCCGCCCTCCGTCGCCGCCCGCTCCTTCTGCAGCATCGGGTTGTTCACCTGGGAATGCGCAAACAAGACCTCGCTGCGCGCCATAAAGCGGAACATCCCCCAGATCACCAGCTCGATGAAGACGCCGGCGATCAACAGGCCAACCAGAAATAGCAAAATGCCGCGCGCGCTGAGATCAGCCCGCTCGTAGTCGACCTGCGGGTTTCGCAAAGCGTCGTAGTTGCTGTCTTCAGTGGCCATGTCCCGATCCTTGGTGCAGGAAGAGCGGCACCTGCGGCTCATAGAGCGGTAAAAGCGGCCGCTTCCGGAAGTTGTAGAAGAAGTTCGCCAGCCACAAGCCGCCGATGCCGATGGGGGCCGCCAGATACCACACGCTGAACAGTTTGCCGTCGCGGAAGTTCGGCACCACGTACCAGTAGACGTTCACCAATCCCATAAAGAGCAGCAAAATCGCCAGCGGAATCAAACGGCGGCCGGCACGTTTGCGCTCGCGCGAGAGCAGCATGGCAAACGGCAAGGCGAAGTAAAACAGCACAATTCCCAGGATGATGTAACCCCACTCCCCGCGAATGCGCCGCAGAAACCAACTGATTTCGTCGGGCAAATTGCCTGACCAGATGATCAGCCACTGGGAGAACGAAAAGTAGGCGAACAGCATCACGAAGGCGAGCGTGAGCTTGCCCAGATCGTGAAACTGCGTCGGCCTGATGACCTCGCGGTAAGGGCTGTAGCGCGTCAGCATGGTCAGAATGATGATGCTGAAGCAGAGCGCCGAGAGTCCTTGCCACGCCAGGAAAATGAGCCCGTAGATGGTCGAGCCCCAGCGGGGATCGAGCGACATCACCCAATCGACGGCAGCGAAGGAGGTGGTCAGGGAATAAAGCACCAGGCCCACACCGCTCAGTCCCTGGAAGCGCAGAAAAGAACCTTTCGGCAGCGGGCGGTCCTGGCGGTCGCCGCGGCTGCACAGCCCAAAGCCCAGCAGCATCCAGATCACGTAATACAGGACCCAGCGGAAGATCCATCTTCCCTGCGTCAAGTACCAGTGGTTTTCCTTGGTAAGCGCGGGGTCGCTCATCCAGGCGTAGAGGTGATGACGTAAAAACAGGATGGGCAGGAAGAGTACAAACATCAGCGGCAGAGTTTTGGTTGCGGCTTCCAGGATGCGGCGAATGCTCAAGCCCCACAGTCCACCGGACAAGTACTGCAGCATCAGCAGGGCCAGGCAGCCGACGGTAAGGCCGGCCCAGAAAACGTAGGCAATCAGATAACCGCGCAGGAACGGATTCAGGTCCAGGAGCCCGCCGGCCACGCAGAAAACCACGCCGGCCAGGCCCACCAGCAGCGCCCGGCCCTGCCAGCGGGGAGTATCACTGGGCACGGCGAAGTCAGCTTGGTTGAGGTTCAAGGCTTGGTTGCTCATGGCTTCGCTGCGCCTCCATTGGCCGAAGCCGGCTGCTGCGGAGGCAGCGTCGCGGCGGTGCTGTTCGGGGCCTGCGTGTCATAGGGCGGCGCGATAAAGACGCCCGGCGGCGGCGAGCTGGCGATCGGTTCGCCCGCGGGGACATCCGCCTCGGTGGCATGCTGGCTCAACTGCAGGGCGCGAATGTAGGCGGCGATCGCCCAGCGGTCGGCCGGCGAGACCTGTTCCGCGTAATCCTGCATGACGCCATAACCGTGGGTCATCACGTCGAAGAAATGGCCGATGGGCGCGCGCCGCAGACGTTCAATGTGATACGAGGGCGGATGCTTGAAGCCGCGCTGTACCACCATCCCGGTGCCGTCGCCCACCTCGCCGTGGCACGGCGAGCAGTAAATGTTGAAGCGCTGCTGGCCGCGCGCCATCACCTCGGCGGTCACCGGGAACGGCATGTAGTCGCCATCGTGATCGCCAATTTTGCCGGTGTAGAAATAAGTGTCGGCGTCCAGATGTCCGCGGGCCACCGTGCCCGCGACCAGGGGACGCTCCGAGCGATGACTGGGATAAAAATCGCTCTTTACCAAGGGACGCTGATAAGGCTGGTCCTGCATATCCATACGGCAGCCGCCCAGCAGCGATATCACAATCACAGCCAGCAGGCAGATTGAGAGTCTGCGCCACGAAAGCTCCAATCGGTGGCCAATGGAGCACGTTTGCAGGTTGCTTTCAAGCATTCTTGTCGGAAGGTGCCCTGATACAAAGCGTTCGACCCCGGAATCCTCCAGCCGCGCTTGAGACTTCTGTCCTGCGTTTGCCGCAGGGGCGTGCTCCACCCGCACAAGCACATTGTCGATTTGTTTTCGCCCTTTAATGCGGCACCTCCGCAATCGACAATGGATGCAGGCTCTCCATAAATTCCTGGGTTTGGATCAGATCAAACTGCGGATCGGCAGCTTCCACGCAGAGGAAGAAGCGATCGCGCGTGACCCGGGAAAACTGGTCAACGTTGAACACCGGGTGGTGCGGCATGGGCAGCCCGTTGAGCGCGAACATCCCGAAGACCCCCGCCAGGCCGCCGAACAGCACCGTCATCTCGAAGGTGGGCACGATAAACGCCGGCCAGGAATCCCACGGCCGCCCGCCAATGTTCAAGGGATAGGAGATGCAGTTGATCCAATACTCCAGACCGAACATACCCATCCCGCCCAGCAGCCCGCCGATGAGCACCACCAGCGGCACGCGCGTCTTGTGAAAGCCCAGCGCCTCGCTGGCCTCCTCGATGGGAAACGGGCTGTAGGCGTCCATCTTGCGGTAGCCGGCGGCGTAGGCCGCCTTGGTCGCCCTGACCAGGTCGGTGGAATTTTCGAATTCGGCCATCAGGCCGTAGAGAGCGGGAACCGGCGGCTGTTTCATTCGGCTTTCACCTCCGCTTCCGGCAGCAGCGAGCGCATCTCAAAGATCGAAATCGACGGCATGATGCGAATGAACAGGAACATGCAAAAACTGAAGAATCCGATGGTGCCGAGGAACACGGCCCAATCCCAGCGAGTGGCGACGTAATGCCCCCAGGACGAAGGCAGGAAGTCGCGGCTCAGGCTGGTGATGACAATCACAAAACGCTCCAGCCACATGCCGATGAGGATGTCCAGCGAAATGAAGAACAGAAATGGAATGTTCGAGCGCAGCTTGGGAATCCACAGAAGCTGCGGCAAAGCGATGTTGCAGACGATCAACGCCCAGTACATCGCCGAATAAGGGCCGAACCAGCGGTTCTGCAGCATGAAGCGCTCATAGGTGGAACCGCTATACATTCCGATAAAGGTCTCGAAGAAATAGCCATAAGCCACGATAAGCCCGGTCGCCAGCATGATCTTGGCGGAATATTGCAAATGCCGCATAGTGATCAGCGATTCCAGGTGGTAGTACTTGCGAATCGGAATGGCCA
>Ga0070737_10005093_pt1 | contig 12734 bp, 12 predicted proteins | sample Coa_R1_10_FD_66438 | JGI IMG/M metagenome (GOLD analysis project Ga0070737, IMG submission 66438) | Surface soil microbial communities from Centralia Pennsylvania, which are recovering from an underground coalmine fire - Coalmine... | ecosystem: Environmental > Terrestrial > Soil > Unclassified... | reverse complement strand
GCATCGCTGCCCCCGATGAAGGCGATCCTTTTGTGGCCGAGCGACAACAAGTACTCGGTGGCCGAGCGCGCCCCAGCCCAGTTGGTAGCGCCTACCGAGACAACGTCTGGGCCCAGGTCGTCCACGGGGTCTACCACGACGAAGGGGATGCGCCGGCGACGGAGGGCTTCCAGCCGGCGGGACTGGTCTGGGTTCAGCACCAGTACCGCCCCGTCGGTTTTACCCTCTGACAGCTTGGCTAGCCACATGCGCTCCTGCCTGGCGGCGTCGCGCTTCCACGAGTAGGCGCACGAAATGACCAAGCGGTAACCGGTAGGCTCGACCGCCTCTTCGACGCCTCGCGCGATCTCGAGCGAATAGGCGGAGTCGAGCGCCGGCACCACGAGGTCGATCAACCCGTGGCGGCCCTGGCGGCGCCCCTGGGCCGAGCGGCTCGGCACGAACCCCGAGTCGGCGATCAGCCGCTCGACCTTCGCGCGAGTCTCGGACGCCACCTCCGGCCGTTTGTTGAGCACGCGTGACACGGTCATCGGGGATACGCCAGCTCGCCTGGCCAGCTCACGCACGGTCGGGGGAGCTTGGCGGCGGTCGTCTTGGGGACCTATTGGGCCTGTTTTGGTGTCTCCCATCGGCAAACAAAGTACTAGGTGCCGGCGAGGGTTCCCCCTGTGGGCTCCCCTCGCCGGCAAAGCTCGTTCGAGGTCGTTCAGTGGGCAGGCCTCAGGGCTTGTAGCTCAGGTACTGCATCTGGTACAAGCCGCCCCAAGACCACGGGTTGGCCTCGATGCCGGACAAGCCCGGCTTTAGGAGGTAGAAGGTCTTTAGGTAGTAGAGGGGCACGCCCCAGCCGTTCTGCAGCATGAAGTTGTCGATCTTGGCAGCCAGGGGGACGGCGGCAGCTTGCGAGAGGGCGCCGTTGAGCTCGGCGTTCCACATCGTCGCGAGGTACACGCCTTTGGTCATGTGCTGGTCGTCCCAGACCAGCCCGTTGAGCCCGACGTTGGCCCCCCCGTTGCCGGCGCTCCAGTCGCCTATGAACTTCCACGCGTTCACCCAGGCCTGGTGGAGCTGGGAGGGGGTCTTGGCCTGGTGCCAGGCCTTCAAGTAGTTGTCCCACTGCTGCTGGTAGGTCTCCTGGCCGGGGACGTTCAGCACGGCCTGGTACGCGGCGGGCTGTTTCTTGGTCCAAGCGGCGAGGTAGGCGATGTCGGCTTCAGCGACCTTGTTGAGCCTGGCCCAGTCCGCGGGCTTGGTCCCCTCCGAGGGGTTGTTCGGGTTGCCGAGCTGCGCCACGTCTTGGGGGTCGTAGGTCGGGAAGTAGTAAAGCGAGTCGTGCTGGCGGTACGAAGCGGGGCCGATAGTGCCGTGGAAGAGGATCTGCTGGTTGGCTTGGATGGGCAAGCTCGTCACGTCGTCCCAGTTGGGCGTGCCGCCCCCGATGATGTAGCCGGGCTTCACCCCAGGGTTGAGGCCGCCCCAAGTGATGTTGCCGTACTCGGTGGACGGCTCGGGCGTGATCTGGGAGTTGATACCGAGGTTGATCTTGAGCTCCTCTTGTACGGCCTCAGCCACGGGGATGCTGTTGGGGTTGACGCTCGCCACCTCCGCGTAAATCGTGAGGGTCGGGAAACCCTTGCCGTTCGGGTACCCCGCTTTGGCCAGGAGCTTGCGTGCCTTTTGCACGTTGTAGGTGAGCGGGTGCTGGAGCGAGTACGTCGGCCAACCCGGGTAGCCGAAAACGTTGGTCGCCCCTGCCATGCCCGACAGCACGTTGTCCACGATCGGCTGGCGGTCGATCGCCATGGCTATGGCTTGGCGGACGGCCAGGTTGTCGAGCGGCGACGCCTGGACCGACTTGTCCCACTCCAAGTACATGATCTGGTTGTCAGGCTGGGAGCGGAGCTCGGCCTTCAACGCCGGGTGCTCGAGGACGTACTTGTAGTCCGAAGGCGTCATTATGACCGCGGCAGAAAGGCGGTTGGCGAGGTAGTCCTCGACCGGGACGCTGGACTGGGGGATGAGGTTCATCTCTTGGATGTTGCCGACGTTTTCCTCACCAGGCGCCCCGATGTAGAACGGGTTGCGCGCGAGGGTGATCTCACCGTTGGGCGTGAAGCTCTTGACCACGTAGGGCCCGTCGCCTACGAAGTACTGCGGAAGGTACCAGTTGGTCGGGTGCGCCTCCACCGAGGGAGGGTAAAGCGGCATCGACCCTGAGATCACCATGGAGCCCAAGATGTCGTGCGGCGCCGACAAGGTGAGCTGGATCTCGAACGGGTTGACGACCTTCACCCCCACCGCGCTCGCAGGTACGCTGCCGGCGTGGTAAGCCCAGGCGTTGGAGACATAGGTCATCACGCTGGCCCAGAGGGCGTCGTTGGTAGCGGTCGGGGACGCAGTCCGCATCCACGAGTAGTAGAAGTCGTTTGCCGTGACAGGGGCCCCGTTTGACCACCTGGCGTTGTGCCGCAAATAGAAAGTCCAAACCAGGCCATTTTTGGACACGCTGTAACCGGTGGCGATCTTCGGCACGATCTGGCCAGTCGGGCTGTAGCCGTAGAGGCCCTCCATTACCGTGCCCTGGTCGATCATGATCTGGGCACCCCACTGCGACGGGTCGAGCGTAGAGATAGCCGGCGTGGCTGCTATCGGGACGGTAGGTACGAACGACAAGGCTGCATGTTGGCTCGCCCAGCTCGTCGCCCCGGGAAAAACTGCGGTCGCCCCGACGACGGCGCCGACCGCGAGGACTTTTGTCTTTACCCCTTTCAATTGCCCTCCCTAAGAGTGACTTTATGAGCAGGGCAAATCTCCGCCGGCGACGGCCGTCCCTGCCAACCCTTCACCCCCCCGTCGCCTCGGCCGTTTACTACCGTGACGATGGTACGTACCGAAGTCATGGTTACTGTACCAGCAGCCGAGCGGCCTGTCAAGGCGCCTAGGGATAGTTTTCAGACGGTTGGTACCGGTACAGAGCTGGCCGAGCTCGCCGCCAGCCCACCACCGCGGCCGCGAAGTGCTCGGGCGGTTATGGGTACCCGCGGGGTGCCTGCGCGCGGGGTGCCTGTGCGCGGGGGCGTTCAGCCCGCCGCTAGCGCTGCCACGGCAGCACTGGCGCCATGGCGTGCCAAGGTCGCCAAGTCCTCGGTGACGACCTGACGGAAGCGGGGGTCCTCGGCCAGTTCTGCCGGGAACACCTCCCGCAAGCCGAGCAGGGCGCCAGCTACTTGGGGGGCAGTCGAAAGCCCCGACACTGCCGCGCGAAGGCGCCCCGCCAAGGGGTCCTCGAGCGGGAGCGGCTCTCCCTTGTCATTTTCCCCTGCGCTTACGTACCTCATCCAAGCTGCGACCGCGAGGCAGGCGTGGCGGGGCACGGCACCGGCGGCCAGCCGCTCGCGCGCCGGGGCGAGGAGGCGGTAGGGCAGCTTCTGGCTCCCGTCCATCGCCACCTGGGTGGTCTTGTGGCGCAGCACCGGGTTGGCAAAGCGCTCCAAGAGGGCGTCTTTGTAGCCGGCGAGGTCGAAACCCGCCGGCGGGGACAAAGTAGGGGTCATGTCGAGGTCCATCAGGCCGCGCACGTAGCTCTCGAAGCCGGGCGCGCCGATCGCGTCGGCGATGAGGTCGTGGCCGGCGAGCGCTCCGAGGTAGGCGAGGGCGGAGTGGCTGCCGTTCAGGAGGCGGAGCTTCATGGTCTCGTAGGGGGCCACGTCGGCCACGAGCTGGGCGCCGGCCTCCTCCCACGCCGGCCTCGGCCCTGCGAAGCGGTCCTCCAGTACCCATTGCGAGAAGGGCTCGGTGACGATGGCGGCCTGGTCCTCCAGGCCGAGCAGCTCTGCCGCCTTCGCCCGGTCAGCGTCCGTGGGGGCGGGGACGATCCTGTCTACGACCGAGCTCGGGAAGCTCACGTTCTCCTCGCACCACGCCAGCAGCCTGTCAGCCCTCCCTGGCGGCAGCAGCCGGCAGTAGGCCTTTACCAAGCGGCGCAGGCGCTCGCCGTTGGCAGGCATGTTGTCGCAGCACAGCACCGTTATGGGCGGCCCGCCGGCGCGCATGCGCGCTTCGAGCCCGCCGGCGAGCTGGCCGAGGACGGTCTCAGGCGCCCTCCCGGCGGCGTCGGCCTCGAGCTCGGGGTCGTTGCTGCGGAGCTCGCCGGTAGCCGGCTCCATGCGGTAGCCCTTCTCGGTCACGGTCAAGGTGACGACCCCAGTCGCCGGCGAGCTCAGGCGCTCGGCTAGGAGGCCCGCTTGCTGGCGGGCGAAGAGCACCTCCCGCACAGCCCCCGCCACTTGGAGGCTGGTGGCGGCCGGCGAGCTCACCACGACGCTGTAGAGGCAGTCTTGAGGAGCAAGCACTTCGGCCACGGCGGGGCTGCGCTCGGTCACCCCGCATATCCCCCAGCTGCCCACCCCGGCCTTCCCCATCGCTAGTTGGGTGTAGAGAGCCTGGTGAGCCCGGTGGAAGGCGCCTATGCCGAGATGGACGATACCGGTGGAAAGTTCACGCGGGTCGTACGGCGGCCGCCAGCCTTCTGGCACCCGGTCGAGCGTTTGCAAGCTGAGCCGCTCCATGGCGCCCCAGTCTTGCAGCGGGGGCCCCTCTTGTGCACGATCGGTTCATCCTGTGCACGGTGGGCTCAGGCCGGGCGGCCGGCTGGCAGCAGGAGAGGACTGGCAGCAGGAGAGGAGCTGTCGGCGGCCCCAGTTAGACTGAGGTGCCTTGACAGACATGAGAAATAGCCGTGACTGACGCGGGCCCGCCGGCGCCCGGGCCCGACCTCCGCGTCGACCCGCTCACCCAGACGCCTGTGCTCGTGGTAAGGGCGCGCCAGGGCCGGCCCAACCTGCCGGCCACGATCACGCCGGCGAACTGCCCGTTCTGCCCGGGCGGGCTCGAAGCGCCAGAACCTTACACGGTGCGCTGGTTCGAGAACCGCTGGCCCCCCTTGCCCAACGGGCGGGCAGAGATCGTGCTCTTTTCCCCCGACCACTACCAGAGCCTAGGTTCGCTGCCCCAGGCCCAGATGGAAGCCGTGGTCAGCCTGTGGGCCGAACGCACAGAGGCCCTCGCCGCTCGCGCCGACGTGGCTTACGTGCTACTTTTCGAAAACCGCGGTCCCGAGGTGGGCGCCACGATCCCCCACCCCCACGGCCAGATCTACGGCTTCGACTTCGTGCCTCCCGTCCCCCTCGCCGAGCTCGAGGCCGACCGCTGCGCCACCTGCCAAGAGCTCGCCGGCAAAGGCCCCGCCGGCCCGTCCCACCCCGGGCGCGTGGTCGTGGCCGAGGGCGGCTGGCGGGCTTGGTGCGCGTGGGCGCCGGCGTTCCCCTTCGAGCTCACAGTGGCACCCGAGGACCACGCCGCCGACCTCCCGGGCGCTCCTCAGCACGCAGGGCTAGCTCAGACGCTACGGGCGGCCCTCGGCGCGCTCGACGGGCTCTTTGGGGAGGAAATGCCTTACATGTTGTGGTGCCACCAAAGGCCCGCCGACGGCAAGGCCTGGCCGAGCGCCCACGTGCACTTCCACGTAGCTCCCATCCACCGCGCCAAGGGCGTCGCCCGTTACGTGGCGTCGGGCGAGGTTGGCACCGGCGTGATGTTCAACCCCGTCGACCCTGAAGACGCGGCAGAGCGTTTGAGGAAAGCGCTCAGGGTTGGCTAGCACGCCTGCCCCACCGGCACCCGCCCGGCGCAGCCTCACAGAGCGCGTCTGTAGAGGCTTTCAGCTCGCCTACGGCAGGCAGCCGGAGGGAGTGTGGTCCGCGCCGGGCCGGGTCAACTTGATCGGCGAGCACACCGACTACAACGAGGGCTTCGTGCTCCCCTTTGCCATCGCGAACCGCACCGCTGTGGCCGCGGCCCGCTGCGACGGCAACCGGCTCCTGGCTCGCTCCACGTTCTCCCCCGACCCAGCCGAAGCGCCGCTGGGCAGCATCGGCCCGGGCGCGGTGCACGGGTGGGGCGCTTACGTGCTCGGCGTCGCCTGGGCGCTCGCCGGCACCAGCTCGGCCAGCGGCACCTGCGGAGCCATGCTCTTCATCGACTCGGACGTCCCCGTGGGCGCCGGCCTTTCCTCCTCCGCCGCGCTCGAGTGCGCCGTGGCTTCGGCGCTAAACGAGCTCTGGGGCCTCGGCCTTGACCGGCCCTCGCTCGCGCTCGCCGGCCAGCGAGCGGAAAACGAGGTGGTGGGGGCGCCTACGGGGATCATGGACCAGTTCGCTGCGATGCTCGGCCAGCGTGGTGCCGCCGTCTTCCTCGATTGCCGCAGCCGCCGAGCAGAGACTGTCCCCCTCGACCTCGCCGGCGCCGGGCTATCGCTTTTGGCCATCGACACCCGCGAGCACCACGCCCACGCCTCGAGCGGCTACGCCGCCCGGAGGGCTTCGTGCGAGAAGGCAGCAGGTCTAGCCGGCGTCGGCGCGCTGCGCGACCTGAGCCCGGCCGACCTTCCCCGGCTGGAAAAACTGGCCGACGAAGAGACGTTCCGCCGCGCCCGGCACGTGGTAACAGAAAACGACCGGGTGGTGCGAACAGTCACTGTCCTGCGCGAACAAGGCCCAGCAGGCATCGGGCCTCTCCTTAGCGCTTCGCACCGCTCAATGCGAGACGACTTCGAGATAACCACGCCGGCGCTCGACCTAGCGGTCGAAGCTGCCCTGGAGGCGGGCGCTCTCGGCGCCCGCATGACCGGCGGGGGCTTCGGCGGTGCCGCGATAGCCCTGCTGCCCAATGGATCTGTCGAAGCGGCACAGGCCTCGGTCCTCGCTGCTTACGGCCGCGCCGGGCTCCGGGCCCCCATTTTCTCCCTCGTAGCTCCTTGCGCTGGCGCCGGGCGAGACCTTTGAGCCCGGTCGCTCGGCTGAGCCCGGTTGCTGAGCGCCTGGCCAGCCCCAGATCTGGCCTTGCACGCTCCTTGCGCCGGCGCCGGCTGCGAACTTCGAGCCTGCTCAGTCAAAGATCGGTTTGCGGTCCCTCGTGCGTTTGATCTCGAACACCCCCTCGGTCTCCGCAATGGCGACGAAACCGTCCCAGAGCCGCCCGGCCGCTTCGCCTTTGGGCGCGGGGCTCATCACCGGGCCAAAATAGGCATTGCCGCGCACCCTGATCACCGGGGTGCCGACGTCGAGGCCAACTTGGTCAAAGGCTTCATGGTGGGAAGCCTTGACCGCTTCGTCGTAGGCGTCGCTGTCGGCGGCGGCGGCCAAGGCCTCGGGCAGGCCGACCTCGGCGAGCGCCTCTGGGATGACGGCGGGGTCGTCGCGTCGGCCCTGGTTGTGCCGGCGCACCCCGATCGCGGCGTACAGCGGCCCCAAAATGTCGGGCCCCTTCTCTTGGGCGGCGGCGGCGCACACTCTCACTGGGCCCCACGCCTTTTGCATGGTGGCCAAGTACTCGGCCGAGAAACCCTCACCTTTGTGCTGGACCAGGTTGAGGTAGGCGAGCGACATCAGCTTCCACTCGACTTCGACCGGGCGTACCTTTTCGACCTCCACCATCCACCTGGAGGTGACCCATGCCCAAGGGCACAGCGGGTCGAACCAGAACTGTACTTTTTCCCGCCCTTGTGGGGGCGCGACTTGCCCAGTGTCCATGCACTGTTCAACTGCCTCAGGGCACGGCTTTGTTCCCGGCACAGCCAAAGGCCCATAGGCACGAGCGAGACGGGCCGCTTGCGCTGCTGCGAGCGTAGCTGCCAGGGCCGCTCGGCCGGCACGGGCGCTCAGCGCATCGTGACCGCGTTGACCTTCACCGGGCGGAGGGTGACTTTCACCCGTGACTCCCCTGGCCGGTCGAAGGACGCCAGGTCCGCGCCGTATTTTTCACCTACCTTCTTGGCAAACGAATAGTCGGCGTCCGGGGCTACCTGGGCGTCACCTCGGATCTCTAGGTAGCGGTAGGGATTGCCGGGGTCGACGATGACGAGAGCGCAGGCTGGGTTGCGCTGGAGGTTTTTTACCTTTTGGCGGGACGTGTTGAGCGACATCGACACCGAGCCGTCCTCGCCTGCCAGGAACCACAACAGGGTGGCTTGGGGCCGCCCGTCAGGGCCGAGAGTCGCCAGCGTCGCCACTTGAGCTTGCAACAAGTCCTTGTAGGGCTCCGGGATGGTTTGCATGTGCCATGTTTAGCAGCCCGTCGGGCACCTGCCTCCCGGCCTGCTCGGGCACGACGTTCTCAATGCCCGCAAGCAGCTCGTCCACGCCCGGCCACCACGGCCCGACCGGCAGGGCCGACAGCACGGCGGCCAAGTCCGCCCCTTCGCCGGCGACCACCACACGGCAGGGGCGGGCGCCACCGAGCACGCCCAGGTACCAATGCCTGAGCGTCGCAGGCAAGCCCTCCGGGGAGCGCACTATGTAGTAGTCCGGCAAGCCGAGAGACCTGGCTTTGTACCTCGCCACTGTCTCAGCGTGGGCGACCTCGAGGTCCCCGGCCTGGCCCGTTCCCTCGAAGCGGGCTGCCCAGGCCTCGGCCACCCACGACAGGGGGTCGGCTTGGTGGACGAAGTAGGTCGTATGGGTGCGCCGGGCCGCTTCCCAGGCGGCGGCCGCCTGCTCGATCAAGGGAGCTTTTGGCTCAGCCTGGTACAAAGTGACGTTGGGCTTCGCCTTTAGGCTCGCCGTTGCGTCACCGCTGGCGCCAACGAGGGCCACTACCGTCGTCGCGATCCGCTCCATAGCCCCATGATGGGGCCCCGGGCCGGGGCTCGGGCCGCTCATGAGGCTCTGCTACCAAAGCCGTCCCCGCCCGTCGTGCCCCTTTGGCCCGGCTGGCGCTCCCAGGGAGCCGGTGGCGGTTAGCGGCAACGAACCGGTAAGCCCGCTCAGCGGCAGGTGCCACCGAGGCAACAGCCAGGAGCCTTCCCAAAGCCCGTAAGGCGGGGCGGGCGCTGGCTCGGAGCAACGCGCCTACAGCAGCCGCGCCTTCGGCCTGCTCGCCCGCGGCGCCGACCCATTGCACGGCGCGCCGGCACTTGTCGTAGCTGAGCCCGAGGCCGTCGAGGTCAGCTTGTTGCCAGGCGACCGTCCGATAAGGGCCCCCTGCCAACCGCTCGGCCAGGTGCACCGCCGAGGTGCAGAACCCGCACTCGCCGTCGTAGACGAGCACGGCCTCCTTCCCGGTCCCCTCGTCGCAGCGCGAGAGGGAGCCGCTCCCCTCAGTGCCGTCTAGGCAAGCAAGCGGGCCTTCGCTCACAACTGCACACTAACGGCCCCGAAAGCGCTGGCCAGCAGGCCGGCTCCGACCTGGATCTGAGCGAACAGGGCGGCGAGCTGCCGGTCGGTGTAGATGCGGGGGACGTAGCGGGCGGGCTTGGGGAGCGTGCCGACCGGCAGGACATAGGCTGGCACGCCTCGGCGCCGAGCCAACGGGCCAGTTCCCGCACCGGAGCGACCGGGGAAACCCTGCCCGCGCGCCCAATGTCGGCATAGTACCTCAGCGCCACCCACCCGCTGTGACTCGTGCTCGAACCGAAGGGCCCACATCGCGAACCCTTCGCCTTCACGAGAGCGCACACTACGCACCCCAGCGACAACAAAGAACTCCAATCCAAGGTTGTTGTGCTGGACCTGTACGAGTAGTACAGTTCGTACGTGAGCGACGTCACGGTGACCGAAGCAAGGGAACGCCTGGCCGATGTCATCGATGAGGCGCGGCGTAACCACGAGCCGGTGTTCATCTACCGGCGGGGCAAGCGCCTGGCCGCCGTGATCGACGCGGAGGACTTGGACCGCCTCGTCGAGCTAGCTGAGGACGCGGTCGACATCGCCGAGGCCCGTGCAGCCCTGGAAGAAGAAGGTGGTTCGATCCCCTGGGCCGAGGTGAAGAAGGCCCTGGGCCTCTGACTTACGCCGTCGAAGTCCGCCCGAGGGCCCTCAAGCAGCTCGCCTCATTGCCGAAAGGCCTGAGAGCTTCGATCGCTCAGGCAATCGACGCTCTAGCCACGGTGCCGAGGCCACCCGGGGCTGTCCAGCTAAAGGGCACGCCCTACTTGCGCGTAAGGGTGCGTGACTACCGCATCGTCTACGAAGTCCACGACGACGTGCTACTCGTACTCGTCGTCCGGGTTGCGCACCGGCGTGACGTCTACCGAAGGATTTGAGAAGCGCGGCGTAATCCGGCGGACGTCCCGTAACTCGCGCTCAGACCTAGATCTCGTTTTCCGCACGTCAGGCGATGGAAATGCTCCAGCGGGGTTCACCCTCCGTAGTGGGCGGTATGGATGCCGAGCAGCCTGAGGACTTCCTTCCTGTAGCTCGGTGAGGGTGGGCTCGAAAGTCTGGACGAGCCGGCCGTTCCGGACGAGGTGATGGCGGGTGACCGGGGCGAAGATCTCGAGGACCCGCTCCGCGGAGGGGGCGGCGCAGTCGCGGTCCTCTGGGTAGAGGGGGATCGCTTTGGTTTTCGAGCGGACCATGGCGTCTCGGATCTGGCGCTCGATCAGGGCTCCGATGAGCAGGGCCAGGAAGTGGCAGCAAAGCAGCCCTTCGATGCGGGCAGGGTTGCGGAGGAAAACCGGTGCGACGGCCTGGGGCCCTTTCAAGACGTGGTTGCGGCGTTCCAGGTTGGGCTGGTACTTGTAGGCGGACAGCACCTCGGCCGGGGTCATCTCGGTGTCGTTGGTGACGAGCGGCCAGCAGCCGTCGGAGGCAGCCTCGGCCTTGACGACGTGGTGGCGGGCGTTCCAGGTGAGCCGGAAGCGCGGCTTGGTGGACTGGCGAAAGCGCGTCTCTGGGCCAGGTGTACCTCGGTGCTCGGCGACATAAGTCTTCTCGACTTCTTCCAAGACCCAGATCTCGAAGTAGCGAGCGGCGTCGTGCTCTTCCAAGGCCGCTTTGGCCTCCTCCTCGGCGGCCACCCTGGTCTTTATGCGGCACTTGGGACCGGCGAGCCGGCCGGCCAGGTCTTCCAAGGCGGCAGTCGCCCTCTCGATGCGCCTCGCTCTCGACAAGGCGTCGTTTTCCTGCTTCGCGCTCGAGTGCACCCAGATGACCCGGTAGCCCTCGGCAGAGGGTAGCGGTGACTCGAAAGTGGAGAGCACGTCTGGGGGGTCGTTCTTACGTCGCGCCGGCACCTTCGTCGCCTCTTGCCAGGACGGGCGGTTGCGGGTCACCCAGTCGCGGAACCAGGCGTCTTCTTTACGCGTGCGCGGCAACACGGAAACGAACCGCCCTCCCTCCCCGCCGATGTGGAGCATCACGTCGCGCGTCGCCAGCTTGCAGTCGGCCACGTACAAGAAGTCCTTGCGCCCGAGCAGGCTGACAAGCCCGTCCCAGGTTTCGGTGTGAGTCGAGGAGTCTTCGGTGTTGCCGTCGGCGGCGCGGTACGCGACCGGCACCGCCCCGTCGGAGGAGACGGTCAAGACCAAAAGGAGCTGGCGGAGGTCGGGCCGATGGTCCTTGTTGAAGCCCCTCTTCGCGGCTGCAGTCGCCTTGGACGCCCGAGTGGCGCCGCTGAAGGTGACCGTCGTCGAGTCGGTGTCCATTGACAGAGCTCGGAGCAGTCGATGCGAAAGCGCCGCACCGCCCTTAGCACGACCTCGGTGAGCAGGCTCGCCCGGTCAGCGTCGAAGAGCAAGGCGAGCGCTCTCCCTACCCGGTCGTCGTTGAGCAGGCACACCTCGTCTGGCTCCAAGCCGAGCATGTCGGGGCGGTAGGGCGCAGCCCATTCTCCCAGCTGGTAGAGCGGCTGGTGACTTATGAGGAGGTTTGCCACCACGACGCCGAGCGCCTTGGCCGGCGCCAGCGCGAGGCGAGAGCCGTTGGCCGGCACGTAGCGCTCCAGCAGTTCGTCCAAGCCGAGCAGCTCGGAGAAATGGTTGACGACGGGCAAGGCACCGACCAGCTCGCTCGCCAGCTCGTAGGGACCGTCCATCCCACCTCCTTGTCTTACACCCTTGTCATTACCTACAGGCTAATACTGTAGGATAAGGAGGTAAAGGATTGGTGCCATGGACCTAGAGCCTTCGCCCCGGTCGGGCGAGCAACAACAACACGACCGCATCGCCCGCCGGCTTGCCGAGGCCGGCTTCGCCCTGCCGGGGAGCGTAGTGACCCGTCACATGCGCTGTGGCAAGCCGAGCTGCCGCTGCAAAGCCGACCCGCCCCAGCTGCACGGCCCTTACTACCAATGGACCCGCAAGGTCGGGGGCAAGACCGTGACGCGTTTCCTCACCGACGAGCAGCTGGCTCGCTATGAGCCCTGGTTCGCCAACGCGCAGCGCTTGAGGGACCTGCTCACCGAGCTAGAAGTGCTCTCGCTCCGCATAGCCGAGCGGGCCGAGGGTTGGGGGCACCAGCCATCACCGACCGGGCACCGGCCCCGCCGGCAGGCGCCGCAATGATTTGCTCAACGCGACGTGCGGAAAACGAGCTGGATCCGCAGGTAACGACGCGAACGTAAGTTCGAATACGTGACAAAGGTGCCTCCCACTTGGGAAAATGGTGGTTAGGAAAAACAACCAGAACCAAGCGAAAGGCACCCGTCTGGTGGCAAGGATAGCAAAACCAAAGAGAAGGCAAAAGCGCGCGCCGAGAACACGTCTTGGCGCCCCCGACGGCAGGGTCACGCCGAGGGCTGGCCTGCACTTGGTGGCCAAGCTCGACCAACTGCTCGGTATCTCTCGCGAGATCGAAGTGGCCTCGCCTCGTATAAAGAAGCGCCGTCGCGGGCTCGGCCTGGGCAAGCTGGTGGTCTCGCTCGCCGAGACGGTGCTCTCGGGCGGGGACTTCTTGGTG
>Ga0070737_10005092_pt1 | contig 12734 bp, 11 predicted proteins | sample Coa_R1_10_FD_66438 | JGI IMG/M metagenome (GOLD analysis project Ga0070737, IMG submission 66438) | Surface soil microbial communities from Centralia Pennsylvania, which are recovering from an underground coalmine fire - Coalmine... | ecosystem: Environmental > Terrestrial > Soil > Unclassified... | reverse complement strand
GGGTACACCAGGCGGGTCGTCGCGCCCTCGCCGTCGGCCTCGCACGAGAGGTCCCCTCCGGCTGAGCGGGCGAGCGCCGCCAGCCGGGCGAGGTCCTCCGCGGCCGGGGAGCCGGGCTGTTCCACGGTGAGGGCGGACGGCCCGACGGTCACGTTCATCTCCTCACCGCTTCGCGCGAGGACCCGGAGCAGCTCGCACGCGAGACGGGCCGCGGCGGCGAGGGGGACGCCGGCGGGGCCGGGGCCCGGGTGGGGCCCGGTGAGCTGTCCGGGCGTGCCGATGACCTCGCGTATGACGGCCAGCTCGACGGCGACGAAGCCGGCCAGGGTGCCGTCCCAGGCGACCGGCGGCGGGACTCCGGGGCCGGCCACCTCGGACCACTCCCGTTCGACCCGGACCCGTTCCAAGCCGAGCATCAGCTCGCCCAGCCGGTCGGGCTGCGGAGCAGCTTCGGGTTCTGACAGGAGCGGAGGCGAGGGGAGCGGGGCGATGGCCTGGGGGGAGGCGGGCTCGAGGGCCGAAGCGCGCCGGGACGCCCGGAGGAAGGCGGCGAGCGCCGCCACGAGCGCCGCCGACACGGCTGCCAGCGCGGCGGCTTCCACCATCGGCAACGACGGTACCCAACGTCGAAGCCGGCGCCGGCCGGGAGGCGTAGCCTCGGTCGCGGTGGGAGGGTCTTGCTACGTCATCGACTACGACGGACGGTTCAGGTTCGCCGCCACCCCCGAGGCGGTTTGGGCCGCCATGGAGCGGCTCGACCAGTTCGAGCGCTGGTGGGGATGGCTCGGCGGCTTCGACGTGCAAGGCGACGGGCTGCGGGCGGGTTCGGTGCTGCGGGGCACGGTCGCACCGCCGCTCCCCTACCGCATGTCGGTGCAGGTGGACGTGACCCGCTGCCAGCCGGCCAGGCTCGTCGACGCCGAGGTGAGCGGCGACCTCGAGGGGCCCGCCAGCCTGCGCATCGGCGCAGACGGCCGCGGCGAGACGCTCGTCGACGTCGCCTGGACTCTGGAGATGAGGCAGGCCGCGATGCGCCTCGCTTCGAGGGTCGCCCACCCGCTGCTGCGCTGGGGGCACGACCGCCTGGTCGACTCCACCGTCGAGTCCTTCCGGGCGAGGCTGGGGGCTGAGTGACCGGAGAAGCGTCCTTCGCCCGGAGCCTCTTCGACGGGCTGCCCCCCAGGTACGACCGCCTCGCCGAGATCCTCTCGCTGGGCCAGAACAGGCGCTGGCGCCGGGCGATGGTCGACGCAGTCGTGGCGGGAGCGCCCCGATCGGTGCTCGACGTCGCCACCGGACCAGCAGGAGTCGCCTTGCAACTCGCCCAGCGCACCGACGCAGAGATCACAGGGGTGGACCTGACCCCCGAGATGCTGCTCGCCGGCGCCTCCAACGCCGCGGCCAGCCCTCACTCCGCCCGGATCTCCTTCGCCGTCGCCCGGGCCGAGCAGCTGCCCTTCCCCGACGCGACATTCGACGCCCTCACCTTCACGTACCTGCTCCGCTACGTCGCCGACCCCGCGGCGACCCTCGCCGAGCTGGCCAGGGTGGTGAAGCCCGGCGGGCCGATCGCCGCCCTCGAGTTCCACGTGCCCTCCGGGCCTCTGTGGCACCCGCTCTGGGTCCTCTACACCAGGGCGTTGCTCCCCGCAGCGGGCTTCCTGCTCGGCGGCCGGGAATGGCTGGAGGTGGGGCGGTTCCTCGGCCCGTCGATCTCCGAGCACTACCGGCGCTACCCGTTGTCGTGGCAGCTGTCGGCGTGGCGGGCCGCCGGCGTGGAAGGCGTGCAGGCCCGGGTGATGAGCCTCGGAGGTGGCGTCGTGGTCTGGGGCCGGAAGGGGTGAGCGGAGACCCCCGGCGCGCCGCGTGGTACACGCCCCGCCCGGGGACCTGGCGCGACTGGCTCGGTGTGCTGCACCCTCCCTACACCGCCTGGCACCTCGCCTACGTGCTCGTCGGAGCGGGCCTGGCGCCGCACCTGTCCGTGGGGCGCCTCGGGGCGACGCTGCTCGCCTTCGGGCTCGCCGTCGGGGTCGGCGCGCACGGCCTCGACGAGCTCAGAGGGAGACCGCTCGGCACGACCATCCCAGCCCCGCTCCTGGCGGTCGTATCGGCCCTGTCCATCGCCGGGGCGGTGGTCGTCGGCGCGCTGGGAGTGTCGAGGGTCGGCTGGGGCCTGGTCGGGTTCATGGCCGCCGGCGTGGTGCTGGTCGTCGCCTACAACCTGGAGCTGGGTGGGTTGCACAACGACGTCACGTTCGCCCTCGCGTGGGGGGCCTTCCCGCTTCTCACCGCCTACTACGCCCAGGCGGGAACGCTTCGGCCCTCGGCGGCCCTCGGCGCGGTGTTCGCCTTCGGCCTCTCCAGGGCTCAGCGGGTGTTGAGCACCGAAGCCCGGGAGCTTCGACGGCGCGTCGCGACGGTGACGGGCGCCAAGCGCTACGGCGACGGGACCAGCCGGTCGTTGAGCCGGGAGGCGCTGCTCCGCCCGGTGGAAGCTGCGCTGGTGGCGTTGTCGTGGTCCACGTGCGCGCTCGGCGTCGCCCTGGTCGTCGCCCGGGCGGGGCACTGAAGCCCGTAGGGCTCCCCGGCCGCTGCAGGTGCCTACGACGCGCGGACCGAGGGGTCGAGGCTGTCGCGGCCCAGCAGGCGCTCGATCAGCTGCTGGTCGGCACGGCGGGTCAGGATCCCCACGCGGTCGCCCGGCTCGAGGACGGTGTCCCCGCCGGGCAGCACCTGCTCGGTGCCGCGCTGCACCGTCATGACGATCGTCCCGACCGGCAGCCCGGCGGATCGGAGCGGCACCCCGGCGAGCGGGGCGCCGGCGCCGACGGTACCGTCGACCACGGCGGCGTCGGCGCTGACCTGCGACATCCTGCGCAGGTTGCCCTGCAACCCCGCCCGGTATCCGCGCACCAGCGAGGACGTGGTCATGATCCCCACCACCTCGCGATGGTCGCCTAGGACCGGGATCCAGTTGGAGCGCGCCTGCATCAGCGATTCCAGCGCCACGTCGAGCGTCGCGTCCACCGAAACGGTCGGGGCGGTCGGATCGGCCACCCGGCCGAGCTCCGTGTCGGGGGACTGCCCGGCCATGTCGGCGAGCTCCCGGGCCCTCACGACGCCGACGAACGCCTCGCGCTCGTCTACGACGGGCGCCCCCGGCAGCCCTTCGCGGGCCAGCTTTCCGGCTCCCTCGCCGACGGTGTTGCGCCCCGAGAAGATCACCTTCGGGCGGGCCATGAACTCGGCGACCCGCAGCGAGGAGAGGAGCGGCATCCGGGCCTGCAGGCGGTGGGCGGCGGACTCCGCCCGGTTGTGGAGCTGGCTCCGGTAGATCGTGTCGTCGGCGCGCCGCACGATGAGCGTGGCCAGCCCCACGGCGATCATGGCGGGCGCCAGCGTGGCCAGCGAGCCGGTCATCTCGACGACCATCAACATGACCGCCAGGGGGGCGCGGGCGATGCCGCCGAAGGTGGCCATCATGCCGACCACCACGAACGGCGCCGGCGTGTGGGGTATGGCCGGGGCCACCGGTTCGAGCAGCCGCCACACCGCCGCCCCGGTGAACGCGCCGATCACCATTCCCGGCCCGAAGATCCCCCCCGAGCCGCCGGACCCGATGGAGAACGACGTGGCGACGATCTTGGCGGCGGGCATGGCGAGCACGACCCACAACGGCAGGGACATCAGCTGCGGGCCGAGCCCCTTCTGGATCCACCCGTAGCCGGTGCCGAGCACCTCGGGCAGCGCCACGGCCATCGCCCCGACCATGAGACCGCCGACGGCGGGGCGGGTGGCGCGGGGCAGGGGGAGCTTGCGGAACAGGTCGGTGATCCCGTAGAAGCCCTTGGCGTACCCGAGCCCGACGAAGCCGCCGACGATCCCGATGAGGGCGTACCAGGCGAGCTGGAGGGGCTGGGTGTAGTGGTAGGACGGGGCGGCGTAGCCGAAGAGGGGGGAGAAGCCCATGAAGGCCGAGAAGACCGTGTACCCGATGATCGAGGCGATGATCGAGGGGATGATCGCCTCCACCTCGATGTCGTCGCGGTAGAGGATCTCGGCCGAGAGGAGGGCGCCTCCGAGGGGGGCGCCGAAGATGGACCCGATGCCGGAGCCGATGCCGACGGCGACGGCGATGCGCCCGTCGGAGGGTGAGAGGTCCAGCGCCCGGGCGAGGAAGGAGCCGAACCCGGCGCTGATCTGGGCGGTGGGGCCTTCCCGCCCGCCCGAACCGCCGGAGCCGATCGTCAACGCCGAGGCCACAATTTTCACGCCTACCGTCACCGTCCGCACACCGCGGGGGTTGTCGTGCACCGCTTCGATGGCGGCGTCGGTGCCGTGGCCCTCCGCCTCGGGGGCGAGCGTGAAGACCAGCAGGCCCGACAGCAGGCCGCCGGCGCCGACCACCAGCGGGATCAGCCAGGGCCGCGGCAACGACGCCGAGCCGGCCAGGAGGCCCTCGCCGGCGGGGGTGGGCACCTGGTAGCCGGCGAGGACCCCGAGGAAGAGATGGGTGGCAAGGGTGAGCGCCTCGTAGAACGTCACCGCCCCCAGGCCGGCGATGCAGCCGAGCAGGCTGCCGAGCACCAGCCACTTGCGCAGGTAGGTCGTCGAGCGCAGCCACCTCGACGCTGATGTGGCGAGAAAACGGACGTGAGTCCTGGCAGTGGCGGGCAGCGTCGGAGCTGGAGGGCCGCCGGCGCGCTGGCTCAAAGCTCCCATCCCGCCGTCCAGTCGCGGTCGGCCGACTCCCCCGCGGCCTCCGCGAAGGCGCTGAGCGCGTCGACGACCTGCGCCCGCCGCTCGGGCGGGACGGCGGCGACGATACGGGCGATCTCGCCGCGCCGAAGCGCCGTCACCTGGGCGACGACCGCCCTGCCCGCTTCTGTGAGGGCCAGGCGGACCTGGCGGCGGTCCCGGCTCGGCGTCCTGCGCTGGACGAGGCCCTTGCGAACCAGCCGGCCGCACATCCGCGTCGCCGTGGAGGGGCTCACCCCCAGGGCGGCGGCCAGCGGTGCGAGGCCCTGGGGGCCACGGGCGGCCAGGACGACGAGCACGCGGTACTGGGGAAGGGTCACCTCGTCGGCGACCGCGGCGAGCGAACGGGCTGCCACCGCGACCAGGGCCCGGCTGGCGTGGAGCACGGAGTCCACCAGCGGTTCGACGTCGGGGGGGGAGGAGCGGGGGGCCACCAGCACATTATTGTATATAGCAACAGTTGGCTATAGGCAACAAACTGCGTTCAGCGCTGGCGAGGGCCGCCAACAAGACCAGGGCTCCCCCCAGATACCGTTGCGGGCGGTGGAGAACGATGGCGACGCAGCCTAGGGCGGCGTTGTTGGTGCTCGGCGCCGCGCTGGTGGCCGGCTGCTCGGCGGCTCCCGCGCACCGGGCGGCCAACCTCGCCCGCTCGGCGCAATCGCTCCGCAGCGCTGCGCCGCCCTTCGTCGCGCCGCCGGCGACGTCGCCGACCACGGTCGCTCCGGCCGCGCCGACCCGGCCCGACGCGACCACCACCACCACTTCGCGGGTGGCGGCCGCCGCCGCCTGTCCGTCCAACCTGGTCAGCTCACTGGCCTCCACGGGCGCGGCCCGCCAGCTCATCACCGTGGAGGGGCCGGCCTACAGCTCGACGGTGGCCACGCTCGAGACCTGGCAGCGGGAGGGGGCCTGCTGGGCACCGGTGGCGGGCCCCTGGCAGGCCCGGGTGGGCGAGAACGGGTTCTCCGACCACCCCATCGAGGGTGACGGGACGACGCCCACGGGGCTGTACTCGATCGGCCCGATCATGTACGGCAACGCCCCGAACCCAGGGGTGCAGGAGACCTATCACCGGCTGGTCTGCGGCGACTGGTGGGACGAGGACCCGACCAGCCCGCAGTACAACACCTTCCAGCACGTCGCGTGCGGCCAGCAGCCGCCGTTCGGAGGGGGAAGCGAGGCGCTGTGGAAGGAGACGGCCGCCTATCCGAGCTTCGCGGTGATCGACTACAACACCGACCCCGTGGTGCCCGACGCCGGCTCGGCCATCTTCTTGGACGCCGACACGGGCACCCCCACCGACGGTAGCGTGGCGCTCCCGCTGGGCGAGCTGGACCAGGTGCTGCGCTGGATCAACCCGGCCGACTCGCCGGCGGTGGTGATGGCGCCCTCGGTGGAGATGGGCCGCTTCTAGAGCGAACGAGCGCACGGCCTGCGACCGCGACGGGCGACTGCCAGCCAGGCAGGATTGGACACACCGGGCAGAGAATGTTTCATCATGCTGAGCCGTCGGCAGTTCATCCAGATGGCCGTCGTCGCCGGAGCGGCCGCGGCGATACCCCCGGTGTTCGAATCGTTCCGCCAGGCCGCCGGTGCGGACACCGAGGCCGCCTTCTTCCTGACCCCGCAGAGGTGGGCGACCTGCCAGGCCCTGTGCTCCCGGATAGTCCCCACCGGCAGCGACCCGGCGACGGACCCGGGGGCGACCGAGGCGCACGCCGTCGCGTTCATCGACCGGTTCCTGGCGGCCTTCGAGCTGCCCTCGTCGGTGGCGGACAACCCGCCGATCTGGGTGACGGGCAACTTCAGCGGCCGCAACCCGACCTCCCGGGACGGGTACGCGACCAGCGACTTCCCCCCGGACGCTTTTCTCTCCGACAGCGGGACGGGCCACTTCCTCGGGCTGACCCCGACGCAGGAGGTGTCCTGGCGGCTGCAGCTCTACGGCCCGGACTACCTGAAGACCCTGCCGCCGTGGGTCAGCGAGAAGTGGGCCTCCCAGATCGCCAGCCTGATCCCCGTCGCCTACCCGCAGGGCCTGCGCCAGCTCTACGACGACGGTCTCGACGCCTTCGACTCGTGGTCGAAGTCGACCTTCGGCACGACCTTCGCAGGCGCCAGCCCCGAGGAGCAGGACGCGATGCTGGCCGTCGCAGGGAACGTCGTGCTCTCCAACGTGTGGACCAACGTGCCGCTGCCGACCCCACCCGCCCCCCCGGCGGCGGCCAGCGAGCTGGTACCGGCGATCACCCTCCACACCTTCCAGGCGACCTACGGGCTGCCCGAGTACGCCTGGCTCAACCAGGTCGACGACCCCGCCTACGTGGAGAGGCTGGGGGGGACGGCGCAGTGGCGGGCGATCGCCTACGACGGCGACACCGAGCCGCTCGGCAACTCGCTGTTCGACCCGAACATGTACGGGCCGGGCGAGGGCCCCAACGAGGGCTTCGGCATGGAGGGCGTGTACGTGCCCTTCGGCGGCTACCGCGAGTTCCGGCCGGTGTCCACCCTCGGGGACAGCGGCACCGTCCTCTCGGCCGCCGACGCCGAGATCGTCAAGCAGGCCATCGTCGAGGCGAGGAGCAAGAAGTGACCAGGGCGATCGTGGTCGGAAGCGGCATCAGCGGCGCGACAGTCGCCAGGGTGCTCGCCAGGAACGGGTACGAGGTGGTGGTCCTCGAGAAGGGCCGGAACATGTTCGCCGGCCTCGGCGGCTCGAACGCCGCGGTCACCAACCTCTTCTCCAACGACGAGGTCGGCTGGGAGAGCCGCACGGCGCCGATCAACCAGGACCCGGTGACCGAGCCGAGGTCGTTCCGGTCCGACCCTTCCGAGGGCGACCGGGTGTTCGTCGGGGACGTCAACGACCTGCCGACCACGGTCGGCGGGGGGACCCTGCACTACGACGCCAAGTTCCGCCGCTACCGGGAGGTCGACTTCGTCGCCAACAGCTTGATGGGCGGGACCGCCGACAGCCCGGCCATCCCCGGCACGACCTACGCCGACTGGCCGATGACCTACCAGCAGCTGGAACCGTTCTACGCCGTCAGCGAGGAGGTCACCGGCACCCAGGGGCCGGCCCGCATGCGCGACGGGCGGGTGTACAACCCCAACCCCTACGAGTCGCCCCGCTCAACGCCGTTCGCCATGCCCCCCGGCGTCCAGCAGCTCAACAGCCTCCTCCCCGCCGAGTCGGCCAGGAGGCTCGGCTACCACCCGGCCCCCGTGCCCACCTCGATCGTCTCCCGCCCCTACCGCGACCGCCCCCCCTGCAACGACTGCGGCTTCTGCCTCGACTACGGCTGCACCATCAACGCCAAGTCGTCGGGCGTGTGGCCGCTCAACGACGCCCTGCGCACCGGCAGGGTCCAGCTGCTCAGCGGCGCCAACGCAGTGGAGATCCTCTACAGCCGCGGGCCCAACGGCCGGTTCAAGGCGCAGGGGGTTCGCTACTTGGACCCCGAAGGCCACCCGGGGACGCTCGCCGGCGACCTCGTCGTCCTCGCCAACACGCCGATCGAGGCCACCCGGCTGTCGCTGCTGTCGGGAATCGCCCCCGCCCAGCCCAACCCCTCGGCGACCTCGGGGTCCGAGACCGAACCGAGCGGGCTCCTAGGCCGCAACCTCATGTTCCACTACCAGACGGCGACGATCACCATCGTCGACCAGCCGATCCACTCCTTCCGGGGCCGGACGAGCACCCAGACGCTCGACGCGTTCGCCGGCAGCGGACCGGGCCCCGACCAGTTCGACCCTACCGTCCCGATGGCCGGGCTGCTGGAGATCGGCGGCAACCTGAACCCGGTCACCGAAGCGGAGTACTTCGCCTCGGTCCTCTCCGGGGAGGCGCACAAGCAGATGATGGCCCTCGGGCCGTTCGTGGACCACCTCTGCACGTTCACCATGCAGGGACAGGACATGCCCCAGCTGACCAACTACGTCGACCTCGACCCGGCGATAGTCGACGTGTGGGGCCAGCCGATCCCGAGGGTCACCTACAAGAACCACCCCTACGAGCTGGCGGCCGCCGCCTACTACGCGCCGAAGATGGTCGAGATCATGGAGAACATCGGAGGCCCCGGCTCGGCCTACCCGACCATCCGGCCGCTCTTCGTCCTCCAGCTGGGACCCGGCCTGCCGAGCGTGCTGGAGACCCCAGCCGGTGCCCAGGTCCAGGAGAACGTGGTCAACAACTTCCCCCTGTCAGACGTCCCCGCCAGCGCCCACATCATGGGCACCCACCGCATGGCGCTCGACCGCGACCACGGGGTGTGCGACCCCTACGGCCGCTACTGGGCGTTCGACAACCTCTACTGCGCCGGCGGCGCCCTGCAGCCGACGGCGCCCGGGTACAACGTGTCGCTCACCTTCCAGGCGCTGTCGTACTGGGTGGCCGCGGCGATCGTCGGCGGGGTCGGAGGCCAGGACTCCTACACGCCGCTCGAGGTCGGCTCCAACATGAGCACCCTGGTGAGCGTGTTGAAGTCGACCGACCCCGACACGATGATCGCCCACGTCGTCTAGGCGGCGACGAGCCCCCGCTCGATCAGCGCCTCGGCGATCTGCACGGCGTTCAACGCCGCGCCCTTGCGCAGGTTGTCGCCCGAGACGAACATCGCCAGGGACCGGCCCGACGGGTCGCTGCGGTCCGCGCGCACCCGGCCGACGATGCAGGCGTCGCGCCCCGCCGCGCCGAGAGGCGTGGGCAGGTCCGCCACCTCGACCCCCGCCGCCGAGCGGAGCAGGTCGAGCGCGCGCCCCGGGGCCAGCGGGCGCTCGAAGGTCAGGTTGAGGGCCAGGGAGTGCCCGGTGTAGACGGGCACCCTGACGCAGGTGACCGACACCGCCAGGTCGGGTATGGCGAGGATCTTGCGGCTCTCGTTGCGGAACTTCAGCTCCTCGGTCGTCTCGTCGCCTTCGAAGCTCCCCGCCACGGGCAGGACGTTGAACGCCAGCGGCCCGGGGAACACCCGCTGAGCGGGGTACTCGACGGCCGTCCCGTCGAAAGCCAGCGCGGCGGCCTTCTCCCCCACTGCCCGGACCTGCTCGTCCAGCTCGGCGGTGCCCGCCAGCCCCGCCCCCGACGCCGCCTGGTAGGTGGCGCCGACGACCCTACGCAGCCCGGCTTCCGCGTGCAGCACGGCCAGGGGGGGCATGCAGACCACGGTGGTGCAGTTGGGGTTGGCGACGATCCCCTTCGGTATGCGCTCCAGCTCTCCGGCGTTGACCTCCGGAACGACTAGAGGGCATTCGGGGTCCATGCGCCAGGCGCTGGAGTTGTCCACCACGATGGCCCCCGCGGCGGCAACCCTTTGTCCGTATTCCCTGGAAGCCGCCGCTCCCATGGAGAACAGCGCGACGTCCACGCCGGAGTGGTCCGCCCCGGCGACGTCCTCCACGGGGACGCCGTCGAGGAGCCGCCCGGCGGAACGGGAGCTGGCGAAATAGCGGACTCTGGCGTGCGGCAGTCGCTCTCCGACCAGGGTCCGCATCACCGTCCCCACCTGGCCGGTCGCTCCGTAGACACCGACGGTCACCATCTACTCGCCCTCCAGTTCGAACGCACGGTGCAGCGCCACCACCGCCTTGTCGGCTAGCTCGGACCGCACCACGCAGGTGAGGCGGATCGACGAGGTGGAGATCATCTCGATGTTGATCCCCTCCGAAGCGAGCGTCTCGAACATCGTCGCCGAGATCCCCGGGTGGGTCTTCATCCCGGCGCCGATTATCGAGACACTCGCAATGTCGGGATCCGCCAGGATCTCCCTCGCTCCGATCTCGCCGGTGAGCCCCTCGCTCACCTCCCGGGCCACCCGCAGGTCCTCGTGGGGGACGGTGAAGGAGATGTCCGTGGTGCCGGCGAGGGAGACGTTCTGCTCGATCATGTCGACGTTCACCGAACGGTCGGCCAGTGCCCGGAACAGGCGGGCGGCGATGCCCGGGCGGTCCGGGACGCCCGCCACCGTGATCTTCGCCTCCGAGTTGTCCGACACCACGGCTGACACCATCGCCTGTTCCATCTCGGGATCCTCCTCTTTGATCCAGGTGCCCGGCTCCCACGTGAACGCCGAGCGGACGTGCAGGGGAACGTGGTGGTTGCGGGCGAACTCGACCGATCGCATCGCCGGCTTGGGGCATCCGGCCGCGCACATCTCGAGCATCTCCTCGAAGCTCAGCTTCTTCAGGCGGCGGGCCTCGGGCACCACCCTCGGGTCGGCGGTGAACACCCCCGACACGTCGGTGTAGATCTCGCACGCGTCGGCCTTCAGGGCGCTTGCCAGCGCCACCGCGGTCGTGTCCGTTCCGCCCCGGCCGAGGAAGGTCACGTCCCGCTCGGTGGACACGCCCTGGGCTCCCCCCACGACGGGCACCTTGCCCCGGTCGAGCGCCTCGCGCACCCGGTCGGCGCGGACCTCGACGATCTTCGCCCGGGTGTGGTCGGTGTCGGTGATGATCCCCGCCTGGCTGCCCGTGAAGCTGTCACTGTCGATGCCTATGTCGTGGAGCGCCATGCACAGCAGCGCCATGGCCTTGCGCTCACCGGCCGTGATCAGCATGTCCATCTCCCGCCCGGGCTGCGTGCTCGAGACCTGCGACGCGAGGTGCAGCAGCTCGTCGGTCTCCTTGCCCATGGCGCTGACCGCCACCACCACCTGGTCGCCGCGACGAATGGCCCGGCCGATGTAGTCGGCGACCGTGCGGATCCGCTCGGCGTCGCCAACCGAGGTCCCGCCGAACTTCATCACGACCAGGGACACGGTCGCCCAGGCTACCTTCTTCCCCGTGCAGGGCTTCGGCTCCTTCGGCCACCTGGCGACGCGCTTCTTCGGCGCGCTCGACCCCCGCGGACCCTCGCAGGCCGAGGAGGACTGGGCCACCGGGTGGCTGCTCCCGGGCGAGCAGCGGCTGTGGCGGCGCATGTCCGGCCCCGACCGCCGGCACGCCGCCGGCGTCGCCCGGGAAGTGGGGCGCAGGCTGGGGGGCGCTCCGAGGGAGGTGATGGCGGCGGCCCTGCTCCACGACGTCGGCAAGGTCGACTCGGGTCTCGGCACCTTCGCCAGGGTGTGGGTGACGCTCGCCGCCATGGCGGTCGGGCGCGACCGGGTACCCGGGCGCCGGGCGAAGCGCTACCTGGCCCACGACCGGATCGGGGCGTCGCTCCTGCGCGACGCCGGCAGCGACCCGATCACCGTCGCCTGGGCGGGCGAGCATCACCGCCCGGAAGGGTGCTGGACGCTGGACCCGACGGTGGCGGCGGCGCTGAAGGCGGCCGACGGGGACTAGGCGTCCTCGAGGCCGGCGGCGGGCACGTCGGCCGCCCGGCGGGACCTGCCCTTGGCGTGGGCGGGCGCATGCGCCGGCGTGTGCGCCCGGAAGGAGCGCCAGCGGTGCCAGATGACGAGGGCTATCGCCGCCACGGCGAGAGCGGCGAGCAGGTACCCGGCGTAGCTGACACCATGCATGACAGACTCGTACTTCTTGCCGAGGTGGTAGCCGATGAAGGCCATGGCGCCGTCCCAGAGCAGCGATCCGAGGGCGGTGAGGATCCCGAAGCGCACGAGGGGAACCTCGGCCACCCCGGCGGGGAGGGCCACGAAGTTGCGTAGCACCGGGAGAAGGCGGCTGGCGAAGACACCCCAGCGCCCGTGGCGGCGGAACCACCCCTCCGCCCGGTCCAGGTCGTGGTGGGAGAGCAGCACGTACTTGCCGTAGCGGTCGACGAAAGCCCTACCGCCGAAACGCCCGATGACCCATGCGACGTAGGCGCCGACCAGTTCCCCTGCCGCTCCGACGATTATCACCTCGCCCAGGTTGAGCTTCCCCTCCGCGGCGAGCACGCCGGCGAAGCCGAGGGTCAGTTCCGACGAGGTCGGCACGCAGCAGGACTGCAGCACCGAGAGCACGAAAACGGCCACGTACCCGGCCGACGACACGAAGCCGGTGAAGTTCAGGAGGGCGAGCACCGCACA
>Ga0070737_10005090_pt1 | contig 12738 bp, 12 predicted proteins | sample Coa_R1_10_FD_66438 | JGI IMG/M metagenome (GOLD analysis project Ga0070737, IMG submission 66438) | Surface soil microbial communities from Centralia Pennsylvania, which are recovering from an underground coalmine fire - Coalmine... | ecosystem: Environmental > Terrestrial > Soil > Unclassified... | reverse complement strand
CCGGCAGCCCCCGCACCGGGCGGCCTCGCAGGTCCAGCAAGCCGGTCTGGCGGGCCAGCGCCTCGCCGTCGTTGGCGACCCGGATCACATACCGGGTCTGCTTGCGAATTCCGCTGGCGGACAACACATGTACCACCGCGTTGTAGCCGTAGAGATCGAAGATGTCCTTGCGCAGCCGCCGGGCGATGCTGCCCAGGTCCACTTCGGCTTCGACAACCACCCGGCCGCCGACGATGTGCAGCCCCCCGGCGAACCGCAGCAGCGAGGTGACCTCGGCACGCCGCGCGCTCACCGAGTTCACCACCAGGCGGCTCAACTCGTCTTTGACTTCGGCCGTCATTGCCACGCGTCGTCACCTCTCGGTCCGTCTGCGCCGGGTTGCTGACGTTCACCTTCGATCGGCATCGGGGCTGTCACCGGGGACGCTGCCTGACCAGTGTCGCGCATGCCCACTCCGTCCAGCGCCGCGGCCAGCTTGCCCGGGTCATGTAAAGGTGTACCAGCCCGCGAGACGTCCGCGAACTGAACCTCGGCGTCCAGCAACTTTGCGGTGCGCCGCAGTTGGTCACGTTCGCGCTCACTGGGCACCCGCTCGGCGTCGATGATGACGTCGTGCACGCTGAAGTCCGGTGCGTGCTGGGCGAGCACGTGCAAGTGGCGTTCCACCGAGAACCCGGCCGTCTCCCCCGGCTCGGCGACCAGGTTGAGCACCAGCGCGCGCCGCGCCGTGGTGGCCCGCAGTGCGGCGGCCAGCCCCGGCACCAGCACGTGCGGGATGACGCTGGTGAACCAGGACCCGGGCCCCAGCACCACCAGGTCGGCGGCCATGATCGCGTCGACGGCCTGCCGGGTGGCCGGCGGGTTGGCGGGCAGCAGCCGCACCCGGCGAACCTTGCCCGGCGTGGTCGCGATCGCCACCTGACCGCGGATCACCCTGAACATCCGCGGGTCGGCCTCCAGGCCGGAGACGTCGGCCTCGATCTGCAGCGCGATCGGGCACATCGGCAACACCCGGCCCTTGACACCGAGGACGCGGCCCATCTCGTCGAGCGCGGCGACCGGGTCGGCCAGCATCTCCGACAGGCCGGCCAGCAGCAGGTTTCCGATCGGATGCCCGGCCAGCGCGCCGCTGCCGCCGAACCGGTGCTGCAGGACGGTCGCCCACAGCCGACCGTGTGGGCTGTCGGATGCCAACGCCGCCAACGCCATTCGCAGGTCACCCGGCGGCACCACATCGAGTTCGCTGCGCAGCCGGCCCGAGGATCCGCCGTCGTCGGCGACGGTGACGACGGCGGTGACGTGCGGGGTCAGCCGCCGGGCCGCGGACAGCGTCGCGTACAGGCCGTGTCCGCCGCCCAGGGCGACAATGCGCAAACTCATTCGCGGCCCAGATCCCGGTGCAACACCCGCACCGACAGTTGGCTATCCGGTTCCAGCAGCCGCGCCAGCGCTTCGGCGATGGCCACACTGCGATGCTTGCCGCCGGTGCAACCGATGGCGACGGTCATGTAGCGCTTCCCCTCCCTGCGATAGCCGTCGACAACCAGGGACAGCAATCGATGGTAGGTGTCGAGGAACTCTGCCGCGCCGGTCTGGCCGAGCACGTAGTCACGAACCATCGGATGTTGTCCGGTGTGCGGCCGCAGTTCGTCGACCCAGTGCGGGTTGGGCAGGAATCGCACGTCCATCACCATGTCGGCGTCCATCGGCAGGCCGTATTTGTAGCCGAAGGATTCGACGGTCACGCTGGTATGCGCGACGGCCTCACCACCGAAGGCGCGTTCGATGCTTTCCCGCAGGCCACGCACCGACAGCGTGGACGTGTCGATGATCAGGTCGGCGGTGGCGCGCACCGGCGCCAGCATCTCGCGCTCGGCGGCGATGCCCTCGGCCAGTGTTTGCTCGCCCTGCAGCGGGTGGCTGCGGCGATTCTGCTCGTAACGCCGCACCAGCATGTCGTCGGAGGCCTCCATGAACAACACCCGCGGGGTGATGTTGCGAGTGGCCAGGTCGTTGCGTACCCAATCCAGGTCGCCGGTGAACCCGCGGGACCGCACGTCCATCACCACCGCCAGCTGGGTGATCCGCGAGCCCGCCGCCAGACCGAAGTCCACCATCCGGGTGATCAGCTGCGGCGGCAGGTTGTCGGCGACATACCAGCCGAGGTCCTCGAGCACCTTGGCCGCGGTGCCGCGCCCAGCCCCGGACAGCCCGGTTACCAGAACGACGTCGATGCCGGATTCGGTTGCGCTGTTGACGTTTTCGGAGCTCGGCATGCTGGTCATCCGGACGCCTGTTCGACGGGTTGTGCATCGCCGCGCAGCGCGTCGCGCACCGCGGTGGCGGTCGCCACACCGATGCCGGGCACCGCGGTGATCTCCTCGACGGTGGCCTGCCGCAGCCGCGCCACCGACCCGAAATGGGTGACCAGCGCCTTGCGCCGGTGCTCACCGAGCCCCGGCACCGCGTCCAGCGCGGACGCCGTCATGCGCTTGGACCGCTTGCTGCGGTGATAGCTGATCGCGAAGCGGTGCGCCTCGTCGCGGATGCGCTGTAGCAGATAGAGGCCTTCGCTGTTGCGCGGCAAGATGATCGGGTCCGGCTCACTGGGCACCCACACCTCCTCGAGCCGCTTGGCCAGCCCGATCACCGCCACGTCGGTGATGCCGAGTTCGTCGAGCACCGCGCTGGCCGCGTTGACCTGTGGCGCGCCGCCGTCGACGACGTACAGATTCGGCGGATAGGCGAACTTACGTGACTTCCCTTCCGGTGCAAGGGTATTCGCCTCCTGCAGGTGGCGGGCGAAGCGGCGCCGCGTCACCTCGGCAATCGAGGCGACGTCGTCGGAGCGGCCCTGTCCGGCGGCTTCCCGGATGGCGAAGTGACGGTAGTCCGACTTGCGCGGCAGACCGTCTTCGAACACCACCAGCGAGCCCACCACGTCGGTGCCCTGCACGTGGCTGATGTCTACGCATTCGATGCGCAGCGGCGCCTCGGCCAGGCCGAGCGACTCCTGAATATTCTGCAGCGCAGCAGATCTGGCGGTGAAGTCGCCGGCCCGCTTCAGTTTGTGTTGTTGCAGCGCCTCTTTGGCGTTTCGCTGCACGGTTTCGGCGAGCGCACGCTTGTCGCCGCGCCGCGGGACGCGCAGCGCCACCCGCGAGCCGCGCAGGTTCGACAGCCAGCTGGCCAGCTCGTCGGAGTTGGGCGGCAGACACGGGACCAGCACCTCGCGAGGCACCGGGTTGCTGGATTCGTCGGCGGCGCCGTCGAGTTCGGCCTGCTCGCCGTAGAACTGGGTGAGGAACTGCTCGACCAGCTGCGCCTCGCCGGAATCCCCTGGATCGCCCGGCTTTTCGACGATCCAGCCGCGCTGGCCTCTCACGCGCCCGCCACGGACATGGAATACCTGCACCGCGGCCTCCAGCTCGTCGTCGGCGAACGCCACCACGTCGGCGTCGGTGCCGTCGCCGAGCACCACGGCCTGCTTCTCCAGTGCCCGCTTCAACGCCGACAGGTCGTCACGCAGCCGCGCTGCCCGTTCGAAGTCGAGATGCTGGGCGGCGGTGTTCATCTGCTGTTCCAGGCTGCGCGCGTACCGGTCGGTTTTGCCGGACAGGAAGTCGCAGAAATCCAACACGATCTGACGATGCTGCTCGGCGGTGACCCGCCCGATGCACGGCGCCGAGCATTTGTCGATGTAGCCGAGCAGGCAGGGCCGGTCGATTTGCTTGTGCCGCTTGAACACTCCGGCCGAGCAGGTACGTGCCGGGAACACCCGGGTCAGCAGGTCGAGGGTTTCCCGGATGGCCCAGGCGTGCGAGTACGGCCCGAAATAGCGCACGCCCTTCTTGCGGGGACCGCGGTAGACCATCAGCCGTGGGAATTCCTCGCCCAGGGTGACGGCCAGCACCGGATAGGACTTGTCGTCGCGGTAGCGGACGTTGAACCGCGGGTCGAACTCCTTGATCCAGTTGTATTCCAGCTGCAGCGCCTCGACCTCGGTCTTCACCACCGTCCACTCGACTTTCGCGGCGGTGGTCACCATCTGGCGGGTGCGCGGGTGCAGGCTCGCGACGTCGGCGAAGTACGACGTCAGCCGGCTGCGCAGGCTTTTGGCTTTGCCCACGTAGATGACGCGCCCGTGCTGGTCCCGGAACCGGTACACGCCCGGCTCGACCGGGATGGACCCGGGCGCGGGGCGATACGTGGCGGGGTCAGGCACGGTTTCCAGGCTAGTCTGCCGCCGCGACAAGACGCAGAATCGCACTGGGACGGCGTCGCGGATGCGACTCTACGTCTGCTCGCGCTGGGTGTAGCGCGCCATCAGTGTCCGCACGGTCTCCATGGCGTCCACCGCGCGGTCCTTGTCGACAGCCTGGATCGCCATCAGCGGGATGTACTCGTCGTCCGGCAGGTCGATGCGCGCCCAGCGGGCACCCACCGGAAACGACACCCCCACGACGTCCGACCAGGGCACCAGCCGGTAGCCCAGCAGGTTGCGCACCGAGAGCCCGGCCGGCCCGATGCGCAGCCGCGGCCGCGCGAACAGCAGCACGAACCCGGCGATGACGAGCCCCAGCGCTGCGATCGCAACCTGGTCGGCGGTCTGGAAGATCACCCCGCTGGAGCGGATCTTGAGCATCAGGCCCACCACGATGTGCGCCGCCGCGATCACGAACGCCGCGCTGTAGGCGAAATACGGTGTCAGGTGCGGACGAATTTCGGCGTCCCAGTCGGGCTGTGAGGTCACGGCTTTGCGCGCAGATCGCGCAGGGTCAGCGCGGTGCTCAGCGCCGCCGCGGTCGCCTGAGCACCCTTGTCCTCGGCAGAATCCGGCAGCCCGGCCCGGTCCAGTGCCTGCTCCTCGGTGTTGGTGGTCAGCACACCGTTGGCGACCGGCGTAGACGCGTCCAGCGACACCCGGGTCAGCCCCTGAGTCACCGCGTCACAGACGTAGTCGAAATGCGGTGTCTGGCCGCGGATCACCACACCCAGTGCGACGACGGCGTCGTGCTCGCGCGCGAGCGCCTGTGCCACCACCGGGATCTCGATTGCGCCGAGCACCCGCACCACCGTGGGGTCGTCCACTCCCCACTCGGCGGCCGTCTTACGAGCACCGCCCAGCAGCGCATCACAGATCGTGGTGTGCCAGGTGCTGGCTACGATCGCCAGCTTCACTGAAGACGCGTCGAGTGCCGGCATGTCCGGCACACCGGCGGCTGGACTCACTGGCGCCGCTCCTCCTCATCGCTCCGCTCTGCATCGTCGCCGGCGCGACTCACAGAGCCCCGCCGAATTCGCCGGGCAGGTGGGCGGATTCGTGATAATCGTCCAGGCCGATCAGGTCGTGACCCATCCTGTCGCGTTTGGTCATCAGGTAGCGGATGTTCTCGGCGTTGGCCCGCACCGGCAGCGGTACCCGCTCGATGATGTGCAGTCCGTAGCCGTCGAGCCCGACCCGCTTGGCCGGATTGTTGGTCAGCAGCCGCATCGACCGGACGCCGAGGTCGACGAGTATCTGCGCGCCGATGCCGTAATCGCGTGCGTCGGCGGGCAATCCGAGTTTGAGGTTGGCGTCGACGGTATCCGCGCCGGCGTCTTGTAACTGGTAGGCCTGCAGTTTGTGCATCAGCCCGATGCCGCGGCCTTCGTGCCCGCGCATGTAGAGCACCACCCCGCGTCCCTCGCGGGCGACCATCGCCATCGCCGCATCGAGCTGCGGGCCGCAGTCGCAGCGGCGCGAACCGAACACGTCACCGGTCAGGCACTCCGAGTGCACCCGGACCAGCACGTCGTGCCCGTCGTAGTTGGGCCCGGCAATCTCACCGCGGACCAGCGCCACGTGTTCGACGTCCTCGTAGATGCTGGTGTAGCCGACCGCGCGGAACTCGCCGTGCCGGGTCGGGATGCGGGCCTCGGCGACGCGCTCGATGTGCTTCTCATGCTTGCGCCGGTACTCGATCAGGTCGGCGATCGCGATCATCGCCAGGTCGTGCTCGTCGGCGAAGACCCGCAGCTCGTCGGTCTGCGCCATCGCGCCTTCGTCCTTTTGGCTGACGATCTCGCAGATTGCGCCCGCGGGTTGCAGCCCGGCCAGCCGGGCCAGGTCGACCGCGGCTTCGGTGTGGCCGGTGCGGCGCAACACGCCACCGTCCTTGGCGCGCAACGGAACAACGTGGCCGGGCCGGGTGAAGTCATCGGCGACGCTGGCCGGATCGGCCAGCAGCCGCATCGTGGTTGCGCGGTCGGAGGCCGAAATCCCGGTCCCGACACCGTTTTTCGCGTCGACGGTGACAGTGTAGGCGGTGCCGTGCTTGTCCTGGTTGACCGCGTACATCGGCAACAGGCCCAGGCGGTCGCAGATGGCGCCGTCGAGCGGGACGCACAGGTAGCCGGAGGTGTAGCGCACCATGAAGGCCACCAATTCGGGGGTGGCCATTTCGGCGGCGAAGATCAGGTCGCCCTCGTTCTCGCGGTTCTCATCGTCGATGACGACAACGGCCTTGCCCGCCGCGATGTCGGCAACCGCCCGCTCGACGGAGTCCAACCGCGTCATCTTTGCCACCTAGTCTCGGACGAGCCCCGTCGCAGGGCTCATGCGTTGCATTCAGTATGAACCACGAGGATGGCGCGGATATTGCGGTGGCCTAATCAGCGGGACGCAGGACCAGCCGTTCGACATATTTGGCCACGACGTCGACCTCGAGGTTTACCGGTGTGCCCACCGCCGCACGGCCCAGCGTGGTCAGCTCCCGAGTGGTCGGGATCAGCGACACCTCAAACCAATCCTCCCCCAGCCCGGAGACGGTCAGCGAGATGCCATCGACCGTGACAGAGCCCTTTTCCACGACGTAGCGGGCCAGCGCGGCAGGCAGCTCGATGCGCACCACCTCCCAATGTTCGGCCGGGGTGCGCGCCAGGATGTGTCCCGTCCCGTCGACGTGGCCCTGCACGATGTGCCCGCCCAGCCGGCTGCCCAGGGCCGCGGCGCGCTCCAGGTTGACCGGACTGCCGACCGTGAGCCGGCCCAGGCTGGACCGGTCGAGTGTCTCGCCCATCACATCGGCGGTGAACTGCCCGCCCGGCAGCACCTCGACCACGGTCAGGCACACGCCGTTGACGGCGATCGAATCGCCGTGGCCGGCATCGGCGGTCACGACCGGGCCGCGGATCGTGAGCCGCGCAGAATCGCCCAGGTCATCCTTGTCGACAACCTCGCCCAACTCTTCAACGATCCCGGTGAACACCGCCTCAGATTAGTGACTCACGCTTCTGCGCGCGACGCCGCCGCTGCGGGCACCCTCTACGATGCAACGTATGCAGACGCCGCGGAAAACCAGCCGCCTCATCGCCATCCTTGCCGCCCTCAGTTTCGCCGCCGCACTGGTCGCCGGCTGCTCGTCGGCGTCCAAGAAGAACAGCAGCCCGCTGCCGGATGCGGCCACGCTGGTCAAGCAGTCCAGCCAGACCACAAAGAACGTCAGGAGCGTGCACGTTGTGCTGTCGACGAGCGGAAAGGTGAAGGGGCTGCCCATCAAAACGCTGACCGGTGACCTCACCACCGCACCCAGCACGGCCGCCAAGGGCAACGCCAAGGTCGTCGTGGGCGGGTCTGACATCGATGCCGACTTCGTGGTGTACGACTCGAACTTGTACGCGACGCTCACCCCGAACGTGTGGACGGACCTCGGTCCGGCCGCCGATATCTACGACGTCTCCACGATCCTGAATCCCGACAACGGGCTGGCAAACGTGCTAGCCAATTTCACCGACGCCAAGGCCGACGGCCGCGAAACGATCGGTGGCCAAGACACTGTCCGCATCACCGGAAAGGTCGCCCCCGACGCGCTGAACAAGCTCGCGCCGTCGGTGAATGCAACCCAACCGCTGCCGGCCACCGTCTGGATCCAGGAGAACGGCGATCACCAGCTGGTGCAGGCCAAGATGGAACCCAGCTCGGGCAACACCATCCAAATGACGCTGTCGAACTGGGGTGAGCAGGTCCAGGTCACGAAACCGCAGGTGAGCTGAGTTCATGCAGGCTGGACGCAGAATCGCGATCAGCGCCGGCAGCCTCGCCGTGCTGCTCGGCGCGTTGGACACGTATGTCGTCGTCACGATCATGCGCGACATCATCAGTACGGTCGGCATCCCGGTTAACCAGCTGCAGCGGATCACCCCGATCATCACCTGGTACCTGCTCGGCTACATCGCCGCGATGCCGCTGCTGGGGCGCGCTTCGGACCGGTTCGGCCGCAAACTCATGCTGCAAGCCAGCCTGGCCGCGTTCGCCGTCGGCTCGGTGGTCACCGCGCTGTCCGGCAACCTGCATATGTTGGTGGTCGGCCGAACCATTCAGGGTCTGGCTGCGGGCGCGTTGCTGCCGATCACCCTGGCGCTCGGCGCCGACCTGTGGTCGCAGCGCAACCGGGCCGGGGTGCTCGGCGGTATCGGTGCATCTCAGGAGCTCGGCAGCGTGCTGGGGCCGCTGTACGGAATTTTCATCGTCTGGCTGACCAGCCGCTGGCAGGACGTGTTCTGGATCAACGTGCCGCTGGCTGGGGTCGCGATGGTGATGATCCACTTCAGCCTGCCGTCGCGGAACCGCACCGCCGAGCCGGAAAAGATCGACCTGGTCGGTGGGGTGCTGCTGGCAATCACGTTGGGCCTGGCTGTGATTGGGCTCTACAACCCGAACCCCAACGGCCACGACGCGCTGCCCAGCTACGGCTGGCCGCTGGTGATCGGGGCGATTGTCGCCGCGGCGGTGTTCGCGGTGTGGGAACGTTTCGCGCGCACCAGGCTGATCGAGCCGGCCGGGGTGCACTTCCGCCCGTTTCTGGCCGCCCTGGGTGCCTCGGGAGCGGCCGGCGCGGCTCTGATGGTGACGCTGGTCGACGTGGAGCTGTTCGCCCAGGGCGTGCTCGGCAAGGACCAGGACGAGGCGGCGATCATGCTGCTGTGGTTCTTCGCCGCATTGCCCATCGGCGCGGTGGTCGGTGGATGGATCGCGACCAAGATCGGCGACCGTGCGATGACGTTCATCGGGCTGCTCATGGCGGCTGGCGGGTATGTGCTGATCTCGCACTGGCGGCTCGACCTGTTGACCGACCGGCACAACATCTTCGGGTTGTTCTCGCTGCCGGCGCTGGACACAGATCTGTTCATCGCCGGGATCGGGCTGGGCCTGGTGATCGGGCCGCTCTCGTCGGCCAGCTTGCGGGTGGTCCCGTCGGCCCAGCACGGCATCGCCGCGGCCCTGGTGGTGGTCGCGCGGATGACCGGCATGCTGATCGGTGTGGCGGCGCTCAGCGCCTGGGGTTTCTACCGGTTCAACGAGATCGTCGCGACCAAGTCAGCGCAGGTTCCGGCCAACGCCAGCCTGGTGGTTCGACTGGCCCTGCAAGGCCGGCTGTATCGGGAGTCGTTCGCGGAGATGTACGGCGGGATCTTCACGGCCACCGCGTTCGTCTGCGTGGTGGGCGCGCTGCTCGGTCTGCTGCTGTCCAGCCGCAGTGTCCACGCCGAGGAGCCGGAGCTGCCGGAGCATGAGGCCGTCGACGCGTAAGGGCTAGCGGGGCACCAGGCTGAGCAGCAGATCCGGGCCGACGCGCTCCACCCCGTCGAAGCGCCACCGCAGCGCCCGCGCGATGCTGGGCACTCCGACGTCGTCGACCGCGGTGATCGGCCCGCCCAGCAGGATCGGCGCGACATAAGCCAGAATCCGGTCGATCGCCCCGGCCCGCAGGAACGCGCCGGCCAGCGTCGGACCGCCCTCGAGCAGGACGTCGGTGCGATCCGACAGCGCCTTGAGCACTTCCGCCGGGTCGTGCGTGCGGATCACCATGGTGTGCGAGTCGTCGTTGAGAACGTTTGCCTCCGAAGGGATTTCGCGCTTTCCGACCACCACGCGCAGCGGCTGCCGATCAGCCAGCGTGCCGTCGGCCAGCCGGGCGGTCAGGGTCGGGTCGTCGGCGAGCACGGTTCCGGTGCCCACCACGATCGCGTCGGCGGCGGCGCGGCGGCGGTGCAGGTCGGCGCGCGCGGCCTCGCTGGTGATCCACTGGCTCGAGCCGTCCGCGGCCGCGCTGCGCCCGTCGATGCTGGTGGCGTACTTCCACGTCACGTGTGGCAGGCCGGTGCGCTGCTTGTGCAGCCACTCGCGCAGCGGTCCCGTGGCTACCAGATCGGCCTCGACGTCGCTGAAAACGCGCACACCGGCTGCCGCGAGCCGGGCCGCGCCGCCGGCGGCCAGTGGGTTGGGATCGGCGACGGCGTAGACCACCGACGCGATGCCGGCGTCGAGCAGGGCGTCGACGCACGGCGGGGTCTTGCCGTGGTGGTTGCACGGCTCGAGGGTGACGACGGCGGTGCCGCCGGCGGCCAGGTTGCCGGCTCTTCGCAGCGCCACCACTTCGGCGTGCGCGCTGCCGGCCGGGCCGGTGCCGCCCACGCCGACGACTCGGCCCCCACGATCCAGAATGACCGCTCCGACAGGAGGATTCGGGTAGGTCGCGCCCTTGACCAGGTCGGCGTGTTCGACGGCGAGGCGCATGGCGGCGTCGTGGCTGATGGCCGCCTGGGCGCTCATCGGCGGAGATGCGGAGCCGCGGCCGCGGCCTGTCGCCGCAGCGCCTCGACCGCGGCCTCCGGGTCGTCGGCGCTGTAGACGGCCGACCCGGCGACGAAGCAGTCGACACCGGCCTCGGCGGCCTGCTCGATGGTGTCGGCGTTGATGCCGCCGTCGATCTCGACCAGGATCCTCAGTTCGCCGGAGTCGACCATCTTGCGCACCGTGCGCACCTTGCTCAAGACCTCGGGGATGAACTCCTGGCCGCCGAACCCGGGCTCGACCGACATGACCAGAAACGTGTCGAAGTCCTTGAGTATCTCCAGATATGGCTCCAGCGGAGTCCCGGGCTTGATGGAGAGGCCGGCCTTGGCGCCGGCGGCCCGGATGTCGCGGGCCACGCCGACCGGGTTGTCGGTGGCCTCGGCGTGGAAGGTGACGTTGTGGGCGCCGGCTTCGGCGTACGGCGGCGCCCAGCGGTCCGGGTCCTCGATCATCAGATGGCAGTCCATCGGGATGTCGGTGTGCTTGAGCAGGCTTTCCACCACCGGCAGCCCGATGGTCAGGTTGGGCACAAAGTGGTTGTCCATCACGTCGACGTGCAGCCAGTCCGCGCCATCGACAGCGGCGGCCTCGTCGGCCAGCCGGGCGAAATCGGCGGCCAGAATCGACGGCGCAATCAGGGGTCGTGCCACGCTGGTCAGCTTACTTGTAGCGCGGCGGCGAACATGGCGTCGGTGCCGTGCCGGTGCGGCCACAGCTGCACATACGGCCCGTCCCCCAGCCCGTCGACGGGGTCGAACAGCGGCCGAGTGTCCAACGCGGACACCGGGTGCCGTCGCAGCGCGTCGGCGACGACGCCGACCGTCTCCGCCAGGTGCGGCGAGCAGGTTGCGTACAGCACCACACCGCCGGGTCGGGTCAGCGCGATCGCGGCGCTCAGCAGTTCGCGTTGCAGCTTTGTGAGTGCCGGAATGTCGGCGGGCTGACGCCGCCAGCGGGCCTCGGGGCGGCGCCGCAGCGCGCCGAGCCCGGTGCACGGCACGTCGACCAGCACCCGGTCGAAGCCGGGCTCCTGCCCTGTTTGGCGTCCGTCGACGCGCAGCACGTCGACCGGCAGCCCGCGGGTGTTCTGCGCGACCAGGTCCGCGCGGTGCGCCGACGGCTCCACGGCGGTCACCCGGGCGCCGGTTTCAGCCCCGATGGCGGCTAGCAGTGCGGTCTTGCCGCCCGGGCCGGCGCACAGGTCCAACCAGCGGCCGGTGTCGCCGTCGACGGGCGCCAGCGTGAGCGCGCGGGCCACCAGCTGGCTGCCCTCGTCCTGGACCAGGGCCTGCCCGTCGCGCACCGCGGGCAACTCCCCCGGGTCGCCGGCCGGCAGGTACACCGCGTACGGCGAATAGCGGCCGACCGTGCCGTGTACGGCCTCGGCCAGTTCCTCGGCGGTCAGCGCCCCCGGACGGGCGGCCAGGTGCACCTGTGGGCGTTCGTCGTCGCTGGCCAGCACCGCGTCGAGTTCGCCAGCGGCCGCGCCGAGCGCGTCGGCGAAGGCCTGCGCGATCCAGCGCGGGTGGGCATGTACGAAAGCGGCATGCCCTATCGCGTCGGCTTGCGGGTCGGGCGCCAGCTCGTCGACCCAGGCCTTTTCGTCGCGGCCGCTGATGGTTCGCAGCACGCCGTTGACGAAACCCGCACGCGCGGAATCGAATTCGATGGCAGCTTGCTCGACGGTGGTGGACACCGCGGCGTGCGCGTCGACCCGGGTGCGAAGTAATTGGTAGGTGCCGAGCCGCAGCAGGTCGAGCAGCACCGGGTCGATGGCCTCCGGTTTTCGTCCGGCGGCCGCGCCGATGACCGCGTCCAGCAGGCCGCGAGTACGGCACGTGCCGTAGGTGAGCTCGGTGGCGAAGGCGGCGTCGCGCCCGGTGATACCGCGTTCGCGTAGCAGCGCGGGCAGCGCCAGGTTGGGGTAGGCGTCGCGCTCGCTGACGGCGCGCAGCACGTCGAAGGCGGCCCGCCGGGCCGGATCCAGCGGTTTGCGTCGCGGCGGGCGGCGCGGCTTGGGGCTCATGTCGCGCGCGTCGCGGAGTCCAGCCGGGCACCGCGGGCCCAGTCGACGGCGTTCATGAATTTCTTTCCGGGCGGCTGGATTTCGCCGAGCTGCA
>Ga0070737_10005088_pt1 | contig 12741 bp, 13 predicted proteins | sample Coa_R1_10_FD_66438 | JGI IMG/M metagenome (GOLD analysis project Ga0070737, IMG submission 66438) | Surface soil microbial communities from Centralia Pennsylvania, which are recovering from an underground coalmine fire - Coalmine... | ecosystem: Environmental > Terrestrial > Soil > Unclassified... | reverse complement strand
GATCCCAACCCGCAAGGGAGGGTAACGCCCAAGGTATGAATCATGATTGGGGTGAAGTCGTAACAAGGTAGCTGTAGGAGAACCTGTGGCTGGATCACCTCCTTTCTAAGAGAGAACCGCCCCGATGACCCTGATTTCTCAGGGTAGGCATTGGGGGCATGGCTCGGCCCATCTGAAATCTCAAATTTGAAATTTCAGAACGGCGTGGCTGCTCAACTCAGTTGTCAGGATTTTTAGATTAATCTCAAATTTAAAATTCAAATTTGTTAAAAGGCCGCGAACGCTCGCGGCCTTTTTGCTTTTCAGGTTGGGCAAGGCAGAAGGTTGCGATGCGGGTTGAACCTAGCGCTTGTTGATGAACTCCATCCGAAGTTCAATTGCTCGCGAAGGTCATTTGGCGGGCAGTGTTTCTAGGGGATGCATTGAAAAGAGTCGAATCTTCGCTGCTTGGGATTGCTCTGCTTTTGCAACGCTGAACTTACGGGTTGGGACAGGCGCAAAGCTCGTTGCAACCCTTGATCAGGAGCCAAGCCACCAGGAAGCCGAGGACAACGTCCAGCGAAGTGGCCGAAATGCCGAACATACCGAGGACTGGCGGGAGCCAGTCGGGTAACTTGTCTGACATCGGAATGCGCACGAGGAGGCACTTCACGATGTCAGGCAGGTAATTTCTAAGCGCCTGATCCACCTGAGCCCTTTTCGCGCAATAGCTGAAGTCCTGACACACAGCCTGCTGCAGGGCCCCCCGAAACTTGCCAAAAAGCGCTCGACCACGGAGCGCCATGGCGGCGGCATCGAGAGAGATCATGCCATGCGCAACCAGGAAATTTGCCTTCGGAGCGTCGTTCCCAATAATTCCCATCGCTGCAAACAACGCGTCTTCAGTGTTTCCCGCGTTCCCCACAAACTTTTCCGCTGCGTCGATAATATCCTGCACAGATGCCGGATTGGCCATGCGCTCATCCTCCTTCATTTTGGGGGAAACAATTTTAGCGGATATTACGCGACCGGGCGGTGAATGTCAATTCCGATTATTCACACTCAGTGATTTTGGAACTGCGGCCGAGGAAAGCAGCGCGGGGTGCATGGGGCGCGCCTTCAGCCGCGCTGCCACTTGCGGGCAAGCAATGACCTCTAACCGCCGGCTATGGCTCCGATGATCAGAAAGGGCTCGACCCCCGCCGCGATCGCGTCAGGAAGTTGAGCGTCCGGTGGCTCATGGGAGAGATCCTGCTCGCAGGCGAAGAACCTCAGGAACGGCCGGCGCTGTTGCGTCACGTGGTCACGGATCGTTCCGCACAGCACCGGATACCGGGCCTCCAAGGCGTCGAGTATCGAGCGCTGCGTGACTTGCCCTTCGACTTCGAGCTTAATCTCGCCGTCAACGCCTGCAAGTCTGCGTAAATGATAGGGAAGCATGACTCGGATCATAAGAATGCCTCAACCTTCTCGGGCATCATTGCCAGAAGGCCACGAACAACAGAAGCCCCTGTGTTCCCAGCCTCAGCCGGAGCCTATGCCGTCACTATAAACAACCAAGGGCGAAACCCAAGGCATTGCAAACTTCTCCTAATCGCTCCGGGCTAAGCGCCGCAACACGACGACCCAAGTGAGCCTTCGATACGGTGACAACATTGCGCAGGTTTCGGAAGGGTTATCAGACTTCTGCTGATAACCTCGGCGATCTCGAGATTCCAAATCCTGTGTCTCGATCTGTTTCAGATGCTCGCGCAGCGCCCTGCGGATTAACGCCGAACGGTCCATGCGTGCCCGCCTAGCGGCGCCGTCCGCGGCGCGAAGTAGTTTGGAGTCCAGCACAACTTGAATTGTTTCCATACTGTGGAGTTTACCCCACATTAAATTCCACATTCAACGATTTGCCGGAGCGCCTCCTGATGTAAGGCCCACACATTCCACTTGTAACCCAGCCTGATGTGGCGGCGGTTTTGATGCCGCCGCGTAGCGAGAAAAAGTCTGCCGCTACATGCCCCAAGCTGTGCCACAACCGATGCGTTCGCTCACGCCAGCGTCTGAACCTCGACAGAAAGCACGGGCGGGAGATGTTCCACAATGGGTTTCCACGTGTCCCCCGCGTCAGCCGATGCATACACCTGCCCGCCAGTGGTGCCAAAATACACTCCGCATTTATCGAGTGAATCCACCGCCATCGCGTCGCGGAGGACGTTGACGTAGCAGTTCTGTTGCGGCAGCCCTTTGGTGAGCGGCTCCCATTCGTTTCCACCCGAGCGGCTGCGATAAACCCGGAGCTTGCCATCCATTGGAAAGTGCTCTGAATCGCTCTTGATCGGAACGACGTAGATGGTTTCAGGCTCATGCGCGTGAACGTCAATCACGAAACCGAAGTCAGTCGGCAGATTCCCGCTGACCTCCTGCCAGGAATCGCCAGCATTGTCGCTGCGCATCACGTCCCAATGTTTTTGCATGAACAATACGCCAGGGCGGGAGGGATTCATGGCGATGTGATGCACACAATGGCCAACCTCGGCGTTCGGGTCGGGAATGTACTGCGAGTGTAACCCGCGATTGATTGGCTTCCAGGTCTTGCCGCCATCGTCGGTGCGGAAGGCTCCGGCCGCTGAGATGGCAATGTAGATGCGTCCGGGGTCGCTCGGGTCGAGGATAATGGTGTGCAGGCACATGCCGCCAGCCCCTGGCTGCCATTTGGGTCCCGTACCGTGGCCGCGCAGTCCGGAGAGTTCCTGCCAGGAATGCGCGCCGTCGGTCGAACGGAACAGGCCGGCGTCTTCGACTCCCGCATAAACGGTGTCCGGATCGTTCAGCGACGGTTCGAGATGCCAGACGCGTTTGAATTCCCAGGGATGCTGCGTGCCGTCGTACCACTGATGCGTGGTGAGGGGTTTGCCGGTTTCGGAAGTTGTGTCGTAGACGAACTTGTTGCTCTCGCCTTTGGGAAAGCCCTCCGGGCTCACGGTCACTCCTCCTCCGGGCGCCTCCCACGTCTTCCCGCCGTCGTTTGACCGCTGAATCACCTGCCCAAACCAGCCACTCGACTGTGAAGCGTACAGCCGGTTTGGATCGGCAGGCGAGCCCTTCATGTGATAAATCTCCCATCCGGTAAAATGTGGGCCGCTCACTTCCCAATTTTCGCGCTTACCGTCTGATTCCAGGATAAATGCGCCCTTCCTTGTCCCAACCAGTACTCGCACTTTGCTCATGCTTCATCTCCTTTTTGAACTTCGTAAGAATCTTCCCCTTCGTGGGACCTCAACCGCCCCTTGCAAAGCAATTCATGATCCCCCCTTGTGCCCCTGCCTCTTCCCCTCCACTGTATTGTCGTTCGGATCAGCTTGAAATCGACAGTTCTATTAAAAAAATTTTGCTGCCCCGTGACGATGCGTACTTGGTGCTGGCTCGACCAGTTTTTTCTTCGCTTCGCGCTTATAACACCCATTTGCTGGCTAACTTTGCAGGGGAACGAGCACGCGCAGCCCGTCATCGCGCAGATAAAGTCCAAGCCAGACCAACCCACGGAAATAGGCAGGAAATAGCGCTTCGCTGAAAAACGGATTTCCAACACGCACCTGGGTCGCGGTTGCACCGCCAAGACAGCCGGTCAGCAAAATCACGCCAAGAACCGAGATGCGCGGAATCGCATGTAGGACGATGCAGGCCAAGCAATGATCCTGATAGGAAGGACGAGGTCCTCAGGATACCCGGCACTATATCAACCCCACTTGCAAAATGCAAGCAATATAATGAGGCCAAGAATCGAGATTGAACGCGCAAGGTTCATTGCGGATCTGCAGGAGTCGCTCAACTCCCACGCTTTCCCGCGTCACCTCCGGAAGAAGCTGCGCACCACGAATGCCATTAAACGTTGCTTTGTGGGGTGCGCCGTCGCACCCCACGCATGGGCGCCGTCGCCAACGTGCAGAGCGTCAACCGGATTATTTACGCCATTTTAATCGCCTTAACGAAGACTGGAAAAACCGCACCCTCAAAATTTTTACACATGCATCTCGACGTCACCTCAGAATGACGCGATTTTGGAACGCTTTCAGTAACCTGCTAGAATGAGGACGAACACTCATGGCCATGCGCCTTGTAGAACGGATTCGTTTTCTCTTTCGGATTTTTCTGCTTTTCACCTTTCTCGCGGCGGTAGCCACGATCAGCGCCATCACCACGATCAAGCTTACGATTCAGGGAAACCAGGAGACTCTGCCGGATTGGGTCGGCGTCAACCTGGACACTGCAAGAGGGGCAGCAGCCGACATGGGTTTGGAAGTAAGAGTGGAAGACAAGCTTTTCAGCGATAAATATCCGGCTGATGAGATTATCTCCCAGGAGCCGCAGCCCGGGATCAAGGTGAAAGTGGGGCAGCACGTGCACGTGCTGGTGAGTCTGGGGCCTCCACGCATCGTTGTGCCAGATTTGCTGGGATCGAGCGCCCGTGTGGCCCAGATTCTGGCTGTGCAAAAGGGGTTGACCGTGGGCGACATCGCCGAAGTTCATTGGCCGGGCCTGGAAACCGATCAAGTGGTGGCCCAGGATCCACCGCCCTCAACCACGGAAATTCGCAGCCCTGCCATTAATTTTCTGGTCTCGGTGGGAGGAAACACTCTGGCCTATGTTTGTCCCGACTTTTTAGGGAAGAAACTGGACTCGGTGGTTCCGCTCGTTCAGCGCGCCGGATTCAGCGTCAACAAAGTTACACCCGTAACCGAAACCACTGCTGCGCCCGGAACGATTTTGAGCCAAACCCCTGTCCCTGGAAGCAAAATCAGCGCCGGCGATTCCTTCACTTTCCAGGTCGCCCAGGAAAATGCCGCGCCCCCACCTCCCGCTCCTACCCCTGCGCCCACCACGCCACACTGAGAAATCGCAGTCACTCCTGCTTTTCACAAAACAGCGCGTAGCTCTTTATCAGAGAATTTTCAGTTTCTTGGCGATGTTTTCCAGGATTTCGAGGGCGTGGGAGAGTTCTTCCTGAGTGTGAGTCGCCGTCACAATGGTCCGCAATCGCGCCTTGCCAACGGGCACGGTGGGATATCCGATGCCCTGCGCGAAGACACCGGCCTCGAAAAGCTCACGGGAAAACTGATGCGCCAGCGCGGCGTCTCCCACGATGATGGGAGTGATCGGCGTCTCGCTGACTCCGGTGTTGAACCCGAGCCGGGTGAGACCTTCCTTGAAGAAACGAGCGTTTGCCCAGAGTCGTTCGACAAGTTGCGGTTCCTCATCAAGCAACTCAAAAGCTGCAATGCAAGTGGCCGCTACCGACGGGGGGTGGGAGGTGGAAAACAGAAATGGCCGCGCGCGGTGATAAAGGAATTCGATGGCGTCGCGGGTGGAACAGACGTAGCCGCCCAGCGCTCCGATGGCCTTGGAAAGCGTTCCTACCTGAATATCCACGCGGCCATGCAGGTTGAAGTGATCCACAGAGCCGCGCCCATTGCGGCCCAGCACTCCTGAGGCGTGCGCATCGTCAATCATCATGATGCAGCCATATTCCTCGGCCAGCTTCACAAGCTGAGGCAGCGGGGCGATATCGCCATCCATTGAGAACACACCGTCGGTAATCAGGAGCTTATGGCCTTTGTGCCCAGCAATCTCCTTGAGGATTTTTTCGCAAGCCTCAACATTCTTATGCGGGAACCTGCGGATTTCGGCGCGCGAAAGCCGGCAGCCGTCGATGATGGAGGCATGATTCAGTTCATCGGAAATAATCACATCCTCGCGGCCCAGGATGGCTGCCACGGTTCCGGCGTTGGCCGTAAAACCTGACTGAAAAACCACGGCGGCTTCTGTTCGTTTAAACTGGGCGATTTTCTCTTCAAGCTCCATGTGGATTGACATGGTTCCGGCAATCGTGCGGACGGCGCCGGAGCCGACTCCATATTCCTGGATGGCCTCCAGAGCGCGCTGCTTGAGCTTGGGGTGGGTATTGAGGCCCAGATAATTGTTTGAGGAGAGGTTGATCACCTTGCGGCCATCAAAACGCGCCACCGGAAGCTGCTCGCCCTCTAAAATCCGCAGCTTCTGATAAAGCCCCTGCTCGCGGAGTTTTTGAAGTTCATCGGCCAGGTATTGAAGTTGCGCTTTTGGCATGCGGTCACCTTGCTGGAGTCATGAATAGCTGCTTCTTCAATTTGTGATCTTATCATAGCGCGCGGGCGCGCTCGCAAAGCGCCCGCGCATGGCGCGGCGATTTCGGAATTGACAATGTTATGATGGAAGAGCGTTCGTTCGCGGCATCCCTCGAAAGGAAAATCTTATGCGAGCAGTTTTCGGTGGATTATGTCTGTTGATTGGAATCCAGATGGGCATCGTGGGAAGCGGTTGGGCTGCGCCTTCGGGCTGGGTCAATATTACGCCTAGGGAAAATCTTCAGGGATGGACGCGGGTTCCCATCCCGCCCACGCGATCACTCAATCCGGTTTCGCAGTGGAAGCTGGACAAGGCCCATCATGCGATTGTTTGCGAGGGAACGGGCGGCCATGAATGGCTGCGCTACGATCATGAATATAAGGACTTCGTTTTTGAAGTCGAATGGCGGCTCACAGCCGTTCCAGGCGGGAAAAAATACAACAGCGGCATCTTTGCGCGAAATAATCAGGACGGGCGCATCTGGTATCAGGCGCAGGTGGGCAGCGCGAGCGGCGGCTACTGGTTTGGCGATAACCCTGTGGGCGCGATTCTCAAGCGTTTCAACCTGAGTTCTGAAGTCGGGGAGAATCACGTTAAGCCTGCCGGTGAATGGAATGCTTATCGACTCCGATGCATGGGAAAGGTACTAACGCTTTGGGTTAATGGGGCGAAGCAAAGCGAATTCACCGAGTGTAACAACCCGCAGGGTTACATTGGCCTGGAGGCCGAAGGATCGAGAATCGAGTTCCGTAACTTAAGAGTGAAAGTGCTGCCTTAACTTCAATATCAGGGCAATGAAAGTATTCAACGTAAAATCGAAACAGTTCGATTATCAGGTGGTCGTCGGCGAGGGTGCATGGCGAACGCTGCGCGATTTTCCACGCGATCGTTATTCCTCCATTTTTGTCATCACCGAAAAACCTCTCTGGAAGCGATGGGGCAAAGCATTTGCTGCCGATTCAAAGCTCAATGGCATCAGGACACTTTTCGTCCCTTCGGGTGAAAGTTCCAAATCTCTGCGCGCTCTCGGACTGCTGGCGAGCCAGTTGTTGAAGCAAGGCGCAGATCGCCGCTCGCTGCTCGTGCTCTTTGGAGGAGGGGTGATTGGCGATCTGGGCGGCTTTCTGGCCTCGGTTTATATGCGTGGAGTGGATTGCATTCACGTTCCGACCACGATTCTCGCCCAAGTGGACAGCTCCATTGGCGGCAAGACGGCTGTGAACCTGGGGGAGATGAAGAATTTAATCGGCACCTTCTATCCCGGACGGCTGGTCTTGTCAGAACCCCGGGTGCTCAGTTCATTAAGCCCGCGCAATTTCCGCTCCGGATTATACGAAGTCATCAAACACGCCATCCTGGAGGGGCCGGGTTTTTTCAAACAACTCGAAGCATGCATCGATTCCCTAAGCCCGGAAAATATCGATCCACTGCTTACCATCCTGCCGCGGGCGGTGCGGGTTAAAGTGAGGGTGGTGAACCGCGACGAGCGAGAAGCAAATCTCCGCGTGGTGCTGAATCTGGGTCACACATTTGGGCATGCCCTTGAAGAAGCTACTCATTATCGGCGCTTCGCACACGGAGAAGCGGTTGGATGGGGATTGCTGGCTATTTCCCGACTCGGCCAACGGCTGGGTCTTTTGGATTCTTCCGAAGGTGAACGGATTGAAAATTTGGTCTGGCGACTCGGCCCGCTTCCTTCGATTCGTGATCTCGCTCCCGCCAGGATTCTGCGCCTGCTTCCCCAGGATAAGAAAGCGGTGGGCGGGAGCATCCAATGGGTTGTGCCGGAAAGGATTGGTCAGGTTCGAGTGACTGCCGACGTACCGCGTGAGATTGTTGAGGCTACTTTCCGCGATATCCAAAGATAAGGGGTTGAGCCAGCACCAGATGCTTTTGGGCTTTCATCGAATTCAAATGAGCCGTGAGACTTCTCAGCCACTCGCCGGCAGCCCGCTGGGATCACCGACGGATATTGCTTCCACCGCGCGATCTGTGCGGGAGATGTTTGAAGCGGTAGCGCCACATTATGACCTTCTGAATCATCTGCTCTCGGCCGGCCTGGACCTTTCCTGGCGGCGTTCTACGGCTTACGCGCTGCGAAAAGCGCTGGCAAAACCCGGGTCGATTGCCCTGGACGTTTGCTGCGGAACGGGAGACCTGGCATTCGCCCTTCGGCGTTTTTCCCGAGGCAGGGTGCTTGCCGCCGATTTCTGCCAGCCAATGCTCCAGAGAGCCAGTCTGAAACTCCGACACCCTTCATTAAACCCCGTGAGCCTCCTTGGAGCGGACGCTCTCTCGTTGCCTTTCGCCGATAATTCGATCGACGTCATCACGAGCGCCTTTGGCTTTCGCAATCTGGCGAACTACTCAGCAGGTCTGCGCGAGATGCAGCGAGTTCTGAAGCCCGGCGGCATTCTGGCGATTCTGGAGTTTTCGCATGTCCGCTGGCCTGTTTTCGGTCCGCTTTTCCGCCTCTATTTTGCCCGCGTGCTGCCTCGGATTGGGACTTGGATTTCGGGCGTTTCAGGGCCCTATCAGTATTTGCACGATTCAGCTTCCCGCTTTCCAGACCAGACGGCCCTGGAGAAAATCTTATGGGACTCTGGGTTTGCAAAAGTTCGATATCGCAATTTTATGGGCGGCGTTGCTGCGCTGCACTTGGCTGAGAAGACTGCGGGCTAGAATAAGCTCAATCTGAAGGCCGATTGCGGTATGATATTGTGAAGAGCCAGTGCGGGGGAAAATTTAATCTTCAGCAGGGTCAGAACTTGGCTTGAGAAGCGTATCTCGAAGCCCAACTTTGCATCTAACTGAAGCGCTTGGCAGATCGTGTGCGAGATACATTCTTGCTTTTTGAAGCCTGAAAATCTTATCATGGGGAATTTTGGCGCTGGCGTAGCTCAGTTGGTAGAGCATCTGATTTGTAATCAGAGGGTCAGGGGTTCGAATCCCTTCGCCAGCTCCATCCGTATAGAGACGAGAGACAAGAGACAAGCAATCAGTTTGCGGCCCTCACTCTAACTGCCTGCGGGTCTCTTGCCAAGGTATTTGGGACAGGTGGCTGAGCGGTCAAAAGCAGCAGACTGTAAATCTGCCGGCCCATGTGGTCTACGGAGGTTCGAATCCTCCCCTGTCCACCAGAAAGACAGAGTTGAGAGACAAGGGACGAGAAAGACGGCGCGATGAACGCTCGTCTCTTGTTTCTCGTCTCTGTGCAATAAGGGCGGGAGTAACTCAGTGGTAGAGTCACAGCCTTCCAAGCTGTTGGTCGCGGGTTCGATTCCCGTCTCCCGCTCCAGGAAGCAGTGGGTAGCGATGAGTGATGAGTAAACTGTTTCAACTCTTTCTCATCACTCGTCACTTTTCACTCAGCACTAGCTTTTAAGGGCCGATGTAGCTCAGTCGGTAGAGCGCGTCCTTGGTAAGGACGAGGTCAGCGGTTCGATCCCGCTCATCGGCTCCAGCTTTAAAAAGAGCTGTGAGAGGTTAAGCGTCAAGGTAGATGAGACCCAATACTCGGGTCTTCGAGCCTGCGAATGATATCCATAAAGCATTTATTATCTGTGAGTTGCTACATGTTAACCCGAGCCAATAAATTCTTTTCAACTTTGGCATAAAGAGTGCTTCACTTTTTGAAAAATCCTGCTATAATTTATCAAGCAGCTTAAAGTACAGAACGAATCTTTCAAGGTGAGGGGCGATCATATAGCTTACAAGGACGGGGTGGCGCCCAGCAAAGCAATCCTTTTTCCTAAGAAACTCTCAAATCTGAGGAAGCGATCTTCCCATAGGTTGGGGCGTCTTTACGTTTATGCGTGAAATCATTACGTTACAATGCTCTGAATGCAAGAATCGTAATTATACGACGACTAAAAATAAGAAGAAAAACCAAGACCGGCTGGAACTCAGGAAGTTTTGCCCTGCCTGCCGGCATCACACTTCGCATAAAGAAGTGAAATAATTTGGGGAACAACGAATACCAAGGGAGCGGTCAGGGCAGTAGGGGCGTAAGTTTAACGGCTAGACTGCCGGTCTCCAAAACCGGTCGTGGGGGTTCGAATCCCTCCGCCCCTGCCACAGGTTAGGCACGGTAAAGCAGGGGCAACACTCACGGCAGGCACGGCGACAAACCAGACATGGCAGACGAAATCACCATCCAAAGAGGAACGTGGCAGAGACTCCGGGATTACTACCAGGAAGTCAAGATTGAGATGAAGCGCGTCACGTGGCCCGGCAAACAGGAAGTTTACGGAACTACGGTGATGGTTCTGGCTTGCACCTTCGCATTCGCCGCTTTCTTCTGGGTTTGTGATGCGTGCTTCTCGCGCTTGGTCATACACATGTTGAGCTATCTCACGCACCGCGCTGCTTAAGCATTTGAAACAGGCTGGTACTCCAACACTCTCCGACTCGGGTTCCGATTGAAAACTTCACTCATGTCGAAAAACTGGTACATCATTCACACCTACTCCGGATTTGAAAAAAAAGTCGCGGAGACGCTCCGCAGCCGTGTGGAGGCGGCGGGCCTCGGTGAGCGGATCGGAGAGGTGTTGGTCCCCAGCGAAGACGTGGTGGAAATGCGTCAGGGCAAAAAGGTGGTGGCGCCGAAATTATTTTACCCCGGCTACGTGCTGGTGGAAATGGACATGGATAACGAAACCTGGCACTTGGTACGCTCCACCCCCCGGGTGACCGGCTTTGTCGGATCGGGCCAGATGCCCAGCCCCCTGACGCGCGAAGAAGTCGATCGCATTGTCCATCGGGTTGAAGTTGCAGCCGAGCATCCCAAGCCGAAGCTGAAGTTCGAGAAAGGCGAAACCGTCAAAATCAATGAGGGTCCTTTCAAGGATTTCACCGGGCTGGTGGATGAGGTCAATGACGACCGATCGACTTTGCGGGTGATGGTTACAATCTTCGGGCGATCGACGCCGGTTGAGTTGGACTTTTACCAGGTTGAGAAGAGCTCCTAAGCGAGTGGCAGTGATGACAGATGGATCGTGTCATCCTGAGACGCAGGCAGAACTTAAATTATCAGGGCTAGCAAGGAAACGATATGGCGAAAAAAGTTGCGGCGATAGCCAAACTTCAAATTCCGGCGGGCAAAGCAACCCCGGCGCCTCCGGTCGGTCCGGCATTGGGGCAGCACGGCGTGAATATTATGGAGTTCTGCAAGGCCTTCAACGCCAAGACCTCGGGAAAAGACCAGGAAGGTCTCATCATCCCAGTTGTTATTACGGTTTATCAGGATCGCACCTTCACCTTTGTCACTAAAACTCCGCCCGCTTCAGTGCTGCTCAAGCGCGCCGCAGGAATCGCCAAGGGTTCCGGTGAGCCGAACAAAAATAAAGTGGGGAAGGTCACGGAGAAGCAGGTTGAAGAGATTGCCAAAACCAAGCTTCAGGACTTGAATACACGCGATCTGGCAGCCGCCATTGCCACGGTCCGTGGAACGGCGCGCAGCATGGGGATTGAAGTGACCGCATAGCGCGGGTGTGGAAGTCAGAACCTCCAGATGGAATTTGCGGAATCCTCAATTTGGATTCCAGTTCCGTTTTTGAATTCCCAACCAGGGGGATTGACGCTTTGGGCAAGAAATACGATCAAGCTGCAAAGTTAATTGACAAGCCGGCGTATACGCTGGCGGAAGCCATGCCGCTGGTCAAGAAGGCGGCTTTTGCAAAATTTGACGAGACGGTTGAAGTGGCCATGCGCCTGGGCGTGGATCCGAAGCACGCTGACCAGATGGTGCGCGGGACTGTCGTGCTGCCGCACGGGTTAGGGAAGAGCGTGCGCGTCGTCGTGATCGCCTCTGGCGACCAGGTGCGCGAAGGGCGCGAGGCTGGCGCGGATGAAGCGGGCGGCGAGGATGTAGTCCAGAAAATTCAGGGTGGCTGGATGGAGTTCGACGCGGTCATTGCCACACCTGACATGATGAAATCGGTCGGACGCCTGGGCAAGATCTTAGGTCCGCGTGGCCTGATGCCCAATCCGAAGACCGGCACCGTCACGATGGATGTTGCGAAGGCGGTAAGGGAAGTCAAAGCCGGCAAGGTGGAATTCCGCGTGGATAAGGCAGGCATCATTCATTGCCCGGTCGGCAAGGTGTCTTTTGGCGAGGGAAAGCTGGCAGAGAACGCGCATGCGCTGATTTCAAGCGTGATCAAGGCCAAGCCCGCCACCGCCAAGGGACGGTACATTAAGAGCATTGTCATCTCATCGACGATGGGACCCGGTGTTCCCATTGACATCGCTTCGGTGGAAGCAGCCTGATCCGGTGGAACCATTTTTGAGGGTGTTTTTCATGAAGAAAGAGGCTAAGCAGCAGAAAGCGGAAGAGCTTCGCAAGGAATTATCGGAGGCTCGCTCGGTGATTCTCTCAAAATTCGAAGGAATCACCGTGAGTCAGGATTATGAGCTTCGCCGCAAATTGGAGGAGGCCGGCGGCAAGTATCGGGTGGTGAAAAACACCATCATCGAACGTGCGGCCAAGGGCACGCCGGCTGAGGCGGTAGCCGCCAACCTGCACGGAACCACTTCCCTGGCCTATACCTCGACCGACCCAGTGGCGCTTGCGAAAGCGATCACCGAATACGCGAAAGAGAACGCCGT
>Ga0070737_10005087_pt1 | contig 12745 bp, 9 predicted proteins | sample Coa_R1_10_FD_66438 | JGI IMG/M metagenome (GOLD analysis project Ga0070737, IMG submission 66438) | Surface soil microbial communities from Centralia Pennsylvania, which are recovering from an underground coalmine fire - Coalmine... | ecosystem: Environmental > Terrestrial > Soil > Unclassified ... | reverse complement strand
CTCCGACGTGGTAGGTCGACAACTGCGCGCTCGTGAGCAGTGCGCGTCGCCACTTGCCGACCGCCTCCCCCTCCTCTTGGTACCCGCGGTCGCGCAGCAACCGCAGCGCTTCCTCCTCCGTCAGCCCCTCGCAATGCACCCCTACGTCAAGCACCGCGTTCAACGCCGTCCGCAACCGCATTTTCAGCTGTTGCATCGCCACGGCAAGGCCGCCGAACCCGTACCGCGCCATCACCTCTTCGGCGTACACCGCCCACCCTTCGACAAACGGCCCGCTCCAGAACGCCCGGCGTACCAAGGTCGGAGTTTCCGACCGCCGGGCGTGCGCTAATTGGAGCATGTGGCCGGGCATGGCTTCATGCACGACGAGATTGCGCAGCGCATGCACGTTGTACTCCCGGTAAAACGACGCAACCCGTTCCGAGGGCCACGAAGCAGGAGCCGGGGAAATCGCGAAAAAAGTAGGCGTATCCGGTGGATCCAGCGGTCCCGGCGGTTCGCAATACGCCACGGCGACCCCGCGGTGAATCTCCGGCATGACGATGATGTCGAGCGGATCGGCGTAGTATGTGACCAACTCGCGTCCTTGGACGAACTCCGTCGCCTCAGCCAACGCGGAGCGTGCTTCGGTGATGACCGTCTCGTCATTGGGAGCCTGCTCGGCCAATCGGGCGAAAATCTCTTGTGGTGAACCGCCGAGCCGGCCCGCTGTCTCCACCATTGCCTGCTCAACCCGCTGAACCTCCGCCCACGCAGCGGCGGCGACGTCTTCCGGGCGCCGCGCGACATCCAACACCAGCGCGAGTTTCGCCGTGTACAGCTCCGGTCCGAGCCGTGGATCGCCGTCCGCTTGGTCGAGCTGCTCACACAGCCACGCCAGGTGGGTGCGGACCGCTTCGACCGCCGGCGCCAACCGCTCGGCAACCAGGCCGGCGTACGGACTTCCCTGTGCGTGCGCGGGAATTTCGTCCTCCAACAGCCGCAGCGTTCCGCTGAACTGGTCGATGGCCGTCTCCACGTGCACGCGCGGCATGTCACGGGACGACGCGCGCGCCGCCGCCAGCTGTTCCGGAACCGCGGCGAGCCGGCCGGCCAAGGCGCGAAGCCGGTCATCGAGTGGAGCGAAATCCCGGGCAAGGAGCAGATACAGCGCCGTGCCGGGGTTGGCCTGCAGCGGATTCCACTCGTGTTCCCGTAGCGTCTCCAACTCGAAAAGCCGTTCCGCAACCTTGTTGCGGAGGATCTCCGCGTCGACGCGGTGGCCGACGGGCAGTCGGTCGAGCGGGTACCGCTCCAGACGGGTGAGGACGGCGCGCAGCGCCCGGATCTCGTCGTTGACCGCTGCGGGCCGCAGGTCCTCGAGCCGGTCATCAAACCGGTGATCGCCGATTGCGGTGGCGAGTGAGGGCTGGTACGCAAGCAGCTGGTCGACCGCCTCCGAGGCGAAACGTTCAAAGTCGGCCGCCGGCTCAGGGGTGGACGCAACCGTCATGGGCATAACCTACGGGCAGAAGGCGACGGCGCGCACCGCAGCACAGGAGGGAGTCAGGCGTGGCGGAACGAGCGGGCGGACGGTGGCAGCTTGGTGTTCCCGTGATCGTCGCTTCGCACCGGGCCCCCGTCCAGTTCCGCCGCGAAGGCGGCCGCCGGATCGCCCGCCGCGGGGCCGGTGGGCTCGTCACCGCGCTGCTCGGTCTCGTCCGCGAGATCCCGGACGCCGTATGGGTCTGCGCGGCGAGCACCGAGGAGGACGCTGCGGTCGTCGCGGAACACCGCGGCAAGGCGATTCCCATCGCCGTCGGGCCATTGCCGCGCATCGCCGACCCGGACGCCCATGACGAACCAGTCGCCGCGATCCGCATGGTGGAAATTGATCCCGCAGCCCGGGAGGACTTCTACTCGGTCATCTCCAACCCCATGCTCTGGTTCGTTCAGCACGGGCTCTACGACTTGACCCGCGCACCGAACATCGACGAGGTTGAACACGAGGCATTCGAACACGGCTACGTCGCGGTCAACCGCGCCTTCGCCGACACCATCGCGGAAGAAGTGGAGAGCCGAGGCGGCCGCGCCCTCGTCATGCTCCACGACTACCACTTCTACCTCGTCGCCGCCATGGTCCGGGAACGCTGCCCCGACGTCGTACTCTCGCATTTCGTCCACATTCCCTGGCCCGGACCGGACGCGTGGCGGGTCCTCCCGCCGCACATGCGCGACCAGATTTTCGCCGGGCTGCTCGGCAACGACATTGTCGCGTTCCACACCGAGCGGTTCGCCCGCAATTTCCTGCTCTGCGCGCAGGAACTCCTCGGCCTTCCCATCAATCTCGACAAAATGACCGTACAGTACGGGCCGCGGACCATCGCTGCAAAGACGTATCCGATTTCCATTGACGTCGACGCCCTCGAGGAAGTCGCGAGGAGCAAGGCTGTCCGCACCCGCCTGGACGACCTGGAGACCTGGCTCGCCGCAGAAGGAGGCAAGCTCATCGTCCGAGTGGACCGAACGGATCCGTCAAAGAACATCGTTCGCGGCTTCCTTGCGTTCGAACGGCTCCTTGACGACCATCCTGAACTGGTCGGGAAAGTGCGCTTCCTCGCCTTCCTGCAGCCAAGCCGTCTCGATGTCCCCGAGTACGTCGAATACATTGGCCGCATCGGCTCTGTCGTCGCGCGCATCAACGCGAAGTACACCCGCGGCGGTGAAGCGCCGATCGACCTCCGTCTGCATGAGGACTTCCTCACCGCGGTGGCGGCGTACAGCATCTGCGACGTCGTCATGGTCAATTCAATCGCCGATGGGATGAACCTCGTCGCGAAGGAAGCCGTCTGCGTCTCCCGGCGCAACGCCGTGCTCGCTCTCTCGGAGAACACCGGCGCGTACGAAGAATTAGGTGCCTTCGCCGTCACGCTCTACCCCTTCGACATCCAACAGCAGGCGGATGCGCTGTACATTGCGCTCATGATGCCGGAGGAGGAACGCCGGGAACGCCTGGAAGCGGCGGCGGAAATTGTGCGGGCCAACAACGTGACGAAGTGGCTGGACTTTCAGCTCACAGATCTCGCCGAGTTCACCGGGCTCTGGTCGTGGAAACCGACGCGATCGTCATAGGGAGCGGGCCGAACGGCCTGGTCGCCGCAAATCTGCTCGCGGACGCCGGATGGTCGGTGCTGGTCGTCGAAGCAGCGCAGCAACCCGGCGGCGGGGTGCGCTCCGGCCGTTACGTCGATCCGGACTTCATCTCTGACGCCTGCAGCGCCTTCTATCCGCTCGCGATCGCCTCACCGGCGATGCAGGCCATGCAGCTCGAACGGTACGGCGTGAGATGGCGCCACGCTGATTTCGCGTTTGCGCATCCGCTTCCGGACGGCCGGGCGCTCGCCGTCTCCCGGGACGTCACGGAAACCGCTGCATTGCTGGATGATGTCGCCCCCGGATCCGGAGCCGGCTGGATGGAGCTCGCCGCGCTCTGGAAACGCGCCGCGCCTGCGTTGATGGACGCGCTCTGTACGCCGTTCCCGCCGGTGCGCGCCGGAGTACGACTCGCCCGGGCGCTGTACCGCAGCGGTCTTGGGCGGTTCGCCCGGATGGCGCTTCTTCCGGTGCGGCGGTTTGCCGAGGAATGGGTCCGCGAACCCACCGGCCTTCTTTTCGCCGGCAACGCTCTGCACGCAGACTTCGCACCGGAATCCACGATGAGCGGCTTGTACGGCTGGCTGCTCGCCATGCTCGCCGGTGACGTCGGATTTCCCGTTCCCCAAGGGGGAGCGCAGCGCGTCACTGATGCGCTGCTCGCCCGGTTGCGCGACCGGGACGGCGAATTGCTCTGCGGCCGGCGCGTGACCGGAATCCTCATCCGGAGCGGGCGGGCCGTTGGGGTCCGTCTCGCCGACGGGGACGAGATTGCCGCCCGCCGGGCTGTGCTGGCCGCCGTCCCAGCCCCATCCTTGTACGGCGAATTGATACCACCCGAGCATGTGCCGGAGAATGTGCGCCGCGACCTGCGGAATTTTCAGTGGGATTTCGGGACGGTAAAAATCGACTGGGCGCTGCACGAGCCGATACCGTGGACCAACGACCTTGTCCGACGCGCCGGGACCGTGCACATCGGCGCGTCGATGGACGACCTGACCCGATATGCCGCCGACCTGGCGATGGGATTGGTTCCGGCCCGGCCGTTCGTCGTCCTCGGCCAGCTGTCGACGGTGGATCCAAGCCGGTCACCCGCCGGCACCGAATCCCTCTGGGGATACACCCACATTCCGCAGCAGATTCGCGGTGACGCCGGACCGGATGGGATCTCCGGAGCGTGGACGGAGACGGAGATCGAGGCATTCGTCCGGCGCATTGAAGACCACATCGAGCGCTACGCGCCGGGATTCCGGGAGTGCATCAAGACCCGCGTCGTGCGCGGCCCGGCGGCCATGGACGCCGACCATCCCGGCTTGCACAACGGCGCATTCGGGCAAGGCACGGCGGCCCTGCACCAACAACTGATTTTCCGGCCCCTTCCGGGTGTTGCCCGCCCGGAAACGCCCATTCCCGGCCTGTATCTGGCGTCCTCCTCCGCCCATCCGGGTCCGGGTGTGCACGGCGCCTGCGGCGCCAATGCGGCGCGGGCGGCATTGCGTGCCGATCATCTGGCAACGCGGATCTTCGGTGCGCCGCTGCGCCGAGTGTGTGAACGGGTCATCCGAGGACCTGAGCACCCCGCAAGCCAGCGGCCGGTCCTTGACTCGCCTGACCGTCCGCCGAAGAGGCTCTCATGACCTACCTCCTCGGCGTCGCCGCTGCCATCTTTCTTGGCCTGGGATTCACCCTGCAGCAGCACGCCGCCGCTTCCGCGCCTGCCAGCGATTTCCTACGGATACGCCTCCTCATTGACCTGCTGCACAAGCCGATCTGGATTGTTGGTGTGCTGTCGATGATTGCGGGGCAGGTGCTCTCGGCCATGGCCCTTGCGACCGCAGACGTCTCCCTCGTCGAACCGTTGCTCAGCGCCAACGTATTGTTCGCGCTGATTCTGGCCCGGCTGCTTTACCACCAGCCCCTGGGACTTCGCGAGTGGTCTGGTTCCCTTGTGCTGAGCGCGGGTGTGGGAGTTTTTCTCTGGGCTGGCGACCCACGCGGCGGTGATCCGGACACCGATTCACTGCTCCGCTGGGTTCTGGCTATCGGCGTGCTTCTCCTCGCCCAACTCTGCGTCGTCGAGGCACGTCGGCGTGGCGGCGAGGTCCGGCCGATGCTGCTCGCGGCCGCCGCCGGTCTGCTCTTCGGGGTCCAAGACGGGCTCACCCGACGGGCGACCGCGGCGTGGCATGCCGGAATCGCAAAGATTTTCCTGCACTGGGCGCCGTACACGCTCATCGCCATCGGCATTGTCGCCATGCTGCTCGCGCAGAGCGCCTTCGAGACCGGACGCCTGCGCACCACGCTGCCCGTCATCGCCGCGGCCGAGCCGTTAGCCGGGATCGCGATGGGCGTCATTGTTTTCGGCGAGCGCGTACGGCTGGACACCCTGCCTCTTGCCGGCGAAGCCTGCGGCCTGGCCGCAATCGTCGCCGGAGTGGTTCTGGTCGGCACGTCACAGAATTTCCGCCAGCTGGAACAGGCCTTACTGCGACGCCGTCCCCGCCTCAGTCATCGGCATGCGGACCTCAGGCTCACCCGCAACCACACGGTCGACTAGCCACGCGGACGCCGACGCCGCCACCGTCCGCTGCCGGAGTGTTCAGCCGATCCAGACGGTCTTGATGTTGCAGAATTCCCGGATTCCGTGGGCGGACAGTTCCCGGCCGTACCCGGAGTTCTTGATGCCGCCGAACGGCACCTCCGGGTACGACGTCGTCATCCCATTGACGAAAACCATGCCCGCCTCGAGTCCATTGACGAAGTGCTCCGCCTCCGCCAGATCGCGTGTCCACACATTGGAGCCGAGGCCGAACGGCGTTGCGTTGGCGAGGCGCAGCGCCTCATCCGCCGAGGTGACCCGGTACAGGCCCGCCACCGGACCGAAAACTTCCTCGTCGAACATCCGCATCTGCGGTGTCACGCCGGCGACGACCGTCGGTGGATACCACCATCCCGGCCCCTCCGGTCGCCGTCCGCCGCACAGAATCTGCGCACCCTTCGCCCGCGCGTCCTCCACCAGCTCTTCCACGTCGGCGCGTCCCTGCTCGGTGGCGAGCGGGCCGATCTCGGTCGCGTCGTCGAGCGGATCGCCGACTTTCAGCGCGGACATTTTCGCGACGAACGCCTCGGTGAACGCCTCGTAGACGTCCGCGTGCACAATGAAACGCTTCGCGGCAATGCACGACTGGCCGTTGTTCTGGCACCGGGCGGTGGTGGCGACCTCGGCGGCACGCTCGATATCCGCAGACGGCAAGACAATGAACGGATCGCTGCCGCCCAATTCGAGCACGGTCTTCTTCAGTTCCCGGCCGGCGATTGCGGCGACCTGCCGGCCCGCGTATTCGCTGCCGGTCAGCGTCACGGCGCGGATCCGCGGATCCGCGATTATTTTTTCGACCGCATCGGAACCCACGAGAACGGTGACGAAGGCGCCGTCGGGAAATCCGGCCCGCCGAAAGAGCTCTTCCAAGAAGAGCGCGGCCTGCGGCACGTTGCTCGCGTGCTTCAGCACCCCGCTGTTGCCGGCCATCAGAGCGGGCGCGGCGAATCGGATCACCTGCCAGAGCGGGTAATTCCACGGCATGACCGCCAGCACCGGGCCGATCGGCTGGTAACGCACGAACGCCCGGCTCGCGCCGATAGCCGCGGCGTCAGCGGGCTCATCGGCAAGGAATTCCTCGGCATGTTCTGCATAAAAGCGGAGCGCCCGCGCACACTTCGAGACTTCCGCCCGCGCCGAACGGATGGTTTTGCCCATCTCAATGGTCAAAATGCGGGCGATCTCCTCGCGCTCCTCATCCAGAATGCGCGCGGCCTCCCGCATTGCGGCAGCACGTCGCTCGAAACTCCACGCGGCGAGAGTTTGAAAGCCCTGCAAAGCAGCAGTCAGCTTCGCATCGATTTCCGCCGGGGTCATCGGATCGAAGGTTTTGACAACCTCACCGGTTGCTGGATTTACCGTGGCAATAGCCATCGCCGTCCTCCTGGTACGTCCGCCTGCGGCCAGCCTACGACGCAATCGGAAGAGCACTGAACCGGCGGGCTCCGTGATGCACGCCACAGATCGCCGGCCGCACCAGGCGAACGTCCGGTTACCACGCCGGTGAGGGCGACAACGGCACGCCGCCGGAAGATCCGAACCTTCCCGGCGGCAGCGCCGCCGGTCAGCCCACCGCGTCGGGGGTACGGGACGGCGTCTCCGCCGCAGCCTGCCGCAGAATGCGCCGAATCACCAGGCGCCGGCTGATCCGCGGGGCAAATGCGGCACCGATCTGCAGGACCACCCAGATCCCTGTCACGCTGAGCGTCAGGGGTGTCGGCGCGCCGACGAGTTTCACCGCCGATGCGAGCAGGACGACGGTGAGGATCGGCCGTACCCACCCGACCGCGCGACCCGCGGAGAGCCGCGCGCCCAGATAAACGCCGGGAATTGCACCGACCAACAGCGACAGGGTCACCGAGATTTTGACGTCCCCGAAGAGCGCGTGACCCAACGCGGCGGCCCCGACCAGCGGTATCGCCTGCACCAGGTCGGTCCCGACGAGCTGACCTGCTCGAAGCTGCGGATAGGCGAGCAGCAGGAGAGCGATGACCAGCGTTCCCGAACCAACCGACGTCATTCCCACCGCAAGACCGCCGAAGACGCCGATGGCGACGGTCAGCAGCGGACGGACTTTGACCTGGGAGACAGCGACAACAGGGACGTGCCGGGTCAATCGGTTGCGTACCAGCATCGACGCAATGGTCAGCAACAGGACGACGCCCAGCAGCACCTTGACCGTGCTCTGCACGTGCGACCCGCCTAACGCACGGATGAGCAGCACACCACCGAACGCCGCGGGTACCGAGCTGACGATCAGCCAGAGCGCAAGTCGATGGTGAACCGTACCCCGGCGCCAGTGGACGGCCGCACCGACGGGTTTCATGAACAGCGACGCCACCAGGTCACTGGAGACCGCCGCCAGCGGTGCGACGCCAAAAAACATGATGAGGATCGGGGTCATCAACGCGCCGCCGCCCATACCGGTCAGGCCGATGAGAAAACCGACTAATGCGCCGGCGATTGATAAATCAGGGGCGATATGCACAGCAACAATCCCTTCGTCGCTTGAGATCCGTGGTAATTTCGTTTGCTTTCGTGGACTCCCGTTGTGTCACGACCGATTGCGTCGTGGCTACTACGTCAGCCTCCGGATTGAGGCTCACCGCGTCCGGCGGCAATACCAAGCCACCGGGAAATGCTGGGTGTTCGGGCAGACCATCCGGCGCCGCCGGCAGGCTCACTCCGCCGGCAGGCTCACGCCATTGGAGTCGCGCGACGCTGCGCCCATGCCTACGGATGGCGCCGCCGTGGCCCTGTCCGCATCGCGAGCGGCTCACATGCCGTGCCGGTAGGCACAGCCGTGCACGTCGGTTTGGCGAAGCCGTCGCCGCGAGCGAACCGAGGTCTCAGTCTTCCCGACAGATGGCGCTGCAGACGCGAAGATGATCGACATGACGACGTCGGGTCAGCCGAAGTCCGCGGCGCGTGGTCGGAGTCATGGCGTCATTCTGGCAGATCACGGTCGATGAGTCTAGTACCTCTACCGATTTTGTGTGTTTTCCCACGGCCGGACGTCGAACCGGATGCCGGCCGCGGCTCATCTGCGCCGCCCGGCAGGGCTTTGCCGCCGCCGGACGCCGAGCGACGGCCGTGGCGATCCGCCGGACGCCGAGCGACGGCCGTCGCGTCTGCCGGATCGGGCACGCCGGTTTCGTCGTCACCAGCGAGGATCGCGGTCAGCCGCTCAACCGCCGCAACGGCCGCATCGAGCCAGTCGTGGTCACCGTCCAGTCGGGGAAGCGCTGCCGCCAGCACTTGGGCGCGGCGTGCCCGCCAGCGGCGCAGCCGGGCTGCGGCGTGGGCGGAGGGATAGAGCCGCGCGGCACGGGCGTCCGCAGGGTCGCTGCGTCGTTCGACCAGACCGGCGGCGATCATGCCTCGGACCATCGTGCTCACGCTGTTTGGCGCAAGAGCGAGCCGTTCGGCCGCCTGATTGACCGACAAGCCGGGTGACTCAACGAGCAACCGAAGCAGGTCCAGCTGACCGACGGGCAGGTCGTCGTACGGCCACGCACTGCGCATCCGGGCCCGCAGGACCCGCCGGAGCGTTCCACTGGCGTCAAGCAGGGCGGCGATACGCCGTACGACGTCGTCACCACGCCGTACGTCGTGGTCATCCGGCCCGGGCGACGACCGTTCGCAGTCCCGGCGGCTCTCCGCCGGGGACGTCAGTCCGCGGCGGCTCGGGTGCCGCGCGTCGCTCGATGTCTCCGTGCGCACGCCCTCACGCTAGCCCAACAAATAGCTCGGTGGCCGAGATATCTCCGCTACGCTGGTGCCGTGGCACGCTCACGACCGGTGCGGACCTCCGGGATGCGCCGATTCGTGGCGGAATTGTTCGTGGAGCCGCGCCGGCCGCCGGCAATCCGGGATCATCCGCGGGCACCCTGGCTCGTCGTCGCGACGGTCTGTGTCGGCGCCTTCATGGGCCAGCTGGACGCGAGCATCGTGACGCTTGCTTTTCCCACTCTTGAACGTGATTTCGCCGCCAGCGTGGCCTCCGTGGAGTGGGTGGCACTGGCATACCTCGTCGTTCTGGCCGGCACGCTCACCGCCGTCGGACATTTCGCGGACATGGTCGGCCGGAAATTGCTGTACACCTATGGATTTATCGTCTTCGCGGCGGCATCGGTGGCGTGCGGTCTGGCGCCGAATCTCGGCAGTCTCGTCGCGTTCCGTGCCGTGCAGGCGCTCGGGGCGGCCATGCTGCAGGCGAATTCGGTCGCACTCATTGCCACCGCGTTGCCGCGGGACGCGGTGGGTGCGGGTCTCGGCGCGCAAGGCGCGGCACAGGCGCTTGGACTCGCGCTCGGGCCGACCGTCGGCGGTGTGCTCATCGACACGCTCGGCTGGCGATGGATCTTCTTCGTCAACGGGCCGGTCGGGCTGCTCGGCGTGCTGGCCGGCTGGTTCTTCCTTCCCCGCTCACGAGACCTGGCAGCCCGCGCGCCCTTCGATTGGACGGGGTTGGTACTCCTCCTGCCTGCCATCGGTCTTGGGCTGATCGGACTTTCGGCTGGCCAGCACTCCGGTTACATGACCCCCGGTGTTCTCGCCGAATTCGTGGTCAGCGCGTTCCTGCTGGGCGGCTTCATCCGGCACGAGCGACGCTGCGACCACCCACTTCTTGAGCCGCGGCTCTTCGCTGACCGCGTTTTCAGCAGCGGCATCGTGGCGGGTCTTCTCGCGTTCCTCGTGCTGTTCGGCACGCTGTTCGTCGTGCCGTTCTTTCTTGAGAACGGGCACGGCGTTGCGCCGGCCCGCACAGGGCTCATCGTCAGCGCCCTGCCGGCTGCGTTGGGACTCATCGCACCCTGGGCCGGACGCCGCGCGGCGCGACCGTGGGCGTTCCTCCTCTCCGCAGCCGGCCTCACCCTTGTCGGCGCCGCCCTGCTGGCTGCGGGTTTCGTCAGCCGGGGAATCGCCGTGGTCGTTGTCATTCTGGCCGCCGTCGGCCTGGGCTTGGGTGCCTTCAACCCGCCGAACAATACGGCAATCATGACCAGTGTGCCGCGGCAGAGATCCGGGCAGGCGGCGGGAATTCTCAACACCACCAGGGCGTTAGGGTCCGCGCTCGGTATCGCGGTCGCCGGTGGAGCATTTGACGCCGCACGACACGGATACACGCACCCGACTCTCGGTGTCACTGCGGGATTCCGCGCCGCGGTCATCACGCTCAGCGGTTTCGCTCTCGCCGCGGCCGCGTTGACGCTCGTCAGAGGCGCAAAAAGGCGGCCCTCCGTAACGGCCGCCATGAACCATCAATGACTGTCAGCCGTAAAGCCGCGGCGTCGGCGCGTCCGGTGCGGATTAGCTGCGCCGTTCCCGGCACGTGAGGTACGGCGAAATTTCAGCTCGCGGCCTTCTCGCCGTCCTTGCACGCAATCGTGCAATCGGCGCTGGGGAAGAACACCGCCTCCGTCCCGTCCTGCCACCGGACGACGTACGGCGGCGTGCCGTTGGCGCCCCGCACTTCGGTGATCACCCCATGACGCGCCGGTTCACCGACATGCCGGCTGTGTACCGCGATTTCATCACCAACGTGAGCCTGCATCGCAACCTCCCAGCGGAAAGGTCACCCTCGTGCTCGGGCTGTTGGTCACTCTCGACTCGCATTCTTCCAGGGCTGCGGCACGGTGCAACCCCCCGACTGCGCAGGCCCGCCGGCATCCTGCCGCGCCTGCGGCTGCGGCGGATTCGGCCAGGGTCCGTGCCGCCACCCCGCCGGCGCTCTGCGGCGCCTTAGTCCGGTGTCAACCGGTCCGGCAGACCTCCGGGAATGCACGGAGAATCTGCCGGCAGATCGGTTCCGTGCGCGCGCCCAGTCCCATGTCGGCGGCACGCACCAAGTCGCACGGCGTGTCGACGTCGAGACGCAGCCGTTGCAAGCCGGCAAGGTCGAGACAGACCGCGCCCAGTACGGCATGGCGTTGCGCAGAATCCACGCCAAAGGCGGGGCGGAGCCGCTCAGCGGGGATCGCCGTGAGCAGCGTCGTCCCTGCCCCATCGGCATCGGGCACATACGCAAACGGATGCCGACCCGCCCGATGCAGTGCGGTGGTGAGATCAGCCGGTCGCAGCGTCGGCAGATCGGCCGGCAGGACGGCAAGCCGTGTTCCGGGCGCCACGTGATGGGCGAACGCGGCGAGCACACTGTTCAGTCGCGGTTCACCGCTCCCGGACCCCGCGCCGGCGGATTTCCCGTAGCTTCCCACCGTGCCTGCGGCGTTCTGCTGGACCGCGCCGGCAAGCCCGGCTCCGGCGACGACGTCCGCTTCGTCCGCAACGGTGGCGGCTTGGCGTCGAGCCAAGCGGGCGACCACCGCATCCGACGTCACGACGACGACGTCGCGGACGCTGGGACATGCCAACGCCGCCGCAAGGGTGTCCTCCAGGGCGGCCAGTGCGAACCGTGTCCGCCACGGGCCAAAGGCGGCCAGCCGGCTCTTGGCTTCGGCAAGGCGCTTCACCGGGATGACGACCACCCACGGTTCGGAGGCGCGCGCAGCTTCGTCCATCGCGATGACGCCGCTCACCGCCAGAGCATGACGTCGGCGGGATCCCGGGCCGGCCGCGGTGAGGGAGCTTCCGCCGGTTTGCCGACTGCGACGGCACCCATCGGCTCGAGATCGTCGGGGAGGTCAAGGACGGCGCGGACGACGTCCCGGCAGAACATCGTGCTGGAAATCCACGCGGCACCAAGCCCTTCGGCGGCGAGCGCGACGAGGAAATTCTCAATCCCGGCGCCGGTGGCGGCGACGAACATCTCGCGTTCAGCCGATGCCCGGCGGGAATCCGGATAGCGGTGGGCCGCGCCGGTCATCGTCATGGCCGGGACGACGAGCAGCGGCGCGCGGTACAGCACCTCGCCCCGGCGCAATCGGCGGTGAATCTGCTCGGGCGTGAATCCGTCGCGGCGCAAATCCTCCCGCCAAGCCTCGGCCATCGCGTCGAGCAATTCCTTTCTCTTCTCCGTGACGACGATGAACCGCCACGGCACGGAGTGGTGCG
>Ga0070737_10005086_pt1 | contig 12745 bp, 7 predicted proteins | sample Coa_R1_10_FD_66438 | JGI IMG/M metagenome (GOLD analysis project Ga0070737, IMG submission 66438) | Surface soil microbial communities from Centralia Pennsylvania, which are recovering from an underground coalmine fire - Coalmine... | ecosystem: Environmental > Terrestrial > Soil > Unclassified ... | reverse complement strand
AACCGGCCGATCGTAGGCATCGCCGCCACCCCCGACGGGCGGGGCTACTGGCTGGTCGCCTCCGACGGCGGAATATTCGCCTTCGGCGACGCCGGCTTTCACGGCTCCCTCGCCGGCAGGAAGCTCGCCGGCGGGGCGCAGGTCGTGGGGATCGTGCCGTAGGGGTTGCCTGCTGGGACAGGCTGCTAGCTGAAGGCAGGTTCTCTTTCTGACCTTCTTTCGATGCGCCCTTATGGCTTTGATGGCCCTCGCCATTTGCCGTGGCAGTTCAGTGCTGTGCCTCCCACGTGCAAGTGAGCGAGCTCGCTAGGTGTTCGGCACCAGCGGGGGCAACTGTACGCGCCAACCTCGCTGAGGCTCACGGCTTGTCTCGACCTTATCGAGCGAGCATCGCAGGACCACGGGCAGGTGAGAGCGCCATAGAGCCGACGAGCGCTGACCGCCCCTGTGGAGTAACATACCTTCGTGACTTACTGAAGTCGCTTTCGCAAACAATTTTACGAACGACATGAGGGCGTGGGGGAAAGTTCGAGGGTGCCCAGGCTAGGCAGGCGAGACGTGACCGGTACAGGTGTTCTTGCTCTTTTGGGCCGTAGCGGGCCGATGTCGAGGTCGGCTCTCGCCAAGGAGCTACATGTGACGTCGGCTGCCGTAGGCCTGGTAACTAGGGCGTTTCTTGCTATGGGCCTGGTGAAGGAGGTCGATTGCGCTGCCTCAACGGGCGGCCGGCCGAGCCAGATGTTGGCGCTCGCCGGGGATGCCGGCCGAGCCGTCGGGGTGAAAGTGGCTTTGGACCACCTGACGGCTGTGGAGATGAGGCTGGACGGAGAGGTTACCCGCTGGAGCGTTGACGGCTTCGATGCAGCTGCACCTCAGACCAAGTCTCTAGCGCTGCTTGCCCAGTACCTGGAGGCGTTTGTGGGGAAAGGAGCTGGAGATGTGCCTCTTATCGGCGTCGGAGCGTGCGTACCAGGAGTAGTTGAGGAGCCCGACGCGGGGGTAGCCGATGTTCCTTCCTTCGGTTGGAGAGGGGTCCCGTTGGGCCGTTACTTGCGGGGCGTGCTCGGGGTGCCCGTGTTAGTAGAGAACGGCGTCAAGGCTCTCGCGTTTTCGGAACTGCTCTATGGGATCGGCAGGCGGCACAAGAACTTCGCTCTGCTCACAATTGGCCGGGGAGTTGGTTTTGCTGTTGTCGCCAACAGAGAGGTCCAGCGGGGCTCGGGCGGCGCTGCAGGCGAGATTGGCCATGTTGTGGTCGTGCCCGGCGGGCCGCCCTGCGCGTGCGGTGCCCGCGGCTGCCTCGAGTCGTTTGCAAGTGACGACGGGCTGCGGGCAGCAGGCCGGCGAGCAGGCGCCTTGCGCGCTAGCGAGGCGACCGGCAGGCTTGCAGAGTTGGCCGGTGAGGGGGACCAGCGGGCGCTTAGTGTGTACGCAGAGGCCGCAAGCGTGCTCGGCTCCTTCTTAGCCGGGCCGCTCAGCGCTCTCGAGCCCGAGGTGCTCATCGTCGCCGGCGAGGGTTCCGCCTCGTGGAGGTACTGGGACCGGCCTTTTCGCGAAGCACTTCAGGGCCACCTCCCCGCGGGTTGGCCTGAGTTGCCGGTCAAGGCAAGCGGCTGGCAGGACTCGAGTTGGGCACAGGGAGCCGCAGCTATCGTCCTCGCGGCTGTTTTCGATCCCAGCTCAGTTGCCGGCAGGCAGCGCGCCGATGTGTTAGCGCGACTTCAGCGAAGACCAAAGCGAGCAGAGGGAAGTTCGTTAGTGCTCGCAGGGTCGGGCTCATGAAACCTATGTTGTCATGCCCGCTGTTGACAACGATGTCACGTAGCGTAGAATTGACAACGATGTCACTTAGCCTAGGAGGGGTGGCCCTTTGACGGACGTGATGGTTGAACGGGCCCCCGCCCTTAGAGCATCTCGGGCTAGCGAGCGGCGTGCCCGCCCACCTGTCTCGGTCCGGCAGAAGCGGCGGCGGGTGCTCATCCTGCTCATGCTCGGGGTCCCCACAGCCTACATGCTGCTGTTCCTTGGGTACCCCACTGGGCGGGCCGTGTACACCTCGTTGAGTAACTATGCACTGACCGGCCCCCTGGCGGCGCGCCCGCAGTTCGTCGGGCTGGAGAACTATGGCGACCTTTTCACGAACTCGCAGTTTTGGGAGGGGCTGAAGGCTTCTCTTGAGTACCTGGGGGGCTCGGCGATCATCGGGCAAGTTGCGGTTGGCTTCCTGGTCGCCGTGTTCGTGGAGCGCCTCAGCAAGCTAGCCCGCTCGGTCTTATTTTCGGTCATAGTGGTCGCTTGGATCATCCCAGAGATCGTCGTGGCCTTCATATGGAGCGGCTACCTCTCTGTACCGTCCGGCCTCGCTAACACCTTGCTCGGCTACGTGGGCATTGGGCCGGTCCCGTTCCTCTTCAAGTACGCGATGCCGTCGCTTATCGTCGCGAACGCTTGGCGGGGGATGGCTTTTTCCATCCTCGTGCTTGGTGCCGCACTGCAGGCAGTACCGACGGAGGTAATCGAGTCTGCGCAGCTCGACGGCGCCGGTGAGTGGCGGATCATGCGCTTCGTGAAGTTCCCCATGATCCGGGGCGCCGTGGCCACGGTGCTAGCACTCACTACTCTTTGGACGCTGTCTGATTTCACACTTGTTTTTGTGCTCACCGGGGGCGGGCCCGGGAACCAGACCGACATCCTGCCCGTGTACACCTATCAACAGGCTTTCTCGTTTTACGAGCTGGGCTTTGGGACAGCGATCTCTCTCGTCTTGCTTCTCCTCGCGTGTGGGCTCGCATTTTTCTATATGCGGGTGGCGGCGAAGGAGGTGAGATGAGCGTCGGGGCCGTCGCGGCAGCCTCTGGGACCGCCCCGGCTCACGCCACCCGCCCCCGGCGGTTCTGGTACCGCCAGGCGCGCGCTGCGCGAAAGAACTTCTGGCATGCTGTCATATTCGCAATTGTTTTCGCATTTTTTGCCCTGCCGCTGTTCCTCCTTGTGATTGACGCTTTCAACGGGAGTGCCACTATTTCGTTTGCCCTCCCATCTAGCCTGACATTCTCCAACTTCACCTCTGTTGCGACTAGCCCAGGTTTCGGCACCGCCGTCCTCAACGGGTTCATCCTTTCGGCCGGCAGCGCGGCCGTAGCACTAGCCCTAGCAGCCGTCGCCGCCTACCCGCTATCGCGCTTCCGGTTTAAAGGCCGCGTCGGGTACCTGCTTGGCGTGCTCTTTGTTACCGGCGTTCCTGTGACCGCCCTCATAGTGCCGCTGTTCGAGTTCTTCAGGACATTCGGGTGGGTTAATGAGATCGTGCCCGTCATGTTGTTGATGGCCGCCTTGGCTACACCGATCAGCATCTGGCTTGTGAAAACGTTCTTGGACAGCGTGGACCCGGCACTAGAGGAGTCTACATGGGTAGACGGGGCGAGCCGGGTACAAGGTTACTTCCGCGTGGTGCTGCCGCTCATGAGCACTGGGCTCCTGGTGGCCTTCTTGCTTGACTTCATAACGGGTTGGGCAAACTTCTATATACCTTTTATCCTACTTTCGTCGAGCGCGAAGCTTCCTATTTCTGTGACTATCTACCAGTTTTTCGGTAGCTATGGCACCGTCGAGTACGGACGATTGGCTGCGTATTCAATTATCTACAGCATCCCGCCAGCTGTGCTCTACCTGTTCACAGGGGGACGGTTCGGGGGCTCGTTTGCAACCGGGGCTTTCAAGGGATGAAGCCTCTATTAGTTACTAAGAAGGCCTCTACGAAAGAGGAAATAGAAAGGGAGGAGAAAGAATGATCCAACTATACCGTAAAGTGCGCAAGTTGGGGAGCAAGTCGGTAGCGGCGGGGCTGGTGGCTGCGGCCTCACTGGGCCCAGGCCTGCTCGCCAGTGCCCCTAGTGCCCAAGCGGCTACTACGACGACTCTGAAGATCGCTTACAATTACTTGCCTGCTCCGGGGTCGGTCAACACAATGGGTGAGTGGTTGAGTCACATTGTACCTCAGTTCGAAAAGCAGCACCCAGGAGTGAAGGTGGTTCTCGATGCGGTGGAAGCTTCGGAGAACGACTACTATACTAAGCTCGACCTGATGATGAGCTCGCCCTCTACGGCTCCGGACGTAGTGATGGAGGACACTTTCCTGGTTTCTGCTGATGAGTCGGCAGGGTACTTGCGGCCGCTCACGAGCTACGTGAAGGCTTGGCCAGATTGGAAGTACTTCAAGGGTGCCATGAAAAATATCACTACATACGCGGACCAGGTTTGGGGCATACCGTACGCAACCGATGATAGGTTCCTGTGGTACAACAAGGATATTTTGAAGAAGGCAGGGATAGCGCTGCCCTGGCACCCGAGGACGTGGGCGCAAGTGCTGTCGGCTTTGGAAGCTATAAAGCAGAAGGTGCCGGGGGTGATCCCGTTTAACATATATGGTGGCGTGCCGACGGGAGAGGCTTCGACCATGCAGGGTTTCGAGATGCTCCTGTACGGAACCGGGTACTCGCTGTACGACTATGCGAACAACAAGTGGGTTGTGGGCGACCCCGGGTTGAAGGACGCTTTCAACTTTTACCAAGAGGTGTTCAGCAACGGTCTCGGACCAAGCCCGTCTGAGTCGCAGACGGGTACTTGGGGCGAGACAGTTGCGACGACGCTGTTGCCAAAGGGGGAGTTGGCTGTGGACTTGGACGGTGACTGGATTCCCCAGAGCTGGGTCGGCAAGACGTTCCCGAACTGGACCAAGGTGATGGGCTGGACGCCGATGCCGACTATGAACGGCCAGGCTCCTGGCTACGCCACGCTCTCGGGCGGTTGGGCGCTGTCGATCCCGAAGTACTCTAAGAACGCCGCTCTGGATTGGGATTTTATCAAGCTGGCGGTAAACAAGCAGAACGACGCGCTTATAGGCAGGTTGTGGAGCGAGCTCACGGCTCGTACTGACTCGGCTGAGGTCCCGTCGTATTACAAGAGCATCCCGGATCTTCCTTTCGCTCTGTCTCTGCTGCCGCACAGTTACTTTAGGCCGGCGTTCCCCATCTACCCGAAGGTCTCGTACGTTATCCAGGAGTTAACTGGGGACTTGGAGGAGCAGACCACGACGGCCGCGAAGGCGTTGACGACCTACGACAAGGACGTTATGTCGATCGTGAAGCAGGCCAACACGGTAGCGCTTCACTCGCCCATGACCCAGGCTGAGCTGGTGCCCGCCAGCTAGCCTGAAGTGGCTCGGTCCGGGCGGGGTCGCTAACCTTTCTGTTGGCGCCCCGCCCGCGGCTAGCAATCAAGACGACTTGGGATAGGTGAGGTTTTGTGACCATGCGCATCAGTGGTGTCCGCTCCACGCATTGCTTCGTGCCCCACGCTGAGGGCCTCGCCCAGGTGGTGCGTATCGCCGTCGAGGACGCCCCCGCCGGCACCCCGGCTCGTGCGACCCTGGCCGGTCCGGGGCTTGTTTCTGCCGTCACTTGGCAGGGGCGGCTCGACCCCGCCTTGGCGGGGCAGGAGGGAGGCCCAGCTTGGGCGCCGGCGCAGGACCCGGGCCTAGCGCGCCAGGCGCGCTTCACGCCCCACACCGAGGTGCCAGCCGGGCCGGTGGTCGAGGTCCCTGTTGTCTTCGGCAGCGACGTGAAGGCAGGGGACAAGCTCTGGGCTAGGGCGACAGTGGAGGCCGCCGGGTCGGTCGCCCAGGCCGAGGCGGAGCTCACCGTGCACGAGCCGGGCTGGCGCATGGTGATGGTGGCCCACTTCCACTACGACCCGGTGTGGTGGAACACGCAAGCGGGTTACACCTCCGGCTGGGACGAGCTGCTTTGGGCGATCGAGCGACGGGACACTTTCCAGCACAGCGGCCTCACCCTCGTGGAAGCCCATTTGGAGCGTGCCCGCCTCGACCCTCGGTACAAGTTCGTGCTGGCCGAAGTGGACTACTTGAAGCCTTTTTGGGACCTCTACCCCGACAGGCGGGAGGAAATGCGGGCGCTCATAGCGGCAGGGCGCCTCGAGATAGTAGGCGGGACCTACAACGAGCCGAACACCAACTTGACTGGCGTCGAGACGGCCATAAGGGCAGCGGTCTACGGTGCCGGCTTCCAGCGCGACGTGATGGGAGCAGATCCCAAAAGCGCTTGGCAGCTCGACGTCTTTGGCCACGACCCCGCTTTCCCGGGGATCATGGCGGCAGCTGGCATCACTTCGTCAGCGTGGGCCAGGGGGCCCTTCCACCAGTGGGGCCCGAAGAGGGAAGTGGGGACCAACACCTGGATGCAGTTCCCGAGCGAGTTCGAGTGGATCTCGCCAAGCGGCCTCGGCTTGCTCACCTCTTACATGCCCAACCACTACTCGGCAGGCTGGGAGCTCGAACGGGCGACGACGCTCGAGGGGGCCATGTGGCAGGCCTACGAGATCTTCTGTGACCTGGCGGAGGTCTCAGCGACCAAGGTCACCCTGCTCCCGGTGGGGACCGACTATACGCCTCCTTCTCGGTTCGCGGCTGACGTCGCCGAAGCATGGGGCCGGCGTTATGTATGGCCCCGTTTCGAGCTCGGCTTACCAAAGGAGTTCTTCGCGGCGGTGAGAGAGGAGCTCGAAAGACAAGGCCGCCGGCCGTCGCCCCAGAGCCGGGACATGAACCCCATATACACGGGCAAAGACGTTAGCTTTATCGACACCAAGCAAGCCCAGCGCCAAGCTGAGGCTTGGCTGGCTGAGGCCGAAGCCATGGCGGCGTTGTCTTTGACGCTAGGAGGGAGCGTCCCTTGGAGGGCGCTCGACAAGGCCTGGCGCCAGCTCGAGTTCAACGCCCACCACGACGGCATAACAGGTTCTGAGTCCGACCAGGTCTACCTCGACTTGCTTGCCGGCTGGCGCGAGGCTTACGAGCTGGCCAGGGCGGCTGAAGCGGCGTCGCGCGCCCAGTTGGTGAGCGCGATCGGCACCCAGGGTGCCGGCGAGCCCCTTGTCGTGACCAACACGTTGGGCTTCGAGCGCTCGGAGCTCGTGACAGCGCAGCTGCCCGCCGGAGAGCCAGTGGAGGTAGTGGGCTCCTCGGGCGAGGTGTTGCCGTCGGTGGAGGAGGGGGGCAACGGTGCTGGCACCCGGGCCGTTACTTTCCCCGCCTCTTCGGTCCCCGGCGTTGGTTACAAGACGTTCTGGCTGCGCCGGCGGGACGAACCGGCTGGGTCTTGGTCGGCGGAGGAAGGGGCGGTGATCTCCAACGATTTTTTGGAAGTCGAAGCGGACCGGGAGCGGGGCGGGGGCCTCTCACGCATCTGCGAGCGCGAGAGCGGCTTCTCCCTGGTGCCGGCGGGCGAGGTCGCCGGCGAGATCCTTGTCTACCCTGAGTACCCGGCCCACCCCCGTTTTGGCGAAGGCCCTTGGAACCTGCTCCCCTCTGGGCCTCCGGTTCGCTCGGGCAGTTCCCCGGCGAGCGTCCGCAGGCAGACCTGCGTGCTCGGGGAGCGGCTCGTGGTGGAAGGGGAAATGCCGGGGGAGGGCTTTTGTTACCGGCAGGCCTGGACGCTCTGGCGGGGTTCGAGGCGCTTGGAGCTACGGACCGAACTTCATCGCTGGGAGGGGCGTGACCGCCTGGTCAGGTTGAGGTTCCCGACTGTTCTTGCCGGGGCCGCCCCGGTCTCGGCGGTAGGGGGTTCGGTCGTGGCAAGAGGCTTCGGCCTGATCGACGTCGACAGCGCGGAGGCCCCCTGGACGCTCGACAACCCTGCAGCGGAGTGGTTCGGCTTGTCTTGCCCGCTGGTGGTCGAAGCGGCAGAGGGTACGGACGAGCCCCCTTACCTAAGGAGGGCGATCGGGACAGCTGAAATCGTGGCACCGGCGGGGCAAAGCGGGGCACAGTGGGCGAGGGACCTCGTGGTCGCGCTAGTGCAAAAGGGCGTGACTGCGACGTGCTCGGAAGCCGGCTCCAACCGCTACGGGGCGCTCCGAGGGGACTCCAACTTGCCTGATTTCCGCATCGCGATCGGTGGGCCGGCAGAAAATGCCTTCGTGGCCGAAGTCTTGGGGGCCGCAGGCGACGCTTACCGCGACGAGCTGTCGGCACAGTTGGCCCGGGACGGCGCCGCCTTTGTGTACGTACCCCCAGAGAGGCCGCTGAGCGAGGTCTGGGTGCCCAACGCTGACCTCCGTGGGCCTCGCCAGCTCCCAGTGCTCGTCGTAGCTTCGGCTGAGCCGGCGGGCTTGGCCGGTGCGGTGGCTGCTTTGGTGGCACAACTAGCGCAGGGGAAAGTGCGGGTAGCACAGGCGCGCCGACTGGTGCCGCAGCCAGAGAGCGTGCCGGGCTGGACAGCAGCGGTCCTCAACCGGGGCACGCCCAGTTTTGCCGTGGACGTTTCGGGGGCGATGTACGTGTCCGTGCTGCGCGCCTGCACGGGCTGGCCGTCTGGGGTCTGGATCGACCCGCCGCGGCGTAACGCCCCTGACGGCTCAGCGTTCGAGCTAGAGCACTGGAGCCACGTTTTCGAGCACGCCTTGGTGCTGGGGCGAGGAGACTGGCGCGAAGCGCACATCGTCGAGGAGGCGCAGGCCTACAACCGCCCTTTGGTGGTTTCACGCGAGGAAGCGCACCCGGGCCACTTGCCCGGGGAGGCGAAGCTTTTTGGGCTCTCCAAGCTAAAGGGCGAGGTTGTCCTATCGGCGCTGAAACCTGCAGGCAACCCTTATGCCTCTGCCGACCCGCCCGCGGCGGCGAGCGGCGACGGGGCAGGGGCCGCCGCCGAAGTGACGGTGCGCTGCTACGAGGCTCAGGGGTACCCGGCGGAGGTGGAGCTGAACAGCTTGCCGCCGGTCTCGCAAGCTTTTCGGGCCGACCTTTTGGAACGCCCAGGCGAGGAGCTCGCCGCTGTGCAGGGCGAACCGTTGCACTTTGCGCTCAGCCCGTGCGAACTGTCTACCCTGCGGCTGCGCCTCGCGACGAGCGGCGCAGCGCCTTCGGGGGGCGACGAGCGAGGCCAGGCGCTAGCCTGCGAAGTGGAGGCCGCCCAGCCCGTGTTCTCCCGGTACTGGCTCCACAACCGGGGTGCGGCGCCCCTCGGTAACCAGGCGCTGGCCGTGCACCTGTTGACCACTTCGCTCGCTGTCCGCGCCGGCGAAGAGGCCGAGGTGGTGGCCCAGGTTGCTTCGGGTTCGGCGCGCGAGGTGCAGGCAGGCCGCCTCGAGCTCGCAGGGCCCGAAGGGTGGGTGCTCGAGCCGTCGAGCAAGCTCTTTTCGCTCGCGCCTGGGGCGTGGGTGCAGGTGCCTGTGCGGGTCGCCGTGCCCGCAGCTGCTCGCCCAGGCCGGCGCTTCGTGTCCGCACGGGTGACGGACGGGCAGGGGCAGGTCCAAGAAGACGTGCTGACCGTGGACGTGCTGCCCGAACTGAGAGAAGGCCGAGGGCGAGGCGCCGGCGGCCCGCTCGCGCTGCCCGCGCCCTTCGGGCACCCCAGCAGGCAGTGGGAACAAGAGCTGGAACTGGCCTTGGAGACGACGGAGCTGGTCGCTGGGCCCGGCTCGACCGCGCGGCTAGGGCTGCGCCTGGTGAACCGGACGCTCGGCGAGATCCGCGGGGAAGTGCAGCTCGTCTCTCCGGTCGAGACATGGCCGCTGGTCCGCCCTTGGGACCAAGGTTTTCTGCTCCGGCCCGGAGAAGCACGGACGCTCGAGGCGACCGTGGAAGGCCCCGAAGTCGGCTGGCTGGAGTCGTGGGCGCTTTGGAAGGTCATGTACTTCGGGCGCATCTGGTACTCGCCAGCGGTGGCGCTCCGGTTGGGTGCCCCGCTCGATGTGCCGGTGCCAGAGCGAGAGGGCGCGCTCGCTCCCGCTGGTGCGCCTGGCACGAGCGGCGCGTCCTTCGCACGGTAGGCAAGCAAGGGACCTTCGCACGGTAGGCAAGCACCTCGTAGGCAAGCACACGGTAGGCAAGCAAGGGAAAGGGAAGTCAGCGAGTGCCTTGGGCTCGCGCCGCCAAGAGCTCTGGTCGTGCGGTAGGCGCCGGCGCGGAGATCGGGTGGGTCGCGGGCGAGCCCGTTTGGGAGGCGGACCTCGACGCATACTTCGCCCAGCTCGCTGCTTCTCCTGCCGGCCTGCGCCTTGGTGCCGGGGAGGGCCTCGCGCCCGCGCTAGGGCGGGCCGCAGAGGGCCCGGCGGGGCCCGGCGGCGGCGCGGTGGGCGGCTCGGCCGCCGAGGGGGGCGCAGCGAGGGGCGAGGCTGCCGCGAGGGGCGAGGCTGCGGCCCGGTTCACCAAGGAGGCGGCGCTTCGCACCTGGGCAGCCAAGTGCCTGCTTGCCGACCGTCTTCTCGAGATAGAGGCAGCCCGGTTCGGCGTGAGGGACCTCACTTGCCTAGACGAGTGGGTGGCGGCGCTCGAAGCTGCCGGCGAGATCGCCCCGGCCACGCCGAGCGAGGCTGACGCCCTCGCGTGTTACAGGGCTAGCCCGAGCCGCTACAGGACCGGCGAGGCCCGCCGGGCCCGCCATGTCCTTGTCCAGGGCCCAGACCTTGCCCGGGAGCTGGCCGACGAGGCGAGGCGCGGGGGGCCGGCTTCGCTGGCCGAGCTGGCGCGCCAGTGGTCCACCGACGCGAGCAGCCGCCTAGCTGGCGGGGACCTCGGGTGGGTCGAGCGGGGCCAGCTCGCCGGCGCCCTAGAAGAAACGATATTTTCGGCAGCGCCCGGTGAGCTTTACGGGCCCGTGGAGAGCGCCTTCGGTTGGCACGTGCTGGTCGTGGAGGCGGTGAGGCCGGCAGCCTGGCGCTCGTTTGAGGAGTGCCGCGCTGAGATATCAACCGAGCTCGCCCTCGACCGCCGGCGGTCCGCCTTCCGGGAGTGGTGGGCGAAAAGGTTGGCTGAGGCGGTCGTGGTGCCTGCCGGCGCCGAGCACCCCAGCGAGCCTGGCCTGCCCGGCTCTCTCCACCGCCACTGAGCCCGCGTGAGGTTTGCTCGCCGACGACATGGCGGCTCACCGTCTGGCGAAGGGCCGCAACGGTGAGCCGCGTGCGCCGGCCTACTGGACAGAGATGGGCAGACCGCCCTTTAGGACCGTGATTTGGTTGTGCAGGACCTTTGGCGTGGGGTGGCCAACCGACCATATGCCGAAGAACTGGTCAGCGACGGTGTTGTCGGAAACAGTCGTCCCGACGTTCTCCGGGCCGCTTGCTTTGGGCGGGATCTTCGCTTTGTTGTTCGCGAACACGATGATGCCAGCGGTGTTAGGTGCCTCAAGGTGCCCGAAGTTGTTCTTCTCGACAGTGTTGCCGGTAAGGCTGACGTTGTGAGTAGACGAGCCGAAGGCCTCGGCGTTCACTATCAGTCCTCCCTCGAAAGAGCCGGTCACCTTGTTGGCGTGGACTACGACGTTGCTCACCGTCGAACCTGGGAGATCTGCTGCGACGACGATACCGCCGATGTCTGGGCCGTGCTTGCTCATGCCCGTGCCTGTCACTGTATTGCCTTCTATGACCAAGTTGGACAGGCGCCCGCCGAAGTTCTGCGTTGCTGCGACGATGCCACAGCCGTTGTAGTTCTCCCAGGTCTCATTGTCCCTGACCTGGACGTTGGTAGTAGCGACGAGGTGAGCCTTTTTGTCCTGGGTGATAGTACCAGGGTCGTTTGGCCCGTTGTCCATGACGCCGATCCCGCCTCGGCCGTTGTCATAGACCTTGTTGTCCTGGACTACGACATCGGAAACGCCGAACAGGCTGATACCGAACGACTGGCTGACGAAAGAGTGCAGCCCATTGGGCAGTAGGGGCGCCTTGGGGTTGATCGTGCGCCACCCGTTGCCTGTTACGGTAGAACCCTCTATGACGAGGTTTGAGGTTTCCTGTGCGAGGATCCCCTGGTAGCTGGCCCCCGAGATGTGGTCTTGGTCGATCGTGACGTGCGTAACGCCCGCACCTACATAGATCCCGATGTCGCAACCGGTCGCATCGATAGTCCTGTGGGCAATAGTCTCTCCCGGCTTGGCGACAACGGCTGCGCTGAGGCCGGAACCGCCTACATCAGCAGTGCACGCGGGGGCCTTGACCTCGGCTGCGTAGGCCGGGGCTGTTGAGCTGGCCGCAACGGCCACCAACGGCGACAAGAGCGCGACAGCCGACGCCGCGCCGGACGCCCCGACGAAGTACTTAGCCCTCCGTGGGTATTGCGATATGTTTGCCATGGTCGGAAAGTTCTCCTTTCTCTCTTGGGTACAAAGATGCCCTTCTAGGGCCTATGGCATTATTGTAACATAAACTAGCTAAGGCTTGAGCACTAATTCGATCGGTGAGCATGTCTCGACCGAGAAATGAGGCACTAAGGGTGCTCGTCGCACGCCTTAGTGGACATTTTTAGCCTCACGGCCTGCCAAGGTGGCACACGGCTGGCCGGAGCTCTTGGAGCCAGCAGAGAAAGCTTCCCAAGGGCAATTTGCAGCAACAAGAGCAGGGTTGTGCAAGCGACGCGTCCTTCTGGGTGCTCAAGCTCCTCAGTGGGTGCCGTCTTTTGGGGTGCCCAGAGGACAGTGCGCGTCGGCGGGCACCGGGGAAGCTGAGCACCCAAAGCCCTTAAGGGCGCTTGCGGCTATTTCGGCAAGGCGGCCATGCCTACGACGTGTTCTTGTGGTGAACGACCATGGCCCGTAAGGGAGCTCTCTAGGGAGGCGTACTTTGCGGCGTCGCCAAAACCAGTGACGGTGCCGTTAGCCGACACAAGCCAGTAGCCTCCGCCGTCTGGCGTCGGGGCTATGGCGACGACTGGGCCCGCACCTGGGACGTGACGGCT
>Ga0070737_10005085_pt1 | contig 12745 bp, 12 predicted proteins | sample Coa_R1_10_FD_66438 | JGI IMG/M metagenome (GOLD analysis project Ga0070737, IMG submission 66438) | Surface soil microbial communities from Centralia Pennsylvania, which are recovering from an underground coalmine fire - Coalmine... | ecosystem: Environmental > Terrestrial > Soil > Unclassified... | reverse complement strand
TCACAGTGTGGGCTAACGCGGCGGCAACTTGGGCGCCTGGGTGGGAACCGGCACAGGCGCATAGGGAGCGGCGGGCTGACCTATTGCCTGTTGTGGCATCGCTCTCGGCCCCCAAAGGCTGAAAATGGTGGGAAAGATAAGTACAGGGATCAAGGTGATGGCTGCGAGAATAGACCATACCACCCATCCCCAGCGACGAAGCTGGAAGGATTTGACGATGCAGTAGATGGAGCAACCAAAAAGTCCCCAATAGGCGAGACCGCCAACGAGTATGAGTACAGTCCACCCTGGCGAGCCTATGGCAAAAGTATCGCTATGGTAGGAAGCGATGACGACGTCATAAATAAAGAATAGCAGCAGCAGCGCACCGGATAGGCGACTAAGCCGTGGATAGTGCGCAATCACTCTGTATCGCGAGGTTTTACCCGCGCTTGCTGCAGGAGCCATTGACTGTTGCGCAGGCCATGCAGGCGCCACAGGTTGCAGCTGTGCGCCCAACGAACCGCTGGCGCTTGGTAGCATTGGGCTGGCCTGTTGCGCAGGAGCACTATTGCCAGACTGTGCTTGTTGGCCAGAGAAGGGAGATTGGTTGGCGGGATACGCCTGGTAGGGAGCGCCTGGTTGCGGCTGTTGCAGCGACATGCCCGCGTGTTGGCTGCGATGTGAAAGAACTGTAATGCCTTTGACGGCGTACGAGCCAATGGTGAAACATCCCGCGATGATACCGATGATGACGCCGAGGTTCTGTAGCATGACACACCGTCCTTCTGGGGAGTATAGATTTCAGTATAGATTTCAGTATAGATTTCAGTATAGATTTCAGTATAGATTTCATATCACATGATGAGGTGTTTGTCAAGGGGCTAGATGCCCTTTTGCCAGAGAGCAGCATGTCATTATTGGGTGCGCGTATGCGTGTTCGCCGGATGGCGTCTAGGCCAGCGGTACGGGGCCGCCCGGGACGGCGGCGCTACTCGATAGGGGCGCGGCGCGCGTCTTGCTATTTTGCTTATTGGATGGCGATCCTGTCGCTTCAGAGAGGCCGCGCAGGCGGCCTTGGTGGCGGAGCTTCTAGGCGCGGCTTGAGCCGCCCGCCACCTGCACACGCCCGTCAACCTCTCGCTCGCGCGTTCACACGCCCGCCGTGCGATACGCCGACTCGAAACAGGCCACACGCCGCGCCAGCACGATCAGCCCGCCCAGCGCCAGCAGATTCGCCAGAGCAAGCAGGATCATATTGAGATCGCGGATGAGCAGCGCGAGAACCGGCGAGAAGACGATGAAGACACCCAACACCCCTGATACCAACGCCAGCCGATGGCGCATGCCCCACCCAGGCCGCCGCGCCCACCACCGCACGAGATAGACGCCAAGAGCGTCAGTCGCCAGGATGAACGCGATGGGCAAGATATGGATGGGAAGCAGATTGCGCAAGACAAAGAGGGTGAATAGCACAACGAAGGCGCCCAGGAATCCCATCAGCCGGAGGAGCCACAAGCTAGGCGGCTCCTCGCTTCCCACTGGCTGCACGGGTGGAATGCGTATGAAGCTCCCCAGCAGCAAGCACGCGAGAAAAATAGCAGGCGCAATGGCAAACGTGACTGGCGGATGATCATAGCTCTTGCCGTAATAGTTGTGAAAGCCATAGGTAACGAACAGCACAAGCACAATCAGGCCAAGCCAGACGGTGAACGCGATCCTTCCCATGCGGCCTAGCCAGGAACGCGCCGCTATCGTCGGAAAAAGCGCCTCGGCCAGCACAATCGAGGTGAGGATGCTTAGCGTCACATGGATGCTGGTAAACGCCGTGACAAACGTCCAGTTGACAGCGAAGGCGCGTGCGGCGTCGGGCGGTGGCGTCCAGCGGGGATTGAACCAGCTTTGATAGGAGATTCCTTCTTCCAGCGCGCCATAGGCAATCCCCAGTATGGCAAGGTTGGCCCAACCGAGGCCGCGCGCCCGCACGATCTCACGCGCCAGCAGCGCGCCGGAGCCATACAAGCCGGCCGTCAGCATCACCCCACCGAGATTATTCCAGGCCAGCGGCGGGGTAGAGCCAGACAGGAACTCGGCGACCAGCGGAGCGATCAGATAGAGCGCGAAGATGGCTGGCCATGTGCGCTGTCGCTGAACACCTGTCGCCATAGGAGAACCAGGCGGGCGTTCCAGAAGCGGTGTGGCCTGCGCGTCCATAGACTTCTCCCTACTGCGACGACGCTAGTGTTTGGCGTCGTCGAGCCTGGCCTGACGCGCGCTTGCGTCGCGTCAATCGGGCGGGTCACAGCATCGAGGCGTCGCGCGCCCTCCCGCGCCAGCCATTGCTTGATCGGCTCGGCTTTGGGCGAGGGGACGGACTGGATGATACGCAGCAGTATCTCGGCGTCAGTCATGCTCCTTCTCCCTCCTTGCTCTCCTGTCGAGTGCTGTGCAGAAAGACGCTCAAGTCTTCCCAGGTTGCAATCCCACTCGCTTCCGCCTGCGCGAAGATGGCAAAGCGCGGCCCGGGTTGGATGAGGCCACAGCCTATGGCCTCACGTAGGGAGCGAAATAAGGGTGTGCTGGTAGTGGCGCTATGCAGGTCGTACAAGGCAAGAATGACATGCTGGACTCGTTCCGCTGACACAGAGGAAAGAGCAAGTCTGTTCCTCGCTACCTCGGCGCTGTTATAGGTAGGTTGTTCTGTGTCGAGATAGTGTTGCTCACGCGATTCCAATAGTTCAGGATTGGTGACTTCTTCCACCACAGCGAACGCGAACACCTCCTCACCATAGGTGTTCCATGCCTCTTGTAATCGACAGGCATGATGTTTCCCTCGGCGCAACAATGTTTGGTGTTGAGCAAAGCGGGCGGAAATGTTCGTGCTGCTGCCGATATAGCGCTCGTGGGTGATGGTATTGACGATGGCATAGACGCCGCCTGCGCCCGAAGAGATATATTGATCTTGATCTTGGCTTTGTGTGATGCTGCCCACTCGGCGATGCTGAGCAGGTAGGGTATGAATCAAGGAGACGAGAGTAACAAAGTCGGCGCAATCGGTCTCGCGTTGTTTGCCATCGGGCGCCCGTAGTTTGAGAGGGTTACATGCTGCCACCAAGTGGCGAAACTCTTCGTCAAAGATGCGGTTTTTCATCATCGCCCAATACACACGCGGCGTTGGGGAATCGGTCAATAGACCAATCACATCGATCACGGAGAAGAACAAGCGTCCATCATGCCAGAGGCGGCGAATGGAGCGATCCGCTTGCTCTTCGATGATCGCCAGGGCGTTGTCGTCAGGGATGGTTTCGTTTGCGGGGTCTTGCTGGGGATGCTCGTCGTGTGTGGACATACGATGTCACCTTTCTGTGGTGAAAGGCGCTGTCGAGGCAGGTGGTGGGGGAATAATGGGGAACGATAGACGTACACACTGGCCAGAACGGCATTGCCTGTGCTATGTTCCCCTATAGCCCTCGCGCTGTAGTGGCAGCGCTGTGTGGTCAGGTGGGCGTATCTGTTGGAAGCGGGTACGCCCATCGAACATATTGACAAAGAGAGTATGGCAGACTCAGGCGGAAAAGGGAAGACACTCTGGCAGACGGCAAAATGTCTATCGCGGATGCGGCTACACAGTTGCGGCGGTCGTCGCGGCGCTTGCTGCGACTGCCTCATCGGCCATCTGGATCAGCAGATACCAGCCTACTCCCGCCAGGATAGGCAGTTCAGGAAGCGCCGCGCCAGTTGGCTCAACCACCACGCGCGCCCTGCGTGAGCCACCCCATCGCGGCTTGATGCGCAGCGCGGGCGTCTCCTGCGGCGTCAGCCAGAACCACTCACCGTTCCAGAAGCCCTGCCGTTTGATCGTATACGCTGCGCCATTGGCAAATGTCAACGTTCCACTCGACCACCTGCGCGTGAGCCTTGCGATCACCGTGCCTGCGTTATCGCTCACGATGATGCGAGGCCGCCAGAAGCCCTGGCGCTGAATCGTCCACTGCTGATAGGGCGTTTTTAGATCGGCCACGGAGCGCCAGCCGCGTTGCCAGGTGAGCGTAGCGAAAACCGTCTCACTCATCCTTAGCTCGTAGATGCGCTTGAAGAGGGCAGGCTGCTCCCAGGTCAGCTCTTGGCCAATCACATCTTGAAGTGTTGGCATCTCAATTGCCCCTTTCGTGCTTGTTGCTTTGCGCTTCTGAACGCTTATGAACATTACGGACGATACGAGCTTGACGGACTATATGGTGATCTGCGCAACAGACTCGACGACGGCAGTGGGACGATAGGGAAAACGGTTGACCTGCTCGCGCGAGGTCACACCTGTCAGCACGAGGATGGTCGCCATGCCTGCCTCCGTGCCGCCGACAATATCGGTATCCATGCGGTCGCCGATCATAATGGATGTTTCGGAGTGCGCTTTGAGCTGGCGCAGCGCGGCACGCATCATCAGCGGATTGGGTTTACCGACGAAATACGGCTTGACACCCGTTGCCTCAGCCACCAGCGCCGCCACCGCGCCCGTCGCAGGAGCCAGCCCACCCTCGCTTGGGCCGATCACATCGGGATTCGTGGCGATGAAACGGGCGCCCTCCAACACCAGCCGCACCGCCTGCGTCAGCCGCACGAAGCTATAGGAGAGTGTCTCACCCAGCACGACATAATCGGGACGGCTGTCGGTGAGGGTATAGCCGATATCGTGCAGCGCGGTGGTCAGCCCGGCCTCGCCGATCACATACGCCGAGCCGTTGGGCTGTTGTGTATGCAGGAATTGTGCGGTGGCCAGCGCCGAGGTGAAGAGTTCGCGTTCGCCGACGTGTAGCCCGATGCGCGCGAGCCGGGCCTGTAAGTCGCGCGGGGTGTAGAGCGAATTGTTGGTGAGGATCAGAAACGGCTTGCCCTGCGCCCGCAGCCGCGCAATGAATTCGTCGGCCCCTGGCACAAGCTGCGAGCCGCGCACCAGCACGCCATCCATATCCATCAGATACGTCGCCGCCTGCGGGAGCGCGCCGGGCACATTGGCGGTGGTTGTCACGTCGGTGGTTCCGTCATTGGTTGGCTCGGTTGGCTGCATATTTTCCCCTTTGGCTAGATCAGCCGGTGGTTGCAGTGGCGCTTCGCAGTTGCAAATGACGAGATATACTACTATACCATTCACAACAATCTTTGGCATGTGCAAGAGCCGCATCTGTTGGCAGCAGATACGGCTCCCTAACCCTCGCGCTGACAGTACCGGCGCAATGGGGCTAAATGAAAGCATAGCATAGCGCTCACCTTTTGTACACCAGATTTTCCTATGGTGGGCGCTCTGAATACCTTCATTTCCCCGATAACCTCCGTCTGTCAGCGCCTCACCCAGTCGTGAGGTGAAGCATGATGTATCCTCAGCAGGCTTATGTAGTCTGGCGTATCCTCGTATTCACTCTGTGCGGCGCTAGGGTTGTCGCGCCAGCCACAATTGCGTCGGATAAGTGAAGATGAAGTGCTAGCGGATTGCCTGCTGCTGGCGCGTATTACGACTACTGGTGGCCAGCAGGCAATGGATGTCTTGACTGCATGGGCTATCCCAGTGTGGCTACAAGGCATCAAGCTCACTCGCATCGCGCCAGAAAAGCGGGACGCGATCCTTGCCTTCAAGCGCGAGGCGGAGGACGTGCTGTATCGTCACTTTTCACAACAGCACTCACAGCCCGCCGCAACACCAGCGTTACACACTGCGACGCTTGTCCCAGCCGAACCGATTGCGCAGCCGGAGAAGCCAGCCCCCGGCTCCAGTCGCTCCATCTGGATCGAGTATCATCATGCGATGGCCGAGTGGCTGCAATGGCAGGAAGACATCGAACGCTGGCGGCAGGAAAGCGACGCGCGGCAAGCCGAGTTGGCAGTGCGGCAAGAGGAATTGGCAGAACGGCAGGATGGGCTTGAAAGCGGCATGGTAAGGAGTGGAGGAGTTGTCGCGCTTGTTTGTCGAAGTCACCCAGCGATTGAGACCACAAACGCTCACGCCGGAACATCAGGCAGGCGTGAAGCGATTGGTTGCGCGGTTTCATGAGGAGACGGGCTACCCCTTTAACGCTATCTACGCCGACCTGAACGATCACTTCCATGCCGGCAAATACAGCGACATTCCCGATGACGCCTGGGAAGAGGTAAATCAGTGGTTCCAGCAGCGCCTCGAAATGATCCGCAAGCGCAAGATGCACGATAGGTGAGGCGCCTGTTGGTTCATTGTGTGTTTCAACATTCGCAACATGGTTCGGCGGCATAAAGAATTGTTTACACGCGCTATAAGCGATTAGGGCTGGCGCGTCCTTGCTTGTCGGCCTATGATCCCTATGAGTCTATGGCGCTTGGGGGCTGTTTCCCCAGGGAGCGCACGGAAAATGAGGCGATCACATGAACCGGAACAGGCAGAGCGTTCAGCAAGTTCAGCGTCCGCGCGTCGTCATCATCGGGGCAGGCTTTGGCGGGCTGGCAGCGGCGCGCACGTTCGCTCATGTGGACGCACAGATCACCGTGATTGACCGCAACAACTATCACCTCTTCCAGCCGTTGCTCTACCAGGTGGCCACCGCCGACCTCTCGCCCGCCGACATCAGCGCGCCCATCCGCGCCGTCTTGCGGCGTCAGCGCAATATCGAGACGCTACTGGCCGAGGTGACGGGTATAGATACCGCCCGCCGGGTCGTCTTCGCACGCGACCGCGCCGACGGCAGAGAGCAAGAGCTTCCCTTTGAGTATCTAATTGTGGCAACTGGCGCGGGGCAGAGCTACTTTGGCCATGACGAATGGGAACCCTACGCGCCTGGGCTGAAATCGCTGACCGACGCGACCGCCATCCGTCGCAAGATTCTGCTGTCGTTCGAGGCCGCCGAGATGGAACCTGACCCGGAGAAACAGCGCGCCTGGCTAACGTTTGTCATCGTCGGCGGCGGGCCAACCGGCGTAGAGATGGCGGGCGCTATCGCCGATCTGGCGCACAAAGCCATCGTTGGCGACTTCCGCCACATCAACTCAGCCTCCGCACGTATCGTGCTTGTCGAGGCAGCTCCACGCATCTTCGGCGCATTTCCCCCAAAGCTGGCGGCGAACGCGACGCGCGAACTGGAACGGCTGGGCGTGGAGGTACGCACAGGGAAAGACGTCGAAGCGGTGGACGCCGAGGGCGTGGTGGTCGGCGGCGAGCGGCTGGCGGCGCGCACAGTCATTTGGGCGGCTGGCGTGCAGGCCTCGCCTGCGGGGCGCTGGCTCGGCGCCCAGACAGATCGCGCCGGGCGAGTGATCGTCACGCCGACGCTGAGTCTGCCCGACCACCTCAACATCTTCGTGATCGGCGATACAGCCAGCACACACGACCGGCGCGATCCCTCCGGCAAGCCGCTCCCAGGCGTGGCGCCCGTCGCCATGCAGCAGGGACGCTACGTCGCACGGCTGATTACCCGACGTCTCCGCGCACAACGGTCAGGCGAGGCGACAGATGAAGAGGCGCCGTTTGTCTACTATGACAAGGGCTATCTGGCCACGGTGGGGCGCGCTTTTGCCATCGGCTCGTTTGGCCGCTTCACGCTGAGTGGCCTGCCCGCGTGGATGATCTGGTCGGGCGTGCACATCCTCTACCTGGTCGGCTTCCGCAACCGTTTCCTGGTGATGGCGCAATGGGCCTGGGCCTATCTCACCTTCCAGCGCAGCGCACGGCTGATTACGATGGATGATCACGCCGAAGCGCCACAGGTTGCGCAACCAGAGCGGCAGCAAGCGATTGAGCCGCCTACCCCTGCCAGGGTGTAGCGCACAGGGAGCAGTGAGCCTTTCATGGATACACAGGCAGCCATCGCGTTTATTCGCTCCACTGGCGATCCGGTTGAGCAAGCGCATCTGCGCTATCTACTGGACAGAGAGCCTCCCACACCCGCGATCAAACGCGAGATGTTTGCAGCACAACGCGGGGATGGCGGCTGGAGTCCTTTTTGGGCCACGGAGTATAGCTTGCTGGACGCGACGTGTTTCCCGTCTGGCTCAGGCAGAGCAGCTTGGCCTCACTGCCAATTGTGGCTTTTGTCTTGCAGTGCTATCCGATCAATCCGAGCATGCGCGCCGAGCCGCCGACTACCTGGGCCGCTACCTGGATGAAGAAGGACAGTTGCCCAGCTTTGCCCATGCCCAATGGTTGGCGGGCGGCCTGTGGTATCGCTTGCGCTCTCCCGAAGCCCAGCGCGTCTTCAATGCGCTGGCGCAGCGACTCGACGATCTGCCCGCAAGCAATCTCGCCTGGCTGCTCTCGACATTATTGCTTGCCGGTGTACCAACGGATCACCCCCTGATCGAGCGCGCGGCGTCACTCCTGGAGGAGCGACAAGAGCCGGATGGGCGCTGGCGTAGTGAAGATGGGCCGACAAGAGATGTGCATGCAACGCTAGAGGCGTTACGTGTGTTAAGCCTCTGTCACCGTACCTGAGATACATCCAGTGCCTTCGATCTTTATCCGACTTTATCCGATCTTATCGCCTGGAAAAGATATTGTTCCCAGGAAGACCGTTGGCGTCGCACATTTGTTCGTCTGATAGAATAAAGATAAGCCGCTTGTTGTGTGATGAACTGTGAGGGCTAACGATGCTGTTTCCAATTGATACGGCTACTATCTCTGATCATTTTGATGAGAACGCCGACGCTGTTCTCTATCATGGGGATCGCCTGGATTTCCTGCGAACGCTGCCCGCCAATAGCCAGAAGCTCATCGTTACCTCGCCACCCTATAACATCGGCAAGTCCTACGAGAAGCGCCGGAAGCTCACGCTCGACGACTACCTTGACGAACAGCGCGAAACGATCACGGCCTGTGTCGCCGCCCTTCACGATGAGGGAAGCATCTGCTGGGAGGTAGGCAACCATATCAACGGCGGGCAAGAGGTCTATCCGCTCGATATTTTGCTCTATCCGATATTCAAGTCTTTGGGCTTGCAACTGCGCAACCGCATCGTCTGGCACTTCGAGCATGGGCTGCACTGCTCACGCCGGTTCAGCGGTCGCTATGAGACGATCCTCTGGTTCACGAAGAGCGACCGCTACACATTCAACCTCGATCCAGTGCGCGTGCCACAGAAGTATCCAGGCAAGAAGCATTATAAAGGGCCGAAGATCGGTCAGTATTCCTCCAACCCGTTGGGCAAAAACCCTGGTGATCTGTGGATCATCCCAAACGTGAAGCACAACCACCCAGAGAAGACCATCCACCCCTGCCAGTTTCCCGTGGAGTTGGTTGAGCGATTGGTCTTGGCGCTGACAAACCCTGGCGATTGGGTGTGCGATCCCTACATGGGCGTTGGCACAACACCAGCGGCGGCAATCCGACATGGGCGCAAGGGCGCGGGAAGCGAGATCATGCCTGAATACGTGCAGATCGCGCGTGAAAGAGTGGAACAGGCGTCGCAAGGCTTGTTACGAACGCGCCCGATGGATCGCCCTGTCTATGAACCATCCGCTACTTCTAAACTCGCTCAACGCCCTACCCTGTGGACAGTATAGGACGATCTGGCGTCCACGTATCCCCTGCTATCAGCCAATCGCTTTCAGTGTAGATACTTCATGCTGCGCATATGCGCACATGTGCGTAGGCCGCCTGCTCCCACCCCCTGGACGGCGCCTTCCCGGTCTGCTATCATAGCTTCATTCTCAGCCTGCGCTAGTGGGCAGGCATACAGACTTTTAGACGCTCCCTGCGTCCGTGCGTCATAGGGGCGCCAGAGAAATACGCCAATCGCTGCTGTGGTTCGTTGAATAAGGCATGAAGGTATGGGTCAACAAAGCAAACAGCAGTTAGGTAGTTTGCAATCATTCTTGGATCAGTCTGGACTCATTGGTAAAGCGTGAAGATAGGAGAGGAGCCAGGTGGCGAACGACGATCAACCCACAGTGCCCGATTGGCTCATGGAACGGGGGCAAGGTTCGCTCGATCCTCAGGATAGTACCGACGACGATGACGAACGCACCCGCGAGCCGCTCAACGGTGGGCCATCCGGCGCAGGCGGCTCATCCGGCGCGAGCCGAGGAGGCTTGGGCGCTTTTCTGAGCGGGCGGCAGCGCATCCTGCTGCTCGCTGTCCTCGTATTGCTCATCCTGGCGCTCATCATTGGCGTCATCTCTACAGTGGCGCTCTCTCAACAGAAGCAGCCAATCACCCGAAAAGTGGGAACCGGCAGCATCATATTGAGCGTCAAGGCAAACGGCGTGTTGCAAAGCGCCGTCTATAACGTTGACTTTACCGGCCAGGGCATCATCTCGGAAATTGATGTCAAGATCGGCCAGCAGGTGCAGGCGGGCGACATCCTCGCCAAACTCGACCCGCAATCGCTGCAAGATGCGGTGAACCAGGCGCAGGCGCAGGTGGACGCCGCACAAACCAACCTGAACAACGCGCAAACCAATCTCAGCAACGTTCAGGCGCAGACCAGCGCGGCGCTCACCGCAGCCTACGATCAGGAGCAATCATCTATCGCAGCGTGCAAAGGTGACAGCAGTTGCATCCAACGGGCGAAAGATGTGTACGCGGCCGCGCAGGCAGCCGCCGCCACGCAGAACGCCAACGCGCAGTCAAACGTTGACTACTGGCAGGGCCAGCTCAATACTGCGCAAGCCAGTCTGCAAACCGCACAGAACAACCTGAACAACGCCGTCCTGTATGCGCCGCACGGTGGCATCGTCAGCGTCATCAATGGCAGCGTTGGCGGGCATCCGGGCGATGCGCCAGCCGGGCGCGCGGTGGGTGTCTTTATTCAGATCGTTGACCTCACCCAGTTACAGGTCTCAGCGTTCGTCAACGAGAAATACGTTGGAGCGATAGCCGCGCAGAATATTGTTACGTTTACGGTAGATACGTATGGATCGCGCGTTTTCAAGGGGACGGTGATCGGCGTCAATCCGGTGGGTGTTGGCAGCGGCGGCGTGGTCAACTATCCCGTCTTGATTAGCGTAGACTCACAGGGCTTCGACGCCAATGGCATACACCTGTTGCCGGGAATGCAATGTAAAGTGACGATCATTACCCAGCAGCGTACTAATGTGCTCGTTGTGCCGGTCTCCGCCGTGCGTTTCGCGCAACAGGCTGCACCACAGAACGGTCGTGGCTTGCTTTCACGCAAAGATATTCTGGCCGCACTCACCCAGGCGCAGCAGCTTGAATTGAACCTCATCGCATCGGGGGTTGACCTCTCGCAGGATCACCCCACGCTGACCTACCTGGTTGGCTACCAGAAGGGTAAATATGTGGCGATACCGATCGTTCTGGGGCTGAGCGACGGCAAAAACTATGAAGTGTTGGCGGGCCTCTCGCTCGGCCAGACCTACGTCATTGGCCAGACCGGCGGCTTCTGAGCCGACCTTTAATACCGCTTCTTGCCAGCAGCATCCCGCCGATCACCAGAACACCGCCTGCCATCTGCGCCAGCGAGAGCGCCTCGCCAAGCGCCAGGAAGCCGATGATCGCGCTCATCACCGGCACGCCATAGTTGAAGAGCGTAACATAGCCCACGCCTCGTTTGCCAATCGCCCAGTTCCAGATCGAATAGGTCAGATAGATCGGAAAAACGACCGTGTAGGGGACGAGGAGCCATGAATGCCAGGTGACGCGCTCCCAGTGCTGACTGAGCAGCGCCGGAATGCCAACCGGAGCCAGCGCCAGCGTGCCCACCAGCAGCGTATAGCACATCAACTCAGGCGGTGAATAGCGTGGGGCGAGGCGCTTGTTGACGATGCCATAGATAGCGAACAACACAGCGGCCGCCAGCGAGAGTACGCCGCCCAACAGGAGCTGCCTGGGCGTCAACGCATGATCAAATCCCTCAGGGCTATGGCCCGACGACTCAAGCAAAAACCAGGCGACACCGACAAAACTGATGGCGATGCCAGCCCATTGCAAGCCTACCACTCGCTCGATGCGCAGCGCCGCCAGGATCAAGGCCGACCAGATGGGGATGGTAGCTGCCATCAGCGCCGCAGCAAACACCGTCGTATTGTTCAACCCCTCGATATACAGCAATTGATAGATGCCATAGCCCGATAGGCCGGAGATCACCAGCCAGAGGATGTCGCGCCGCTCGATGCGCCAGGCGCGTCCCCCGCGTCGCCCGCGCACAAACAACACCGTCACCGACAAGCAACACAGTAGGATGAAGCGCACAAAGACAAACGTCAGTGGCTCCATCTCTTGCAGGATGATCTTGAAAACGGTAGGCGAGAAGCCCCACACCAGCACGACAAACAGCAGCCCCAGATCCACTCGGTCAAGCCGCTTCTTTGGGCGACTCGTTTCTTCAGCCTGATTCGCCCCGCTATTCACGCTTCCTGCGCTTTCTCCTACAGGAGCCGCCGATTCTTGTACTTGCGCTGGCGCGGCCGTGTTCCCTGTCGGATGGGACGTCTCTATCGGCTGTACGATCTGGCTCACTTGGGCCGCCTGCTTTCTCCGCTATTATGGTTTGCCCTGCTTTCCACGCTATCCAAACTATAGCATGTCTGTTAGATATCCGTCTAACACTCGCCAGTCAGGCCATGTGTCGGCGCACTCAGACCCATTCAGGCGCGCTCAACCCATCCATTCTGCTTTCGCTTGCCACGCCGTTCGGCGAGGGGTTACAATAGGCAGCATGAGCATTGCAACCACCATCTTTCACGCAAAAACACACTCTATCGAGGCGGTCGAGCGCGCCTTGGAAACCGTTTTCAAGGCGCAAAACCGTCCGGCAGTCATGCGGCTCGAGGGAACATTTTCCGCCGTGCTGGC
>Ga0070737_10005080_pt1 | contig 12752 bp, 11 predicted proteins | sample Coa_R1_10_FD_66438 | JGI IMG/M metagenome (GOLD analysis project Ga0070737, IMG submission 66438) | Surface soil microbial communities from Centralia Pennsylvania, which are recovering from an underground coalmine fire - Coalmine... | ecosystem: Environmental > Terrestrial > Soil > Unclassified... | reverse complement strand
ATCACCAGCCCCTCGGAGAGCGGACCGCCGCCGCCTGCGGCGAGTTCCTCTTCGAGGTTGCGCCCCTCGATGTACTCCATCACGAGGTAATGGCGATTGCGTTGATCGAAACGGTCGGTGATGGCCGGAATCGCGACGTGCTTCAACTGGGCCAGGGTATCTGCCTCGCGCGCGAAATATTCGTTGGCCTCGATGCGTTGCTGAGGGTCGATGAAATGATCGACCATCTCCTTGATGGCGCAGGGGCGATTGGCGAGGCGCTGGTCACGTGCGAGATACACCATCCCCATCCCGCCGCCGCCGAGCAGCCGCTCGATCTGGTAGCGGTTCTGGAGAATCGTGCCGGTCTCCAGCGGCCCGCTTGCCGTCGGATCGGATGATGTGGGCGGATTAGCCATCAATCAATCCGCAAAAACAACAATCACCGATACGTTATCCGTTCCCCCGCCCGCATTAGCCGCCACCACCAGTTCGCGCGCCGCGGCCGCCGGCTCCTGATGACGCCGAAGCACCTCGGCGATTTGCGCGTCGTCGACATGCGCCACCAGTCCGTCGCTACACAGCATTAGGCGATCGCCCCGCTTGAGGCGAAGCTCCTTCGCCTCGGCGCCCGCCGCTCCGCTTGCGCGCGCGCCGAGCGATCGCGTGATGACGTTTTTGTGCTCATGATGCCGCGCCTCTTCGGGGCTGATCTGTCCGATCTCGACCAGCCTCTGCACCAGCGAGTGATCCCTGGTGAGCTGACGTAATTCGCCGTTCTCGAGCAGGTAGGCACGGCTGTCGCCGACCCATGCGAACGCGGCCCTCGGCGGCACCGCGAGCACGCCGACCGCCGTCGAGCCCATCCCGCGCGCCTCCGGATGCGCCGCCTGGTACTCAATGATTTTCGAGTTAGCCTCCTCCAGCGCAGCTTGCAGCAGTTCCGCCAAGTTAGCATTCGGTGCAGAGTCGAGTCTGGCCTCAATGTAATTCCGGATCGCGCCGACGGCAATTGCGGCCGCGATCTCACCCGCCTCGGCGCCGCCCATCCCGTCGCATACGACGTACAGATGCCGCTCGGCGGGCTCGACCTGCGAGTCGCGGCGGTAATCGATCGCCATTACGATGTCTTCATTCAATTCGCGGACCATCCCAACGTCCGTCATCGCGGCCGAGCGCAGCTCGATTGCCCCTGCAAGCTTCACCAGCTCGGCTTTCATCGCATCCACATTCGGCCACCGCCCCTCCGGATTGAAGACCAAGGCACGCCGCACCACCTGTTCGAGCGCTGGCGTGATCACGTGCGGCGGATAGAACCGGATCGGACCGGATTCCTCGCGCCAGCTCTCAGATTCAAGGCGCTCGCCTGTCAGGCAAGTGTAGAGCAGGGCCCCGATCGAAAAGATGTCCGCGCGCTTGTCGACCTTCCTAGCACGATAGATTTCGGGCGCCGTATAGCCATCGTTGAAGATCGGATCGGCCTGCAGCTCATTATCGTTGCTGACGCTCTCAAGGCCCGCCACCTTGATGCGTCGGTCGGCGCCGTAGCCGATCGATTCGGGGCAGATGTCGTTAAGGCGGAGCGCGCGCCGATGGAGAAAGCTTACTGCCTGGCAAAGCTGGATCGCGACGTTGATCGCTTCCGCTTCGCTCATCTTGATGCCGCCCTTGCGCTGCGAGAGTGGCGTGAACGGCTCATCGGGATAGACCAGGTAGACGCGGCCATCGGCGGCAAAGCCTTCGATTGCGCGCTGGAAGGCGGCGTGCTTGAGCGTCATTGAGAGCGCGAGCACACGGCCGAAAGCATCTCCGAGATCGTCGACGCCGGCGGCCGGTTCCGGTTCGGATTCAGCCGGTTTCGACTGCTCAGGTTCCACTTCGACAGCCGCCGTTTCGGCGAGCAGAACCTGGCCCACTTCGCCGGCTTCGGGGGCTGGACTGGGTTGCTCGGTCGGCTGCTCATCTGAACCGCTCGGCGCCGGCGGGCTAAGCTCCGCGGTTTTCGCGCGTGGCCCGGCGGGATCTTCATCCGGAACCACTGGAGCTGCATCGGGCTGGGCGCCATCGCTCGCGACGTTCGATGCTGATGACGACTCCGCCTCAAGTTCGCGCGATGACCCGACTCGCTCGCGGAGTTGATACGCGACCTTGTTGCCGGATTCCTCGCGCGTAGCCCGATAGCGGTTCTCAATCGAAGTTTGGCTCAGAAGTTCAACTACCTCGAAGCCGCCTTTGAGAACGGTCCCTGCCGCGAGCGGGGAAAGCGACGGCGCGGGCGATTGCGGATCCGTTGCGCTCAATCCCTGACCGCATCGCTCACAGAACCGGGTTCCTTCGGACGCATCTTGACCGCATTGCGGGCACGTGATCATAAATTCTCAGCTTTCTCGAAACTGAAGCCGCGTTTCGCCGAGGACGACCTCATCGCGATCTTTGAGCTTATAAAGCTGGTCGCGCCCAAGTCGGCCACGACCGCCGATGTAAGTGCCGTTCAGGCTGCCGAGATCGCGGATGAAGTAGTCGTTGCCCTTGCGGATGATCTCGGCATGCCGGCGCGAGACCCGGCCGATACCGTCTTTGAGCGATGCCAAATCGATATCGGGCCGATCGGCCGCATTTATCGACCGCCCGATTACCATGCGCCCAGCGACCAGTTCGAACTGCGCGCCCTGCGCCCGTGCAATTAGCTTGGGAACCGGGCCGGAAGGCGCCCGGTGAGCGGCGCCGTTCGAATTCGGACGTGGAGCTGGGGTCGGGGCCGATGCCGGAACGCGCACCGGCGGCCGCGATACCTGACGCGGCACAGGCTTGGCCGGCGTTGGCATCGAGGAACGCGCAGGCGCCAGATCCTGTGTCTTGGCCGTCGATGATACCGAGGGCGGAGGCTTAAGAGGCTCGGTAACCTCGGTGCTGATCTGATGCGGCGTGGGAGCGAGCGCTTTGATCACGTTCTTTAGGCGCTCGACCCGGCTGATTGTCGGCGCGGGCGATTCAGCCGTAGGCAGGACCACTGTCTTCATCGTCGATGAAGCCGGTGGCGCAGGGCGGGCCGGAAGAGCTGGCATCGCTGCGCTCCCCGGCAATACGACTGTCGCGACATTCGAGATCGGACGAACGGCGGCGGGAGTGAGGCTGTGACTGGCTGGGGCGAAGGTTTCCTCCGGCGTGTCGGACGGAGGCTCCGGCAGCGCCTCCTTCATCTCGAGGGCGGAGGCCGGCCGCTTCGCGACGTCCTTGTCAAGCGCCTTCATTACCACGCGCTCGGTTTGGATCGAGACATCGGGGGCCAGTTCACGGACAGGTGGAAAGCTGAAGGGCGGTGCGAGCTGCGGATCGCGTCCGGTCAGCAGATGATGCATCGTGGCGGCGAGCGAGTAGAGATCAGAGCGCGGCTCGGTCTTACCCATATACTGCTCGGGCGGCGCATAACCGACTGAGCCGATCTGGGTCCCGCGTCCGCCCGGAGGCAGGAATCGCGCGATGCCGAAATCGACCAGCATCGCGCGTCCGTCCTTGTCCACCATGATGTTGCCCGGCTTCAGATCGCGATAGACGATCGGCGGGTTCTGCGAGTGCAGGAAGATTAGGACGTCGAGAATCTGGCGCGACCATTTGAGCACCGCCACTTCGGGCATCCGCCCGCCCGGTCCGAACTGGTCCAGCAGATGCTGTAAATCGCCGCCGGCCACGAACTCCATTACCAGGTAATGGCGGTTTCCCTCGGTGAAGAAATCGATGATGTTGGGAATTCCCGGGTGGGTGAGCATCGCAAGGACCCGCGCCTCGCGCGTGAAATCCTCCATCGCTTTTTTTTCATGCACTCCGTCGCTGACGATCATCTCCTTGACCGCGACGGGACGGCTCGAAAGCCGGGTGTCGTTGCCGAGATAGACCCGTCCCATTCCCCCCGCGCCGATCATCTTTTTGATGCGGTAGCGGCTGTCGAGCAGATGACCGGTAGGGAGCGGCTCTCCCGGTTGCATTGGTACTGATTACCGGAATCCGACGGTCTGGCGGGCCTGCCCGGATTCCGGCAAACCCTCAGGAAATCGGGTCGACGACTAGCTTCAGGAAAGTCTTGCCGATAATGATCTCATCGCCGGATTTAAGCTCAACCGGAGTGCCCGGAGCCAGGCGCGGCTGACGATTCACATAGGTTCCGTTGAGGCTGCCCATATCCTCGACCGTTATCTTTCCACCATCAATTCGAAGCAGCGCATGCTTGCGCGATACTTTGGCTTCCGGATCGTATTTGTCGAGGTCGACTTCGGGGAACGCGCCGGTTTCAGGATCCCATCGCCCGATGACATTGTTGCCTTCATCGAGGGGTAGCTCCTGTCCCTTGCCCTCGCCGCGAACAATTTGGAGCTTAGCTTTGAACGCAGAGGCCACTGCTGCTGCGGGCTCAACCGCCGGAGTCGGAGCGGCGGGCGGCGGTGTGATCTCGCCAGTCGGCGCCTCCGACGCTGGCGCTGCAGCGCCTCCCGCCCCGGCCTCCGCTGCCGGAGCCGCCGGCTCCGCCGCGGAGGCTTCGCTCGGCGTGGGCGCAGCTCCGCCATTGGGAGCGCCGCCGGCCGGTGCGCTGGCCGCGACTGGAAGCTTCGCGCCGCATCCGTCGCAGTAATCAAGCCCGTCGATATTCTCGTAGCCGCATTCGCTGCACTTAACCATTGTCTTTAGGCCCCTTCGCGGGTGACTGTTCGATAATCCCGTCCGCCAGATCCATTTTAATCGGTCTCAATCCGGTTTGCTGAATTCCTTCAACGCCTCAGGGTCGAGCATCTGCGTCTTGCGCACGACCGCCTGCGCTTGCAGAAGTGTGGTCTTGGCCGCCTTGGTCTGAAGCGTCTGGGTCTTCTTGACCTGATCCATCAAGCCCGCGAGCGCTTGGGTCGCCTTGGTATTGCCCAACCGTTGCGTGCCTTGGATCGCGTTGCTCAACAGGCGCGTGGCGCGATCGACGTTGCCGGCCTTGAGTTCCTCTTCGGCACGCGCCTGGAGCTTGGCGATCGAGACCTGGTCGACGAGGTTCATCACGCGCCCGTTGACCCGGCTGGTGAGCGTGCGATCGAGGGTGTATTCCACGGTCACATCGGTATTGACGCTCCGCTCGCCGGCGCCCGGAACTTCGTAGTGAAAGCTCGCCTGGCCGATGCGGACCGGACCCGGACGACGCGGGGGCAGCACCAGCGTCAGCAGGACGGAGCCGGGCACGCCCGCCTCGAGATCGCCAATCTCGTAGCTGATGTTGCGTTCGTCGCCGACCAGCGGCGTTCCGAGCGCGTAGATCTCCGGGCTGGCGCGGAACGCCTCGCGAATCTGGACGCCCTGCGAGAGCGTGAGATCGATACGGCCGTTACGTAGCGTGATCGCGCGCAGGCCCTGCAACTCATCGTCGAAGATGCCTGGAATCTCGGAGGGATCACCGATGAAGTGATATTTTCCGTGCGAGTCCTGTGCGATCCGCATCAAAAGCTTCTCGTTGAATTCGACACCCACCCCCATCGCCGAAAACGACATCTGGTCGCGATTCTGATTGGCGAGATCGATGCAAGCAGTCTCTTCGTAGGTTTGACCGTCGGTCAAAATGAGCACCCGGTTTAGACGATTGGCAGTGAGGTTTTTCTTCACCTCGTCGATCGCCATCCGCATCCCGAGCGCCATCTGGGTGCCACCGCCGATCTCGAGCAGGTCGATGTCATCGATAGCGTGCTTGGCACCTGCCTTGTCGCGCATCGTCTCGGGTGAGGCAATAATCCGCGCCTGATCGGCGAACGCGACGATCGTCACCTTGTCTTCCGGCGTGAGATTGTCGATCAGGAACTTGACGGCTTCGATTACGAACTCGAGGCGCCGTTCGTCGTACATCGACCCGGAACGATCGAGCACCACGCCCAGGTTGAGCGGTAATCTGCCGCCTTGGCCACTGGCCGCACCTTGCGCAATGGCTTCGAGCAGCACGTAGAGCACAAAGTTTTCCGCACTTGAAAGGACGTATTGGCGGCTGGGAAGCGCCTCAAAGCTAAGCTGCTCGGCCATTAGCAAAATCTCCTTGACCAATTCTAGGTTCAAGGGTCGCATCTAGCAACTGACCGGCCATCACATTCGCGATCCGGCGCCATCGGCGGCGATGGCCGTTTTCTTGGGCAATCGCGCTGAGCGGCAGAATGCCCAGTATCGGAGCTCTATCACAGTATAGACGACCGACGCCGCTTCCGAATGATGTTTGACCACCGGCCGCGATCTGTCCTAGATAGCTCTCGTTCCCTGTGGAGTGATCCCGACGATGGTGCCGCCGACTGGCCATAAGGGGCTGAATTTAGCCACAAGTGCCTCTTTCACCATACGCAGGGGTATGATGTAGTGAATGATGGTGCTAGCGAGGTATGTGGGGATGGTGGCGACGCACATGTGTCTGAAACCGTCCGAGGGGACCGCGTTAGACTCGAGGATTTACCGGGTTCTTTCCCTGTACAATCACGCCTTCAACAATCTGATATCGCACGGCAGCGTCGGATAGCGATGACTACCGCTCAGGAGCGTTCTAATATCTCCATGCTTTCACTCGAAAAAAAATACCTATACAGGCTGATCGAAAGTTCGCCCGACATCGTGATCGCCGTCGACCGTGACGGCGTGGTGATCTATTACAACGACAGCGCGCGTCGAAGCCTCCACTATGTTCCGAGCGAGATTATCGGGCAGAAAGTCACCCGCATCTATCCGTCGATCGACGAGGCACGCCGCGTGATGAAGGCGATGCGCGAGTCACCCGACTCGGGCCGCATCTCGAATTTTGAAACCGTTTTCCGCGACAAGGACAATCAAGACCTGCCGGTAGCGATTTCCGGCTCGATTATTTACGACGACGAACATCGCGAGGTCGGATCGATCGGCTTCGCCCGCGATATCCGCCAGATGCGCCAGCGGGAGCAGCTTGCGACCGCCGGCGAAATCGCCGTCAGCCTCGCCCATGAGATCAACAACCCCCTCGAAAGCATCACGAACAATCTCGACCTGCTTGGGCGCGACATGGAAATGCATCTGAGCGGCGCGGAGCGCGTGGTCGAAAACGAACGCCTCGAATCGATTCGGCTCGGCGTCAAGCGCGTGCAGGCGATCGTCCGCCGGCTCGACGACATGGCGCGCACCGGCAAGTACATCACGCGCGATTATCTCAAGGGCAAGCGGATGGCCGATCTCGCCTGCGAAGTCGTTTCCGAGGAGACCGCGGCGAACGGCCAGCCGCGTCCCGCCAGAGAATGGCCGCTCTCCGGAATGGCGGTGTTGGTGCTCGACGATGACGTCTCGGTCGTCAATTCGCTCGCGGACATCCTGCGCGCCGAGCGATGTGTGGTCTACACGGCGACCCGCCCCAGCGCCGCGCTGGGCCTCATCCGCAACGTGCGCGTCGATGCAGTGTTGTCGGACGTCGTGATGCCGGAGATGGACGGCTACGAGTTCTACCTGCGCGTCAAGGAGGAGTTTCCCGACCTGCCGTGCATCCTGATGACCGCCTACTATTACGACAAGGATCACGTCATCAAGCGCAGCCGGATGCGCGGGCTTGAGGGCGCCATTTTCAAGAAGCCGGTAAATCCCGACAAGCTGCGCGACCTCTTGTGTGGCATCCACCAGAAACCCAGCTCGCCGCGCCCCGCCCCCGCCGTTTCAGCCTGATAGGGATTCTGTCTCTACCCGCCCACTTCGCGCGCGATCGTGATAATCGCCAACTCGACTGCGCGGACCATCAGATCGAGCGTCATGCTCGGCGCACCACGATGGCGCGCCGCCTGACGCGCCTCGTACGGTAGATGGATAAAACCGACCGGAATCGCCGGGTTCCGGCGCATCGCGTGCAAGCCGGCGTACATTACCGCGTTGCAGACAAACGCTCCTGCACTCAGCGATAACGCGGCGGGGATGCCCTCGCGCATGAGCGCATTGAGCATCCGATCGAGCGGCAGCCGCGCGAAGTAAGCATCGGGCGCGCCCGCGATCACTGCGCGGCTCCGCCCTCCGCCGCCCGCTTCGTCTTTCGAGAAAAGATTGATCGCGACCCGTTCGAGCGAAAGTGCCGGCCGTCCGCCGGCCTGACCGAGACCGAGCACCGCCTGCGGCTTAACCCTCGCGATCGATTCCGCGACGCGCCGCGTCGCCGGCCCCATCGCGACCGGCAGCCGCATTGCCCTGACTTCGAGGCCGTCGATCGTCCTGCGTTTGAACCGGCGCGCCACCTCCCACGACGGATTCACCCGCTCGCCGCCGAACGGCGCAAACCCGGTGAGCAGCAGGATTGGCGGCATCGCCTACGATTGGCGCGTCGGATGATCGATCGGCACATCGTCGTGATTGCCCCATTCCGCCCACGAGCCGAGGTAATTGCGCACGCGTGTGAAGCCCGCGCGCTTCAGCGCGATGTAGGCATGCGCCGCGCGGTAGCCGCCCTGGCAGTAGGTGATGACCTCGGAGGCCGGGTTCAGTCCGAGCCTGGTGAAGCGCTCGCGCAGTTCCTCGGGCGACTCGAAGGCGCCCGCAGAATTCTTGAAATGGATCCACTCCTGATGAATCGCACCGGGAATCGCGCCGCCATGACGCGCCCGCACGTTCTCGCCGTAGTACTCCTCTGGAGTACGCACATCGAAAATCTGCACTCCGGGCGTGCCGAGACGCTCGCGAGTATAGCTCAGCGAGGCGACGATCTCCGGATGCTCATGCTCGCGAAACGGCGTCGCCTTGACCGCCGGCGCCTCGGTCACGAGCTTCTCGCCGGCCAGCGCCTTGAGTCCGCCGTCCAGCATTTTAGCGCCGTGGTGCCCCACGTATTCGAGCGCCCACGCGCCGCGCGCCGCGCGCATCCCGGAGTCATCTTCATAGAACACGACGGTCTCTTTGCCGCTGATCCCGAGCGTCGAGCAGATCCATTCCATCTGCTTGCGGAACACCTGCAGGCCATGCTCGCTCGTGTCATAAAAGGCGAATGGGTAAGGATCGAAATGGCGCGCGCCGGCAAGATGTCCCGCCCAGTAGTCCTTCGGCGGCCGCGCATCGACGATGATTACCGCCGGGTCATCGCGATGCTCTCTGAGCCAGCGCGCATCCACCAGGTATTGATCGGTCGCCATGATGCCTCCTTCAGACCGGCTGGGGCGTGCAAGTCATCTCGCCTCGCTGCCGGTCACTTCGCTAATAGAGCGCCATCCACCCTTCCGCATCAAGCGCATCAGACCGCGCTTGATGGTTCCGACGAGCGCCGGACCCTCGTAAATGAAGCCGGTGTAGATTTCCACCAGGCTGGCGCCGGCCGCGAGATGACCCCACGCATCCTCGGCGCTGAAGATCCCGCCCACGCCGATGATCGGGAGACGGCCTTCCGTCGCGCGATAGACGGTCTGGATTAGCGCGCGCGCCCTCGCCAGCAGCGGCGATCCGCTGAGTCCTCCGGGCGGCGCGTCGACAAGTCCGTACTCGGCGCGCGCCAGCGTGGTGTTGCCGGCGACGAAGCCATCCGCGCCATGGGCCGCGGCGGCCGTACAGATTTCGACGATCGCGGCGGCGTCGAAATCGGGCGCGAGCTTGACGAGCAATGGAGGTGCGGTTTGGAGCGCACGGCGCGCGGCGACGATTCGATCGAGCAGGGCAGCGAGCGCCTGGGGCGCCTGCCAATCGCGCAGCCCGGGCGTGTTCGGCGAGCTCACGTTGATCACAATGAAGTCGGCGAGCCAGCCCATTTCGGCGATCAGGCGCGCGTAGTCGTCGGCGATTTTCTCTGGCGGTGTGCTGCGATTCGGGCCGAAATTCAATCCGATCCGGATGCGCCGCGGATGGGCGCGAAATCTTTCGACGCGCCGCATCGCTGCATCCTTTCCGAGGCTCGGAAACCCCAGTCGATTGATGATCGCGCGATGCTCGGTAAGCCGCCACATCCGAGGCCGCTCGTTCCCCGGCTGCGCCAGCGGCGTGATCGTGCCGAGTTCGGCAAAGCCGAAGCCCAGCGTCTCCCACGCGCCCATCGCGCGGGCGTCCTTGTCGAGCCCGGCGGCCAAGCCGACCGGGTTGGAAAAATCGATGTTCCAGACGCGGGTTGCGAGCGCCGGCGGATCGGCGCGGCGGATCGCAGGAAGCACACCGAGCGCCGCGAGCGTCGCCCGATGGGCAGTTTCCGCATCGAGCTGGAACAGGATCGGCCGCAGCAGGGAGCGGTAGAGCAGGTGCGACACGGCCGTCATCGAGAGAGGACTGTAGAAGCCGCGCCGGCCCCACGCAATCGGATGTCTCCGCGTGTTAATAATAAACAGGCCCGCGCGATGCAGTCGGTGGCGCTTCGGGCTAGATTGAGACGTCGCGAGCGGAACTGAAGCGCGCGGCCCCGACCATGAGCAATCACACCTCGATGCAGGTCAAGTTGATCGATTTCGCGGCGGCGCCGCTCGAAAAGCTCTACGCCGCCTTCCGCACCTGCTACAGTTCCGAGACGCCGATCGAAATCTGGGAAAAAATCGAAGCCCGGAAAATCAGCCACGAGAAGATCCGCGAGTTTATCGGCGAGCGGCTCAAGACCGGCCATTCGTCGCCGCTTGAACAGGTGGTCTTCTGGTTCGCGATCGCCAATGTCTCACGCTCGCTGTCGCATCAGTTCGTCCGTCATCGCGTCGGCATCAGCTTCGAGCAGCAGAGTCAGCGCTACGTGAAGTTCAAGCAGGATCGCCTCGCTTTCGTGATGCCCGAGTCGTGGCGACGCGCCGGTCTCGAGGACGACTTCGCCGCGCTGCTCGATCGCACCTCGGAGCTTTACGCGCGTGCGCTCAAGGCTGGGATCCCAGCCGAGGACGCGCGCTTCGTGCTGCCCAACGCCGCACCGACCAACTTTCACGTGATGGTCAACTTCGCCGAGCTGCTGCACATCTGCGACGTGCGGCTCTGCGTGCGCGCGCAATGGGAGATCCGCCGGATGGTTGCGATGATGCGCGCGGAGGTGAAGCGCGTACTCCCCGAAGTCGCGCTTTTCCTGCAACCCAAGTGCGGCGAGAACCGGATGGGCTACTGCGACGAATCGCTTGAGGATTGGCAAAAGTGCCCGATCGGCAGGGTGCGCCCGCACAAGGCGGCGCTGTTCGAACTTCATGATCGCTATGGAAGCCGCAAGGCCCAGGCACTCGGCGACGCCGAGTACCGCGCCGTCGAGGAAAAAGAACTGCTCTAGCCGGGACGCGATCCGCGCCTCGATTCTCGAATGTCTCCGATGCCCCGCGCTGGTGGCAAGTCGCTCGCGCGCCGTGCCCGGAGCCGGCCGGATGCCGGCGGACGTGATGTTCGTCGGGATCGCGCCGGGACGCTTCGGCGGCGATCGTACCGGCGTCCCGTTCAGCGGCGATCGCTCCGGCCGGATGCTGCGCGAGATGATCCGGCGCGCCGGCTTGCGCCGCGTCTTCATCACCAACTTGGTGCGATGCAATCCGCGCGATGCCGCCGGGCGCAATCGCGACCCCAGCGCGCGCGAAATCGCGAACTGCCGCGATCATCTGATGCGAGAGCTCGAAATGGTGCACCCGCGAATCGTCGTATGCCTCGGGCGCATCGCATGGCGCGAACTGGTCGGCCGCGATGCGGCGTTCGATCCGCACAGCGCGAAAGCAGTGCTTCGCGACGGTGCAACTTATGTCGCCATCTATCATCCGGGCTATGTAATTCGCGGCGCCTATCCCGTACGCGCCTACGCCCGTGATTTTGCGCGGCTCGCCCGCCTGATTGACTCGGCTTCCTGTAAGCCGCAATCCTGAACCGTCGATGCAGATCACTCCCGAAAACGTCAGCGAGGGATTGCGCGATGCCGGCTATATCGCGAATCAGCGCATCGAGACCGCGATCTTCCTCGCGCTAGCGCTCGACAAGCCGCTCCTGATCGAGGGGCCCGCGGGCTCCGGCAAGACCGAGGTCGCCAAGGTCGTCGCCGCGATGCTCCACACCGAGCTCATCCGGCTGCAGTGCTACGAGGGGCTCGACGAGGCGCGGGCCCTCTACGAATGGAACTATCAGAAGCAGCTTTTGCGCCTGCAGGCCGACGAGTACCAGGGGCTTCGATGGGAGGACGTTTCGGAGCATCTCTTCTCGCGCGACTATCTGCTCGAGCGGCCGCTGTTGCGCGCGATCCTCGCGCCGCATCGGGTGGTGCTTTTGATCGACGAGGTCGACAAGGCCGACGAGGAGTTCGAGGCCTTCATGCTCGAGCTGCTCTCCGATTTCCAGGTGAGCATCCCGGAGCTCGGCACCATCCGGGCGCGCGAGCGTCCCGCAGTGGTGCTGACCTCGAATCGCGCGCGCGAGCTTTCGGAGGCGCTCCGCCGGCGATGCCTCCATCTGTTCATCGATTTTCCGTCGATCGATCAGGAGCGGCGCATCATCGAAATCAAGGTGCCGGAGCTCGACACAAAGCTGGCGGAGCAGGCGGCGCGCTTCGTCAACGCTCTGCGCAAGGCCGGGCTCAAAAAACCGCCCTCGATCGCGGAGTCGCTGGATTGGGCGCGCGCGTTGACGCGGCTCGGCGTGCGTGAACTCGAGGCTGCATCGGTGCGCGCGACGCTCGGGCTTTTGCTCAAGCATGAGGACGACCGCGTGAAGATCGAGAGCAAGGTCGGAGCACTGATTTCGCATTCGCATCCGCGATGACGACCCCGATGCGCGAGCAGCTCCTGCGTTTCGTCGACGAGCTGCGCGGCGAAGGCGTGCGGATCTCGGTCGCCGAGACGCTCGATGCGATGCGCGCGGTGGCGGCG
>Ga0070737_10005079_pt1 | contig 12753 bp, 12 predicted proteins | sample Coa_R1_10_FD_66438 | JGI IMG/M metagenome (GOLD analysis project Ga0070737, IMG submission 66438) | Surface soil microbial communities from Centralia Pennsylvania, which are recovering from an underground coalmine fire - Coalmine... | ecosystem: Environmental > Terrestrial > Soil > Unclassified... | reverse complement strand
CAACACTAATATTGACGCGCTCTTGCAGGCAATAGTTACGCTGATACCTGAACCCGCCCACAAGGTGGACCTGGATCCTATCATGTATGTTGCCAGATCATTTGACATAAACAAACCGGGAACCCCACCTGCAAATCTCCATGGGGGCGTTCTCGGCGGCTCCCTAGTCCAAGGGAGGCTAAGAGTTGGCGATGAAATAGAGATAGTCCCAGGCATCCAGACATCCAAGGGTGGAAAACAAATCTGGGAGAACGTTACGACGACCATAACTTCTCTAATGGCCGGGAAGAGCTCATATCAGGAGATCATACCCGGAGGTCTGGCCGCTGTTGGCACAAAGCTTGATCCATTCCTCACAAAGGGGGATTCATTCACGGGAAGGGTCATTGGGAAAGCAGGAAAAGTTCCACCGACCATATTCAATATGACCCTGGATTCGCATCTGCTCAAGAGGGTGGTCGGCTTTCAGGAGGATGTGAAAGTCGAGCCCATCAGGACGAAGGAAAACCTGATGCTCACGGTAGGCACATCCAACACAGTCGGCGTCGTTAATGTGGTAAAAGGAAATAACGTAGAGATTTCCCTGAAATATCCCGTTGCAGCCTTTGAAGGTGAAAGGGTGGCCATAGGCAGGCGCATTGCCAACAGATGGCGACTGATAGGGTACGGAAACATCAAGAGTTTTTCCTGAGGTAAAAACTGCAGTCCTTCCTGACCGGACATGAGTCACAGAGGGGTTCGGTTCGGCAGTGATCCTTTCCGAGGTAGACCAGCATCCCATGAGCATTCTTGATCCTGTCCACGTCATTGCTTAAAAGATTCTGAACCATTTTTTTCAGATGCTCAGGCCCCCCGTGGGTTATTCCGAACCTCTCCACAATCCTCAGCGTGTACTTGTCCACAACGAACACTGGCCAGTCAAGCACGTAATTCAGAATTGAATCCAGTGTCTCCTGTCCTATTCCCTTCAGATCTTTAAGGAACCCTGACAACTCACCAATAGGCCGGCCCTTCATGCCTTGGATGCCTCCGTATCGTTCAATAATTGCCCGGGAGATATCCACCAGCCGTCTTGCCTTCTGGTTGTAGAATCCCGATGGTCTGATAAGCGATGCCAGTTCTGCGACATCCATCGAAGAAATACTCCGCAGGGAAAGGTTGCCCGAAGCTCTCAGGTTCTCAAGGGCTTTCTCCACATTCCTCCATGATGTGTTCTGAGTCAGAATCGCACCTATCAGGATCTCATCCGCTGTTTTGGCAGGCCACCAGCCTGTTTCGCCGTAGTGGACATAGAGACCATCTAGCAGTAATTTGAGCTTCTCCAAGCAACCCTAATTGCAGCGCTTTAAGATAACTATTTTGGAATCAGCCGCTTAGAGCTAACCCTTATTAATTTACGCACCATCTGGAAAATATGGCTGAGTTCGACGTCATCGTTGTGGGAGGTGGCCCCGCCGGTGCCTCTGCAGCGATAATGATGGCAAAGAACGGAATCAATGTACTTCTGGTGGAGAAGGCAGATCCCCCTGGAAGCAAGAACGTATCAGGAGGGGTTCTGTGGGGCCATGATCTGGATGACGTTATTCCTGACTGGGAAAAAAGCGCTCCACTGGAAAGATATGTGAAGGCAAAGGCAGTTGGATTCCTCACCAATGATTCCCTTGTCAATCTCGAATTCAGGTCAAGGCTTTTCGATCAGAAGAAATCCGGATACACAGTCCTGAGGGCCAGGCTGGATCAGTTTCTTGTAAAAAAAGCAAAGGATGCCGGAGCCACTGTTGTCACGGGCGTTACTGTAGACAAGGTGGCATTTGAAAACGGCAAGGTGAAGGGGATAGAGCAGGATGGCGATATAATTACAAGCGATGGCGTCCTCCTTGCGGAAGGTGCAAACCCCAGGGTTGCGATTGACTCGGGATTGAGACCTCCTCTATCAGACAGGGATGTTGCCATTGGGGTCAAGCAGGTAATAAAGCTCCCAGAGAAGACAATTAACGAGAGGTTCAACCTTAGAGAGAAAGAGGGATTCGCAGGCGAGTACGTCCTTGGATACCTTCCGGACACCGTGGAAGCAGGTGGCTTTCTGTATACGAACAAGGACACCATTTCTGTAGGCGTCGTGGTTTCGATGAAACACCTGAGGGAAAATAATGCAACATACTCATTCAACATAATTGACGAATTTGTGAACCATCCTGCCATTGCACCATTGCTGGAGGGTGGGACCGTGGACGAATACAGTGCACATCTGGTTCAGGAGGGGGGACTTAAGTCTATCCCTAAACTTTTCGGCAACGGATATCTGATCGCAGGGGACGCCGCCGGCTTCTCATTCAGCAACGGCATGGTACTTCAGGGAATGAATTACGCAATAGCTTCAGGAAAGGCAGCTGCACAGACATTCACTGAAGCCTACAAGAGGAAGGACTACAGCGAGAGTGTCCTGGAATCCTACAGATCCAAGTTGATGGACTCCTATGTGCTCAGGGACATGTACAACTTTAGCGGAATAGATGAGGTAACCTGGAGCAAACTGGTGCACAAAACGATGCCAAAACTGATGGAGAACGTGATGTCATCCCTGTTCTTGGAGAATGGAAAGCCCAAGGAGCACATCATTAAGCTGATCCTGAAAGGCATAAAATCCTCAGACGAAAAGCCGTCACGCCTAGTTTCTGATGGAGTAAAGATGTTGAGGAGGATGTAAATGAAGATAGAAGACAAGCTAGCGCTTCTTAACTACAAGACGGATAAGAGCTATGCCCACATAACGGTGAAACCGGAGATATGCGAAACATGCCCCGATCATTTCTGTACATTCGCGTGTCCGGCCAAGTGCTATACCCTTATTGACAGCAAGCTGAACTTTAAATATGAGGACTGCGTTGAATGCGGAACCTGCATTGTGGCCTGTGCCCATGGCAGTGTCACGTGGACGAACGTTAAGGGTGCCCACGGGGTGAAGTACAAATACGGGTGATGAAGGAATGCCTCTTGAAATGGTAGTGCTGATAAAGGTCGTGCCTGATGGCAAGGAAGTTTACGTGGACCCGGTGACTTTCACTCTCAACAGATCCATGGCCACGAATGTCATAAATCCGGCCGATGAGAATGCGCTTGAAGCTGCCCTTCAACTCAAGGACAAGCATGGGGGGCGCGTTACCGTCATGACCATGGCCCCGCCTTTCGCTGAGCCATTTCTGCTGGAGTGCATGTCTAGAGGCGCGGACCAGGCTGTTCTTATAAGCGACAAGGCGGTCGCAGGCTCGGATACCTATCCTACGAGCCTGACTCTGGCAGCGGCAATAAAGAAGCTGGGGAAGGTTGACATTGTGTTTGCCGGGGAAAAGACCTCAGACTCGAGCACCGGCCATGTGGGTCCCGGCGTTGCGGAGTTTCTAGAGGCTGAACTTGCTTCATATACGAGGTCGCTAAAATATGAGGATGGATACGTAACAGCTGAAAGGGAACTTGAGACAGGCGTAGAGGTTGTCAGGATTCCAACCCCGGCTGTTGTGACAATAATCACGGATTCCAACATCCCAAGGCGAGCCACCCTGAGAAGAAAGCTGGACGCCATGCGAAAAGGTATAATGGTGTGGTCTCTGAACGATATCAATGTGCCTGCAGACTGGGTAGGTCTCAGATCATCCCCCACCGTTGTGAGGAAAATGTTGCCGTTCCCGAGAAAGGACAGGAAGGCAAAACAGATTGATGAATCCCAGTTTGAGACGCTTATAGAAGATCTTGTGAAAATGAAAGTCATCAATCTGGAGGTGTCAGCATGACGACACTTGCGAAGGCAGTGCCACCTGAAGATCTTTCCCAGTACAAGGGCATAATGGTTTACCTGGATTCCTTCAATGATCAGCTCACCAGAGCTGCAATAGAAATGATAGGTGTAGGTAGGAAAATGGGAGACAAGTCCGGGGAGAAGGTCATTGGAGTTGTAATCGGGTCACAGGTACAGTCAATGGTGAAGGAGGCGGGTTACTATGGCTGTGACGAAGTATACGGATTCCAGTCACCTGAATTCAAGATGTACAGATCCAAACCTTTTACTGATATCCTGGCGGGAACCGTATTCGAGAAGAAACCTAACATACTTGTGGTGCCGGGAACAAAGAACGGAAGGGATCTGGCGGCCAGGACGGCCGTGAGGGTAAGGAGCGGGCTTACCGCTGACTGTATGGAGATAGATATCGAACCGGACACCGGGATCCTCATAGCAAGAAGGCCGGATTATGGTGACAGTACAATGTCTGAAATCCGGTGCGAAAAACACAGGCCCCAGATGGCTACATCAAGGCCCGGAACATTCGATCTTCCCTCCAAGAATCCAAAGAGGGAGTTCAAAACTGAGATAAGGGATGTAAAGGTGGACAAAAACTCTCTGAAGGAGCAGATTCTCTCATTCATTCCAAAGGGTGAGGAAGACATAACTGCATCAAAGGTCATCGTTGCTGGGGGGCTCGGGCTAGGACGCCCAGAAGGCATAGACCTGATCAGGCAGCTTGCCAAGGAGCTTGGCGGTTCAATTGGCGTATCAAGGCCCATTGCTGATCTGGGATGGGTACCCCACGATTTCCAGGTCGGCCAGACTGGAAAGATCGTCCGCCCTGATCTTTACGTCGCCGTCGGAATCTCTGGAAAGCCGCAGCACATAGTCGGCATGATGGACAGCAAGGTGATAGTATCGATTAACAAGGACAGCAACGCTGAAATATTCAAGTATTCGGACTACGTAATTGTCGGTGATCTGTATGAGGTGATCCCAAAACTTATCCAGGTCATAAAGAAAAAGAAGAAAGCAGCGGTACCTCAGCCGTCACCGTCATGATGAGGGTGATGATGGAGAAAGGCGTCAGGGTATTCCAGAGATTCAGCCGGGGTTCCAGGGTCACGCTCAGGGAGATAGACCGGTGCATAACCATGCACCGGAACAGACACCCTGAATATGATCTTTATTTCGACGGTGACCTCTACGCCATCTGTGGGCGGAGAAGAGCCTAGATCCGCTGGACAGGGCTTCTGGTCCTTATCTCTTCCAGAATCTTCTCAGCAAAGTCGTCCAGACCCATGGTGACCTGTTTATCTTCACGGTTCCTTACAGAGATTGTACGATCATTCTCTTCCCTTTCTCCAACCACAGCTATATAGGAGGGTCTCTTTACGCGAATGAGGCGAATCTTCTTGTTCATGGTCTCAGTCCCCAGGTCCGCCACTGCCCTTATGCCCTTCGCCCTGAGTGTTTTCTCCACATCCCTGGCATAACCCTCAAATTTGGAGCTCACAGGAACAATGTAGCACTGCAGGGGGGAAAGCCACGTTGGAAACTTTCCAGCATAATGCTCAATGAGAATCGCCATGAATCTCTCATATGAGCCGAAAATGGCCCTGTGCACCATCACTATCCTGTCATGCTTGCTTTCGGCATTTATGTAATAGAGACCGAAGTTGTTTGGCATGAAGAAGTCCAGCTGTATGGTTGCCAGTTGCCACATCCTGCCTATCGCGTCCTTCACATGCACATCAATCTTTGGTCCATAGAATGCAGCCTCGCCTGGATATTCCTTGTACGTTATGCCTGCTGAATCAAGTGCCTTCTTCAGCTGTTCGGTGGCATCGTCCCAGGTAGTAAAGTCCGGGCTCAGGTCGGCGGAACCGCATGAGTCACAGGTAAGATCTGAGGCTGAGGAGGATTTTCTTGACTCTATGGAATGCCCGCATCTATTGCACCGGTAGGCTATGAGATAATCCTCTGGATGATTCTTGTCTATGACGCTGAGATCAAATGCCATATCGATCGGGCCGAAGACGGTTGAGTATGTCTCCTTCACCATCTCAAGGACAGACCTTATCTCGGATACAATCTGGTCAAGCCTCAGAAAACCGTGTCCGTCGTCAATTGTGAACATTCTAGGCCTAGTCAGCCCCCCAACCTCTCCCGACTTCTCGTACCTGTACACTGTTCCTGGTTCGCAGTACTTCACAGGCATCTCACGGTAGCTCTTCGGTTCCCGCTCAAAAATGGTGATGTGGCCGGGGCAGTTCATGGGCTTTACGCCGTAGCCGTCCCCATCCTCGAGCGTGAATAGATACATGTTGGGTTTGTATTTTGCGTAGTGGCCGGACTGCTTCCATATTATGTCCCTGTAGAGATGCGGGGTTGACACCTCTTCCCATCCGTATTTCCTGTTGAGCTGTCGCATGAAATCCATCAGCTCACCCCTTAGCACCATTCCGTTGGGGGTGTAGAAGGGGAAACCGGGAGCCCTTTCTGTATTGAAAACAAGTAGGTCCATTTCCTGGGCGATCTTCCTGTGATCCCTCTTGAGTGCCTCCTCTCTTGCATGCATGAACTGTTCAAGCTCCCTCTGCGTGGGAAAGGCGGTTCCGTATATCCTCACCATTGGCTTCAGCTTCGGGTCTCCTTTGTAGTTGGTGCTTGCGATGGAAAGCAGCTTCAGGGCAGTGATCTGGCCGGTAGACATGACATGCGGCCCTCTGCAGAAGTCAACGAAGCCATCCTGTTCATACACGCTCGATTGGGTTCCGTCAGGAACGTTCTCCTTAATCTTGTCGAGCTTATAGGGGTTGCTGCGGAATATATTAATCAGCTCGTTCTTTGGGTAGGTCTTCTTTACAATAGTCATATTCCTGCTGACCAGTTCCTTCATCCGCTTCTCAATCTTTGCCAGATCATCCTCCCCAATTGGTTTCATGTCGAAATCATAGTAGAAGCCCTCATCGGTCGGCGGCCCTGCATTTGGGAGCGCGTCAGGAAAGATTGAAACAACTGCCTGTGCAAGAAGGTGAGCGGCCGAATGCCTCAGAATGCGCAGGCCATCTGGTGAACTTATCAGGACAGGTTCAAGATCCGCGTCCTGTGTCAGTGTGTCCCTGAGATCATACAGAACACCGTTTCCCCTTGCGGCAACAATACCTGAACCAGGTGTTGCCCCAAGGACATCTCCAACCCTCTGTCCCTTCTTCCCCTTCACCAGGGATGCACTGACCTTCTGGTTCATGGAACCGAGATGATCCAAAGATATATAGAACTTCAGAGAGAAGCCATCCCGGGTGAGGGACGAGTTAAAAGTCCGGGCAGAGGCTAAGGAAAGCGCCTGACCGGATAAGCCCTTTCACAGCCTGTATATCCGTATACACTGGCCGATCATGCACCAGCTTAGGCACCTTTGATCTTATGAGGTCTCTTGCCTTCTCAGCCACGCTACCATGATGAACCTTGGCAAGATCCAGAGCCTGTGCACCTAGCAGAAGCTCTATGGACACAATGTCTTCGAAATTCTTCACTATTTCCGATAGCTTGATTGCAGCATTTGTGCCCATGCTCACGTGATCCTCCTGGTTAGCCGACGTGGGGATCGAGTCTGCCGTGGATGGAAAACACAGGGTCTTGTTCCTGTTGCAAAGGGCAGCTGCCGTGTACTGGGGAATCATGTACCCTGAGTTAAGCCCGTTGTTCTCTATAAGAAACGGCGGAAGTCCACTGAGGGATTCATCAGTTAGCCGGGCAATCCTCCTCTCTATCATGTTTCCAAGGTCGGTAACCGCAATTGCCATAAAATCTGCAACAAGAGCAACAGGCTCACCGTGAAAATTCCCGGCAGATATAACCTCATCCTCATTGATAAGGGGATTATCTGTAACAGAGTTGATCTCCCGCTCAACCACTTCTTTTGAATACTCCATAGTATCAAGAACTGCACCGTAGACCTGGGGAATGCACCGAAGGGAATAAGGGTCCTGTATCTTGAACCTGGAAGTCTCCCTGACTGAGGGGCTGTCTTCAAGCATCAGTCTCATCGCCTTAGCGACCCTGGCCTGCCCGGGCTGTTTCCTGATGCTGATCGCCCAGTCCCTGAAGGCGTTTGCGGTTCCCTTAAGAGCTTCGAAGGAGAGCACTGCCGCGATAAGAGCTGACCTGAATGTCAGAAAAGTTCTTTCAATGTCCACAGACAGGAGGCCGGATATTGCTGCTGTGCCGTTGATGAAGGAAACACCCTCCTTCGCACCCAGATGGTACGGGGACAGGCCAGCCATTGCGAGGGCGCTCTTCGAATCGTGAAGGCTGTCGCCGAAATAGGAGTGACCCTCGCCAATCAGCGTGAGACCTATGTGTGCAAGTGGGGCCAGATCACCACTGGCACCTACAGAACCATACCTCGGAACAAAGGGGACCACCTCGCTGTTCAGGAGGTCAACGGACCTTCTGATCAACTCCTCCGAAACACCGGAATACCCTTGAATCAGCGAGTTGATCCTTATCAGAAGCATTGCCCTCACATACTCCTCGCTGAACGGAACCCCAACTCCTGATGAATGGCTTCTGAGGAGATTCTCTTGCAGCTTTACCTCATCCTCCTTAGTGATGACCTTATGAAGAAGAGCCCCAAAGCCCGTGTTTACGCCATATAATACCCTTTCCTCCTTGATTTTCATCAGCTGTTCCCTTGAATGTCTGACTTTACGCAGGGCCTCTTCGGAAACTGTTACCTTATCACGGAGAAGTGCAACCTTTCGCACATCTTCAAGTGTGAGTGATTCCCCATCAAGGATTATCATATTATGAAAATGCATACGTTCCTAAAAAAGGTGAGACCTAAGCATGTAGATAGTATGCAGGTGCCGGGATTTGAACCCGGGTCGAAAGCTTGGAAGGCTCTCGTGCTAGACCATACTACACTACACCTGCGTCAATCCGGGATATTTCAGGGGAATATAATTTTCTTCACTGATCCGAGATTGAGAATCGGAGGTTCCCTGAGTGATTTCCTCCGGACCAATGCATATCAAGATTGTATACAGTGCTAATCTGCCATGTGAGGTTGAAATAGAGCACCGTTCCTGCAAGATGAGACGGCAAAGAAGTAACAGTCGGATTACCAGCCGTACTATAGTTCAGGGTAGCCGATGACAGGGGATATCTGTATGACAGATACATAACGTATTCCTTTGATCCGGTGTATGTGTTAACGAATGCATACTGGCTGGAATATGTGAGATTATGGCTACCTGCGCTGTCTTTGACCTGGAGGCTAACTATCTGAGGAGGGGAAACCGTATGTATAGGTGGGTTAAGGAAGACTATCCAGAAGAGCATCCATGTCAGCACGTACTCGCCATAATTGATGATCCTGTGACTCGCCCTTGTGGAAAGCTTGACACCCAGAAATTTCAGAATCCTGGACAGAACGACCAGAAAAACAAGCATGAGGATGACAGATAGATACGTATAACCCAAAATCTGAAAATAACCGGAGAGAAGCCCTATCAGAGCCCCTATGATGAATATGAAGATTATGGCCTTTGCCCTTTCCTTCTCTGATTCTATGTACTCCCTTTCGTCGAATTCTGGTTCCTCAAACAGGGGTTCATCTTTGCTCTTAGCCATGGAGGTTTGAGCCTATTGTGACTTTATTAATGAATTTTCTGCAGATTTCGTCCTTAACCGGACTCCTTTCCTAAAAGCTGATATAGCGAACGGTAGGGATCCTCTGCCAGCACGATTCCGGAAGAAATCAGGACACCTTTCGCACCAAGGCTCAGGGATTTTTCCATATCCGAATGTGTCTTGACTCCTGCTCCCACGAGAACGTTGGTCTTCCATTCACTGCATCCTTTCACAACCTCAGAAATTATCTCGGGCTTTGCGGTTGATACCGATATGTTGCCGCCAATGAGTTCAGGTGGCTCATAGGCTACGAATTCAGGCTGAAGTCTTGATATCCTTATTGCCTCCCTTGCATTCCCTGCGCAGATAACCAAATTGAACCTCATTTCCCTGGAATGCTTTACCGTTGCAGTTATTGAATCAAGCTGCATCCGGTTTTCTGAATGGTTTATAATTGATCCTTTCACTCCCATCTCCATTACAGAGTCAATGGAAAATTTTCCAGTAAATGGCCCAAACCCTATGGGATATACAGTCTGAGAGTAGATTTCAAGCTCAGGGAAAGAGCCTGCAAGGTGAAGATCTATGGGGTTCAGGGCAAAGATTATTCTTAGATCAAGCCCCTTGACGATGGAGGCAAACCCCTCCAGGAATCTAGACGCATTTTTTCCCGAGCTCCTCTCATAGTGCTTTGTATTGATGATGACTGTTGCTGAATCCATACCGATCTAATGTAGTTCTAAAACCAGTTTAGCAGCAGCCATAACCGTTTCCAACTTCCCCGGTTCCGTCGCAATCCGGGCAATCAACAACCAACTTGCTTGTCCGAATTAAGCCATAACCACCGCAGCCTCTGCACTTCATTGGTAGTAAAACTGATATGGCTTTAATAATTTTGCCGAAATTTCTCGATCAACGATACAGGTATAAAGTGATGATTCCGATTTCATTCATATCAAACAAAATGATAGGCAAAGATCAGGTATTATTTAATAAGCTCAGGAATTCCATGTTATGGATTTTGGAATAATAGGACTGGGCAATCACGCCATGAACAGGGTTATGCCAGCCATAAAGGAGAGTGGAAACAGGATCACCGCCGTTTACAGCCGGAGCATGGACAAGGCTGGCAGAGAAGCCGAAAAATACAATGCAAAGGCATTCAGTGACCTTCCGAAGATGTTCAAATCGGGAGATTTTGAGGCAGTTTACATAGCCTCACCAAATTTCCTCCACTTCGAGCATGCCAAAATGGCACTTGAACATGGCAAGCACGTTTTACTTGAAAAACCCATGACCCTTAGGAATGAGGACGCGGCATCATTGGTGCGGATGTCTAAGACATTGAACCTAAAGCTTTGCGTTGGATTCCATATGAGATTCAACCCGGCAGTTCTTGAGGCAAGGAGACTCGTTCAGAGTGGGGCCCTTGGTGACATAGTCTTTGCGAGTGGCATATGGGCGGGGTCGTCGTCACAGTCAGCTTATACCGGGGATAGAAAGTGGTGGTCCGAAGAGGAAAAGGTTGGTGGGGGTTCCGTTATGGGTACCGGAGTTCACGTCTTGGACACTCTTAACTTCATTCTTAACAGGCATCCAGAAAGTGTATCCGCTTTAAGAAATCCAGAAAAGAGCGTTATTGATATGACTTCCGGGATGTTGCTTTCCTATGGCTTCACAATTGCAGCGGCGGTTTCATCAAGGGGGGTTAACGATCCCCGTAACGATCTTGTCTTACTTGGAACCAGGGCAACCGTGACTGTAAATGGCCTATTCTCAACATCCGTGAACTGCACACTGCAGCAGAGTGGAAGCCAGCCGAAAACTTTCAGCGGCGGCAATGTCTACTCCAGTGAGATAACCGGTTTCACAGAAGCAGTGTCTGGAAAACAGGCGCATATAGCGACGGGGGAAGATGGGGAGGTTGTAGTGAAGATAGTAAATGCCGCTTTCAAATCTGAAATGACCGGTGAGAGGCAGCCAATCGATTGAAACCAACATCGATTAGCGTAACTGCGCCTTCAACGAAATAACGGTAAGAATGTCCAGTTTTGTCTGCAATAGAGGAAATTATAAATTTAGTGTCATTATCCGGTGCTACCGGGTCCGTAGCTTAGCTAGGTAGAGCGATGGACTCTTAATCCATAGGTCGGGGGTTCGAACCCCTCCGGACCCGTCTCCGCGGGTACGGGTTCGTATGATACCGGATTTATTTTCCCGATGAGAAAAAATTTGTTCATCCGCTCCCTGACCAGTTTTGCATTCATTTCCGGGTCGATGTGCGTGTAGACCTGGGTGCTCGCCAAACTGCTGTGCCGCAGGTGGGTTTGAACAAACCGGATGTCAAGCCTATCGATGCCGAGATCATCGCTCCCCCTCAGGAGAGCGGTTGCGACCCAGTGCCTTGCGGCATGTGGATGAAATCTGGGATTCCCCTTCTTTCCGATCTCGGAGATGTGCCTTCTGATGTAGTCGGCATCAAGCCTCCCGATGGGCCCTGTGAATAATGCCTTTGGATCGGTGGGCATCCTGTACAGCTCAATGTAGCGCCTTATGTGATCAAGGGCATCATCGGAAAGAGCGACAACAGCATCTGCCTCGCCCTTCTCGCTGTGCACGAAAATTCCGTTCTCCCTGACATCGTCGAGGTTTAGCCGCGCCACCTCCCCGATCCTCAGGGCACCTGAAAAGAGGATCCTCATTATTGCCCCGTCCCTGGCTGCGGAGTGCCTGTTCCTCTGCATATCCGCAGCCCTGATTATCCTGCGCACATCATCGTCTGTCGGGATCCAGTCTATGACAGTCCTTGGCGTCCTGAACTTAGGAAGGTTTATCTCATCCGGGAATGAGTGCCTGTCCTGAAGGAACCTGATCCACTTCTGCAGCGCCTTCCTTGCAACATTGAGGGTCTGCCTCTTCGCTCCAGACTTAAGCTTCTGGAGGAAGTATGCCCTGATATCCTCCTCCTTAGGATTCATGACATCAAACTCCGATGAGAGCTCAGCGATCTTCCTCGCATCCCTTACGATGGTGCTGATGGAGTATCTGCCGTCATAGAGAGCCCAGTCCTGGAACTCATCGACCATATGCCTTAATTTTGGATCCAGCAATCTTTTCCTCATTCAACCGACCTCACAAACGCTCTTTCCTTTGCATCGTAATGGAAGCCGACAAGCTTCATGTTATCTGAGAGGCGCCTGAAATCATCATTCTCGAGCCTCGATGTGATGAAGAATCTGTTTCTGTCCTCCGATGCCCTGAGATTGTACTTGGCCTCAAGCGCCTTCAGAAGGGTCATCCTCTTCTCGTCGCCCATCTCCTTCTTCGCCTCCTCC
>Ga0070737_10005077_pt1 | contig 12756 bp, 9 predicted proteins | sample Coa_R1_10_FD_66438 | JGI IMG/M metagenome (GOLD analysis project Ga0070737, IMG submission 66438) | Surface soil microbial communities from Centralia Pennsylvania, which are recovering from an underground coalmine fire - Coalmine... | ecosystem: Environmental > Terrestrial > Soil > Unclassified ... | reverse complement strand
CGCCGTCGGCGAGTGCGCCGCCCCGGCCGGCCGCCTCTACGGGCTGGTCTCGCCCGGCTACCAGATGGCCCGCACGGTCGCCGAGACCCTCTCGGGAGGCGACGCCTCCTTTGCCGGCGCCGACCTCTCGACCAAGCTCAAGCTGCTCGGCGTGGACGTGGCCAGTTTCGGCGACGCCCACGGCACCACGCCGGGCGCCACCACCATCGAGTTCACCGACCGGCCGGCGGGCGTGCACAAGCGGCTGGTCGTCGACGAGCGGGGCCGGCTGCTCGGCGGAGTGCTCGTCGGTGACGTCGCCGGGTACGAGACCCTCGCCCAGATGGCGCGAGGTGACATCGCGGCCCCCGCTGATCCGGCCGGCCTGATCCTCCCGTCGTCGGGCGCCACGGTCGTTCCCGGTGTCGACGCCATGTCGGATGGGGCAACGGTCTGCTCCTGCGAAAATGTGAGCAAAGGCCGCATCATCGAAGCGGTCGGGTCCTGCCTGGCCGCGGGTGGGGCGGCGGACGTGGCTGCGGTCAAAACGGCCTGCCGGGCCGGCACCGGCTGCGGCGCCTGCGTCCCACAGGTGGCCGAGCTGGTCAAATCGGCTTTGACCGGAGCCGGTGTGGCCGTCGACAACCGCCTCTGTGAGCATTTCGCCTATTCCCGCCAAGAGCTGTATGACATCGTGTCGGTCAACGGCGTCACCACCTTCGCCGAGCTCCTGTCGTCCTACGGGCAGGGGCTCGGTTGCGAGATCTGCCGCCCGGTGGCGGCGTCGATCCTCGCGTCGGTCACCAATCGCTACGTCCTCGACGACGGACAGGGCGCGGTGCAGGACAGTAATGACCACTTCCTGGCCAACCTCCAGCGCGACGGCACCTATTCGGTCGTTCCTCGCATACCCGGCGGCGAAATCACCCCGCAAAAGCTGATCGTCCTCGGCGAGGTGGCCCGCGAGTTCGATCTGTACACCAAAATCACCGGCGGCCAGCGCATCGACCTGCTCGGCGCCCGGATCGAGCAGCTTCCCGCTATCTGGCGGCGGCTGGTCGACGCCGGGTTCGAATCCGGCCACGCTTACGGCAAGGCCGTCCGGACGGTGAAATCGTGCGTCGGAACCAGCTGGTGCCGCTACGGCGTCCAAGACTCGACCGCCTTGGCCATAGACCTGGAATTGCGTTACCGGGGGCTGCGCTCGCCGCACAAGATAAAAATGGCGGTGTCCGGCTGCGGCCGTGAATGCGCCGAAGCAAGAAGCAAGGACGTCGGAGTCATCGCCAGCGAGCAGGGCTGGAACCTGTACGTCGGCGGCAACGGGGGCGCCCGCCCCCGCCACGCCGACCTGCTGGCCGCCGACCTCGACACCGACACGCTGGTGCGGACGATCGACCGGTTTCTTATCTATTACATCCGCACCGCCGACCGCCTGCAGCGCACCTCGACGTGGCTGGAGCACTTGGACGGCGGGCTCGACCACCTCCGGCGGGTGGTCATCGAGGACGCCCTCGGCCTCGCCTCCGAGCTCGACGCCCACATGGCCCGCCATGTCGCGTCCTATGAGTGCGAGTGGCGCGCCACCCTCGACCGGCCCGACCGGCTCGCCCGCTTCCGCACCTTCGCGAACTCCGACGATCCCGACCCGGACATCGTCTTCGTGCGCCAGCGTCACCAGCCTCGCCCCGCCACCCCGTGGGAACGGGTCGAGCTGCTCGGGAGCCGGAGATGAACGCGGCCCCCGCCGGCTGCGCCGACGTCCGCTGGGCCGACGTCCGCTGGGCCGACGTGTGCCCGCTGGCGGTCCTCGAACCCGACCGGGGCGTGGCCGTCATGGTCGGCGGCCGTCAGGTCGCCGTCTTCCGGCTCTCCGCTCCGGGGAGTGAGCTGCGGGCCGTCGACCACCGCGATCCGGTGTCAGGCGCCAACGTCCTGGCCAGGGGACTGGTCGGATCGGCCGGGACGGTCGTCTACGTGGCCTCGCCCATGCACAAGCAGCGCTACGACCTGGACACCGGACGCTGTCTCGACGACCCGACGCTGGCCGTCGATGTCTGGCCGGTGCGGGTGCGCGACGGGCGGGTCGAGGTCGGGCTCCGGTGACCGCGACCCACTGCCCGTACTGCGCCTTCCAGTGCGGGATGGTCCTCGCCGGGCCACACGACCCCGTGGCCGGCGACCCGGCGTCGCCGGCCAGCCGGGGCCGGCTGTGCGTCAAGGGCTGGACGTCCATCGAGCTGCTCGACCACCCCGACCGGCTGCTCCATCCGCTGGTACGGGACGGCGCCGGCCGGCTCCGCCGGGCCAGTTGGGACGCCGCTCTCGACGAGCTCGCCGACCGCCTCGACCAGGTGCGGGCTGGCGCTGGGCCGGCGGCCCTCGGGGTGTTCGGCTCCGGCGCCCTAACCAACGAAAAGGCCTACCTGCTGGGCAAGTTCGCCCGGGTCGCGCTGAGGACTCCCAACATCGATTACAACGGCCGCTACTGCATGGCGTCGGCCGCCGCCGGGCAAAACCGGGCGTTCGGGCTGGACCGCGGCCTTCCCTTCCCCGTGAGCGACATCGCGAAGGCCGACACCGTCCTGCTGTGGGGCTCCAACTGCGCCGAGACGATGCCGCCGATCATGCAGTGGTTCAACGAGCAGCAGGCGCGCGGCGGCACCCTGATCGTCGCCGACCCCCGCCGCACCGCCACCGCCCGGCGGGCTCAGCTGCATCTGCAGCCGGTGCCAGGCACCGACGCGGCCGTCGCCAACGGCCTGCTCCATCTCGCCGTCGTCGAGGGCCTGCTCGACGAGCAATACCTCGCCGAGCGCACCACCGGCTTCGACGCCGTCCGGCGGTCGGTGGCGACGTGGACCCCGGCGCGGGTCGAGCGGATCGCCGGCGTCCCGGCCGCCGACCTCGAGACGACGGTCCGGGCCCTGGCCGAGCCGCCCGCGGCCATGCTGCTGTCCGGGCGGGGACCGGAGCAGCAGACCAAGGGCGTGGACACGGTGCTGGCCTTTACCAACCTGATGCTGGCCCTCGGCCGGGTCGGCCGCCCCGCGTCGGGCTACGGCACCCTCACCGGGCAGGGCAACGGCCAGGGCGGCCGAGAGCACGGCCAAAAGGCCGACCAGTTGCCCGGCTACCGGTCGATCGCCGACCCGGCCGACCGAGCCCGGGTCGCCGCCGCGTGGGGCGTGTCGCCGGACGCGTTGCCCGGGCCGGGGATGAGCGCGTACGAAATGCTCACCTCGGCCGGCACCGCCGGCGGGGTGCGGGCCCTGCTGGTCGTCGGGTCCAACGTCGCCGTCGCCTCGCCGGCGACCCGGCGGGTCGCCGCCGCCCTCGGCCGGCTGGACTGCCTCGCCGTGCTCGACGCCTTCCCCAACGACACCACCGAGGCCGCCCACATCGTCCTGCCCGTCACCCAATGGGCGGAGGAGGACGGCACGACCACCAGCCTCGAAGGGCGGGTGCTCCGGCGCCGGCGGGCGGTCAACCCGCCGGCCGGCGTCCGCAGCGACCTCGAGATCCTCTGCGAGCTGGCCCGCCGGCTCGGCCGCGGGGAGCAGTTTCCTTCCGCCGACCCCGAGCGGGTGTTCAGCGAACTGGCGGCGGTGAGCGCCGGCGGGCGGGCCGACTACGCCGGCCTCTCCTACGACCGGATCGACGCCGAAGGCGGCGTGTGCTGGCCCTGCCCCGACCCGGCCGGGCCGGGGTCGCCCCGCCTCTTCACCGAGAGGTTCGCCCATCCCGACGGCCGGGCCCGCCTGGCGCCGGTGACCTACCGGCCGGCCGCCGAGGAGCCCTCCGAGCGGGAGCTGTCCCATCCAGCGCGCATCCGGGAGGGGAGCTGTCCCTTTTGGCGCGCACAGGTGATGTACACGTGGGACACCTCCACCCGGCGATGTACACCAAGGGTGACAGCCCCCAAGGGATCGGCGCTAGGTGTGACGACCACGGAGGTTGTCCCTGGCGGGGTGGGGTGGGTGATCCACCGTTGAGGTGAGCCTCCTGGGTGAGCATGTGGGTCTTCCACAACGCACGGCTACACCCAGGAGGGCTCGGTGCTTCAGGCTAGGTGTCCGCATCCCAATGCTCGGTTGACCCCGCTGATGCGGGCCCGGATGGTCAGGCTGGTCCTGGATGACGGCTGGGGCGTCGAGGCCGCTGCGGAGCGGTTCCAGGTGGACGCCAAGACGGTCCGCAAGTGGCGGGACCGTTACCTGGTCGAGGGCGACGCCGGTCTCCAGGACCGCTCCAGCCGGCCTTGGTCCTGTCCGTGGGCGACTCCGGCCCGGACCCGGGAGCGGGTCTTGGAGCTGCGCCGCCAGCGCCGTTGGGGAGCGGCGCACATCGGACATGAGGTGGGCTTGGCTGCCTCGACGACCCAGAAGATCCTGACCCGAGCCGGCCTGGGCCGCCTGGACCGGGGTGATCGAGCCACCGGCTCCCCCGTCCACCGCTATGAGCGGGACCGGCCCGGCGAGTTGGTCCATGTCGATGTGAAGAAGCTGGCCGCCATCCCCTCAGGCGGTGGCTGGCAGCTGCACGGCCGGGGCAAGGACAGCCAGCGCGGTCACTCCGGGGTCGGCTACCGGTTCTTGCACACCGCCATCGACGACCGCACCCGAATCGTGTATTCCGAGATCCTCGACGACGAGCAGGGCGTGACCACGGCCCGGTTCTGGGACCGGGCTCACCTGCACTTCACCCAGCTGGGAATCACCGTCCAGCGGGTGCTGACCGATAACGGCGCCAACTACCGCTCCCGGGTCTTCGCCGAAGCGCTCGCTCGCAGCGGCGTCACCCACAAACGGACCCGCCCCTACCGGCCCCAGACCAACGGCAAGGTCGAACGCTTCCACCGCATCCTGCTCGAGGAATGGGCCTACCTGCGCCCCTGGACCTCAGAGAGCGAACGACAAGCCGGCTACACCGCTTTCTGCCACTTCTACAATCACCACCGCTCCCACGGCAGCCTCGGATGGTCCACCCCAACAGCCACCCTCACCACCCTCACCGGGGACAACCTCCCCGGCCAGCACAGCTAGGAACCGCTCGCTGCGATGGCGTCGGGCGGCCAGTCCGTCCCGACCGCCCAGTGCAGCAGCACCGAAAAGGCCCGCTGGATGACGGCCAGCCCGGCCTCGACGGCCGGGCTGCTGTCGGTGTCGGCGGCGGGCGGCTCGGAGCCGGTGAGGAGGGGCCGGCCGATGGCCTCGGCCAGGGTGCGGAGGACCCGGCGGGCCAGCTTGTCGTCGGCCAGGTTGCCTTTGGCCGCCCGCGTGCCCAGCTCGAGGAGCATGGGCATGGCGTCGGCGGCCACGGCCGCGAACTCCTCGGCCGTCTGGCCCGACATCTCGGCCACCGCGGCCGCCCCGCCCAGCCGCTCGACGGCGGCGGCGAAACCCTCCGCGGTGCGGCCGAGGACCCGCTCGATGGCGGCGGTGAACAGGTCCTCCTTGGAGCCGAAATACCGGTAGATGCTGCCTTTGGCCACCCCGGCCGACTCGGCCACGTCGGCCATGGTCACCTCACCGAAGCTGCGGTTGCGGAAGGCGCTGATGGCGGCGTCCACAATCCGGCCGGCCACGTCCTCCTCCCGCTCCCGGGGGTCGCCGAGGGCGGCGAGGGCGTCGGGCTGGTCGAGCAGGACCGGCAGCTGCGCGGATATCTCGTCCAGGCCCATCCCCTTGCGCTCCCGGAGGGTGCGGATCAGGAGCAGGTGGGTGACGTGCCGCTGGTCGTACCCGAAGCGGTTGAGGGCCGAGCGGGTCGGCGGCGGGATGAGCTCACACTTGAGGTAGTGGTGGATGGTGCTGGCCGGCACGCCGGTCACCTCGACCAGCTCCGACAATGAGAGCAGGTTGTCGTCGTTGCTGGTCTGGCTGCTGGTGACCATCCGTGTCCCGCCTCGTGGCGCGTGGCCGAACTCGTTCGGAGCATACGACCTCGCCCCCCGGTCGGGTGAACGCGGTCAACCTGGCCGTTCAGGCGCCGGCCGGGATGTGGCCCATCCGGCCGGCCTGGAAGTCCTCGAAGGCCTGCTGCAGCTCGGCCTGGGTGTTCATCACAAACGGGCCGTAGTGGGCCACCGGCTCACCGATGGGCTGCCCGCCGAGCACCAGCACCTCGAGGGTCGGGGAGCTCGACTCCTGGGTGGCCGCCGCCCCGACCTGGAGGGTGTCGCCGGGTCCGAAGACGGCCAGGTTGCCGGTTCGCACCGGTCGGTCCTCGGTGCCCACCGTGCCCAGCCCGGCCAGCACGTAGACCAGCGCGTTGTGGGCCGGGTTCCATGGCAGCACCAGTTGCGCCCCGGGCTGCACGGTGGCGTGGAGGAGGGCGATCGGCGTGTAGGTGTCACCCGGTCCGTTGGCGTCGCCGACCTGGCCGGCGATGACCCGGACCAGGGCGCCGCCGTCGGGGGACGCCAGCAGGGTGACCTTGCCCGAGCCGATGTCCTGGTAGCGGGGCGCCACCATCTTGTCTTTGGCCGGCAGGTTGACCCACAGCTGGACGCCGTGGAACAGCCCGCCGGAGGCGACCAGGTCCTCCGGTGGCCGCTCGATGTGCAGGATCCCGTTGCCGGCCGTCATCCACTGGGTGTCGCCGTTGGTGATGAGCCCGCCGCCACCGGTGGAGTCCTGGTGCTGGAAGGTCCCGTCGATCATGTAGGTGACGGTCTCGAAACCCCGGTGGGGGTGCCAGGGCGTGCCCTTGGGCTCGCCCGGCGCGTACTCCACCTCGCCCATCTGGTCCATGTGCACGAAGGGGTCGAGCTCGCTCAGGGGCACTCCGGCAAAGGCCCGGCGCACCGGGAAGCCCTCGCCTTCCAGGGCGGCCGGCGCCGCCGTCACCCGGCGCACGGGGCGGGGCGCGGCCGAACCGGTCGGCACCACGATCTTGGGCAGGGTGAGCACGTCGTCGACAGTCACCGCGGGCATGGCAGGTACCTCGTCCTTCTGCCGCCTCCGTCCTCGGCGGGTTGCCGGGCCGTCGGGGCGGCGCACCGGGTGTAACGGCGCGGTGGCCTCGGCTATTTCGCCTGCCTCTGCCCGGCTCTCGGCCGGCCTCGGCAACCGGTTCCGCCAACCGGCTCCGGGAGCCGGCCTCGGGGCCCGACTCGCTACTTGCCGATGCCGGCTCTCGGCCGGCGTCGGGGTCCGGGCGGACCTGGACCGGTGCCGGGATCAGACCCGGATGCCGAGCTCCTCAAAGCGGCGCCGCATGTCGCCCTCGTCCCGCTCGAAGACGCGGGCCAGGGCCCTGACGTCCTCGTTGCGGATGGTGATGACCTTGCCGTTGAAGTCGCCCCGCTGCAGCTGGATCATGGCCACGTAGCGGGCGATGATGTCCCGCTCGGGGGCGTCGAGAGTGTCGAGACGGGCCAAGTCGATGGTCACCGGTACGCGGTCGGCACCGTCGCCGCGGTCGCCGCTCGAGTCGCCTCCGGCGGCCGCCGGGGTGCCCGGCGTGCGGGGGAGGAGCTGGTCGACGGGAACCCCGTACAGGGCGGCCAGACGCTGGAGGCGGAGCACCGAGATGATGCGCTCGCCCCGCTCGTAGGCGCCGAGGACCGACGCCTTGAACTCCCGGCCGGAGTTGTCCTCGACTGCCTGTAGTGAGAGGCCCTGTTGCCGGCGGATGTTGCGCAGTCGGTTGCCCACCTCCTGCGCGTACGCCGGCGTCATGTCCTCTGAGGTCATCGTCCCTCCGCTCGGTGGCTGCTCGGGAGCCCACCCCGCTGGCATAACCACAGAGCGTAGGCAAGTTCGCACATTCCGGACGATGCCTTTCGTGTTCTTCCGGTTTTTCGTGCTCCCTCACCGGCGGCCACCGGTGCCCGCCGGCCGGTCACGGGCGGGGCTGACGGCTGCGGAGCAGCACGAAGTGGTGGCCGAGCATCGAGACGCTCTGCCCGGCCGGGCGCTCGGGCTCGGTCAGGGGCGTCGACACGGCGGTGTCGAGGGCGACCGTCCACTGCCGGCTCCATCGGGCCGTCGGCAGGACGAAGTCGAGCTCCTGCTCCCACCCGTTGAACAGCAGGTAGAAGGAGTCGTCGACGACGGGCCGCCCGTAGATGTCCGGATCGGGGATGGAGGCGCCGTTGAGGTAGACGGCCAGGCTCTTGGCGTACCCGACGTCCCAGTCGGCTTCGGACATCTCCTTGCCGTCGGGCCGGAACCAGCCGATGTCGGGCAGGGTGCCCCGCGTGGCCGAACCGCGGACGGGGTGACCCTGGAAGAAGCGGCGCCGGCGGAAGACGGGATGGTTGCGGCGGAGGGCGATCAGCGCCTGGGTCCAGTCGAGCAGGTCCTCGTCGATGGACTTCCAGTCGAACCAGGAGATCTCGTTGTCCTGGCAGTAGGCGTTGTTGTTGCCGCCCTGGGTGCGACCGAGCTCGTCGCCGCCGAGCAGCATGGGCACGCCCTGGCTGAGCAGCAGGGTGGCGAGCAGGTTGCGGGTCTGCCGCCGGCGGAGGGTGACGACTGCCGGGTCGGTGGTGGGGCCCTCGACGCCGCAGTTCCAGGAGCGGTTGTCGTCGCTGCCGTCGCGGCCTTCCTCGCCGTTGGCCTCGTTGTGCTTGTTGTTGTAGCTGACGAGGTCGTTGAGGGTGAACCCGTCGTGACAGGTGACGAAGTTGATGGACGCAAAAGGGCGCCGGCCGGTGGTCCCGTAAAGGTCGGAGCTGCCGGTCAGCCGCTCGGCCAGCTCGCCGATGGGCGTGCCCGCCTGCCGCCAGTAGTCGCGCACCGAGTCGCGGTAGCGCCCGTTCCACTCCGACCACAGCGGGGGAAAGTTGCCCACCTGGTAGCCGCCGTCCCCGACGTCCCACGGCTCGGCGATGAGCTTGACCTTGCTCACGACCGGGTCCTGCTGGATGAGGTCGAAGAAGGCCGAGAGGCGGTCGACTTCGTGGAACTGGCGGGCGAGGGTGGCGGCCAGATCGAAACGGAAGCCGTCGACGTGCATCTCCTGGACCCAGTAGCGCAGCGAGTCCATGAGCAGCTGGAGCACGTGGGGGCTGCGCATGTTGAGGCTGTTGCCGGTGCCGGTGGTGTCCCGGTAGGTGCGCGGGTTGCCCTCCATCAGCCGGTAGTAGCTGGGGTTGTCGATGCCCCGCATGGAGAGGATGGGCCCGAGCTGGTTGCCCTCGGCGGTGTGGTTGTAGACCACGTCGAGGATGACCTCGATGCCGGCGGCGTGGAGCGACTTGACCATCGTCTTGAACTCGTTGACCGCCCAGTGGCCGGGCTGGGAGCTGTACTCGTTGTGCGGGGCGAGGAAAGCGATCGAGTTGTAGCCCCAGTAGTTGCGCAGCCCGAGCCGCACCAGCCGGTCGTCCTGGACGAACTGGTGGACGGGCATGAGCTCGAGGGCGGTGACGCCGAGGGTCGTGAGGTGCTCGATCATGGCCGGATGGGCCACCGCCGCGTACTTGCCCCGCAACTCCTCGGGGATGTCGGGGTGCTGGTAGGTGAGCCCCTTGACGTGGGCCTCGTAGATGACAGTGTCGGCCCAGGTGGTGCGGGGCGGGTGGTCGTTGCCCCAGTCGAAGTTGGAGTCGACGACGATGGCCTTGGGCATGGCCGCGGCCGAATCGGTCGTGTCGATGGTCAGGTCGTCGGTGCCGAGCTTGTAGGGAAATACAGCCTGGCCCCACTGCACCTCGCCGTCCACCGCTTTGGCATAGGGGTCGAGCAGGAGCTTGGCCGGATTGCAGCGGAGGCCATCGTTGGGGCGGTACGGGCCGTGGACCCTGAACCCGTAGCGCTGCCCGGGCCGCACGCCGGCCAGGTAGCCGTGCCAGCAGTAGGCGTCCACTTCTCCCAGGCGGTGGCGTTCCTCGTCCCCGTTGTCGTCGAACAGGCAGATCTCCACCGCCTCTGCCACCTGGGAGAAGAGGCAGAAGTTGGTACCCGAACCGTCGTAGCTCGCCCCCAGGGGCCAAGCTTCACCCGGAGAAACGCGAACCGGCATGGGAGGAGAACCTAGCTGGCGCCCCCGGCTCGAGAGGCAGCGAACCTCTCAGCTGACCGTCGGGGCCGGGTCCGGGTGCCTCAGCCCCACCAGAAGCTGCTGGCCAGCATGACGTACAGGCCGAGCAGGGCCGCCCCCTCGATCCAGGTGTACTCCCCGTCGAACACGACGGAGACGACGACCACGGTGGAGATCCCGACGGCGACCACGAGGAGCGTGGGGAAGACGAGGGTGAGCGGCGACGGCCCGATGAAGTTGGACAGCAGCACCAGCACCGGGGTGAGGAACAGGGCGACCTGCAGCGGGCTGGCCAGGGTGGTGGTCACCGCGAAGGCGGGTCGGGCCCGCCAGGCGAAGCGCACGCCGACGGCGTTTTCGACCGCGTTGGAGGCGATGGCGACCACGACCAGCCCGGTGAAGGTCGGGGTCAGTCCGAGGGTGCGGATGGCCGGCTCGAGGGCACCGACGAACCACTCGGAGACAAAGGCGGCGCCGGCGCTGGCCGCCACGAGCAGGATGATCGACGGCCCGAGGGGCGGGACGTCGGCCCGGGGCAGGGCGTCGGCGGCCGGGGAGGGGTCACCGCCGGCCACAGGCGGGCCGCCGGCCACAGGCGCGCCGGCGCCCGGCTCGGGGTGGCCGGCGGGCGCCGCGCCCGCGGCCGACTCGGCGCCGGCGGGCGCTGGGTCGGCGGTCGCCTCCGAGTCGGCTGCCGCCTCCGGGTCGACGGCGGCCGTCGGGTGGGAACGGCGCAGGGTGTAGGGCACCGAACAGGCGTAGACGGCGAGGAGGACGCCGGCGCAGATGCTCGAGAGGGTGGAGGTGTGCCGGGCCGCCGGGGTGCTCAGGTGGTGGGCCAGGGTCGGGACCAGCAGGGCGGCCACGGCGAGTAGGAGAAGCGACCCGTACAGCCGGGGCTCCTCGGGGTCGAAGCGTTGCGTCCCGTGCCGGAGGCCGCCGGCCACGAAGGCGCAACCGAGCACGAGGACGGCGTTGCCGAGCATGGAGCCGATGAGGGCGGCCCGCACGACGGTCAGCAGCCCGTCGCTCAGGGCGAAGATGCCGACGAACAGCTCGGGCAGGTTGCCGAGGGTCGACTGCAGCAGCCCGGTGGCGCCGGGGCCGAGGTGCTCGCCGACGTCCTCGATGGCGGCGCCGATGACCGCGGCCAGCACGGCCAGGGCCACGCCGGCGATGGCGAAGCGCACCACCTGGCCGGCGCCCCCGAACCGGGCGATGGCGGCGGCCACCGTCGCCACGGCCGCGATGGCCACGGTCGGCCGCAGGAAGGGGGCGGCAGTGCGGCGCATGACGCCGGCACGCTAGCGAATGGTGCGAGTGCGATCGGCTCCCAAGGGGGACGGGACAAGGGCGACGACCACCTGCCCGCCTTCGGCGGGGAACGGGTGCAGCCGAGGATCAGAGGGGGCGGCCGGAGACGGCGACCACCTGTCCGGTCACCTGCTCGGCGGCCGGCGAGACCAGGAACGAGACCATGCCGGCCACGTCGGCCGGGGTCTGGAGCCGGCCGAGGGGTTGGTCGCGACCCCGCTCCTCCAGCCATCCGTCGGGGTGGCCTTCCTCCCGGCGCAGGTGCCGCTCGCCCTCGGTCGGGACCCAGCCCGGGTGGACGCAGTTGACCCGGATGCGGTCCGGGGCCAGGGACCGGGCCAGGTTGGTGGTGAGGGTGACCAGCCCGCCTTTGGACACGGCGTAGGCCACCCGGTCGGGGGCACCGCCGAGAGCGTGCATGGAGCCGATGTTGACGATGGCTCCGCCCTGCCGCCGGCGCATCTCCGGCACCACCGCCTGGGCGCACAAAAAGGCACCCCTGAGGTTGACGGCGAGGACCCGGTCCCACAGCTCGACGGTGGTGTCCTCGAGCGAGGCGATGGGGAAGATGCCGGCGCAGTTGACCAGGATGTCGACCCCGCCGAGCTCGCCGCGGGCCCGGTCGACCAGGGCGGTCACCTCGTCGGCCCGGCTCACATCCACCGGCTGGAACCGCGCCCGGCCGGTCGCGGCGTCGAGCGCCTTCGCGGTGTCGGCGCCCTGCGGCGAGACGTCTCCGATCACGACCGAGGCGCCGGCCCGGCAGAGATCCTCGGCGATGGCCGCGCCGATCCCCTGGGCCGCTCCGGTGACGATCGCGACCCGGCCGGAAAGGTCGTTGCTCATCGTGCTTCCGTCCGCCAGCGGGCCCGGGTTCGAGCCGGGATGTGAGCGCTAACAGCATTGGGGGTCAAGGTGTTCTCCTTTGGGGCGGGGCCCCCAGGTCGCCCGGCTCGGGCTGACCTAGTGGGCGGTCGCGGCCGGTGGCCGCCGGCGGGCCGGGGGGCGGCGCGGGCGGCACCGGGACGTGCTGGCCCGGACGACGAGCCGGCTCGGGAGCGTGTGGGTCGTGACGGGCGGCTCGTGGCCAACCGCCCCCAGCTCGGCCAGCACCAGGGCTACCGCCGCCTGGGCCAGCGCGCGCAGGTCCTGCCGCACCGTGGTGAGCGGTGGGCTGAAGTAGGCGGCGTCGGGCACATCGTCGAAGCCGACCACGCTCACGTCCTCGGGGACGCGTCGGCCGGCCTCGGCCAGGGCACGGAGCACACCGAGAGCCATCTGGTCGTTGGCGGCGAAGACGGCGGTGAGCTCCAAATCACGGGCCAGCTGACGGCCGGCCACGTAGCCGCTGGCCGCTTGCCAGTCCCCGCCCACCGGGGTCGGGACGGCCCGACCGGCCGCCTCGAGCGCTTGGCGCCACCCGGCGGCCCGCAGACGGGCCTCGACGCTCCAGGTGGGCCCGGCGACGTG
>Ga0070737_10005071_pt1 | contig 12774 bp, 15 predicted proteins | sample Coa_R1_10_FD_66438 | JGI IMG/M metagenome (GOLD analysis project Ga0070737, IMG submission 66438) | Surface soil microbial communities from Centralia Pennsylvania, which are recovering from an underground coalmine fire - Coalmine... | ecosystem: Environmental > Terrestrial > Soil > Unclassified... | reverse complement strand
GCTGGCTCTCGCAGTGGAGCTACGACGACGCGCACGGCGACGGTATCGCCTGCGGCCGCGACATCGCCGTACCGGCGCTGGTGATCGGCAACCTCGCCGACGACGCCTGCACGCCCACCCACACCAGGCGGCTGTTCGAGGCGATCGGCCATTCCGACAAGGAGATGCACGAAATCCCCGGCGCCACCCACTATTACGCAGGTCCAGACCAGCGTGACAAGCTGCGCCAGGCCGTCGACATCGTCACCGACTGGCTGGTGCGTCACGACTTCGCGGAGGCGCAGTGACCGGACCGCTGGAAGGCCTTCGGGTGCTCGAGCTGGGCACCCTGATCGCCGGCCCGTTCGCCGGCCGGCTGCTCGGCGACATGGGCGCGGACGTCATCAAGATCGAGCCGCCGGGCAGCCCCGACCCGCTGCGCACCTGGGGCCAGGCCGAACTCAACGGGCATCACTTCTTCTGGACCGTGCACGCGCGCAACAAGAAAGCCGTCACACTCGATCTGCGCAAGGACCGTGGGCGCGAGCTGTTCCTCGATCTCGTCGAGAAATCCGACATCGTGGTGGAGAACTTCCGTCCGGGCACCCTGGAGAAGTGGAACCTCGGCTACGACGTGCTGCGCCAACGCAATCGAGGCATCATCCTGGTGCGGGTCTCCGGTTATGGGCAGACCGGCCCGGACGCCCACAAGGCCGGCTACGCCTCGGTCGCCGAGGCGGCCAGCGGACTGCGTCACCTCAACGGCTTCCCCGGCGGCCCACCGCCCCGGCTGGCGCTGTCGCTGGGCGACAGCCTGGCCGGCATGTTCGCCGCCCAGGGGGCGCTGGCAGCCTTGTATCGCCGCGGTGTGACCGGCGAAGGGCAGGTGGTCGACGTCGCGCTGACCGAATCCTGTTTGGCCATCCAGGAATCCACCATCCCCGACTACGACGTCGGCGGGGTGGTACGCGGCCCGTCGGGCACCCGGCTGGAGGGCATCGCACCGTCGAACATCTACCGCGCCGCCGACGGCAGCTGGGTGGTGATCGCCGCCAACCAGGACACCGTGTTCGCCCGACTGTGCCGGGCGATGGACCGCCCGGAGCTCGCCGGCGACGACCGGTTCGCCACCCACGGCGCCCGCGGCCGCAACCAGGACCAGCTCGACAAGATCATCGGCGACTGGGCGGCTCAGCGACAGCCGGGCGAGATCATCGAAATCCTCAGCGACGCAGGTGTGATCGCCGGACACATCAACACCGTCGCCGAGGTCGTCGAAGACCCGCAACTGCGGGCGCGGGGGATGATCGCCGAGCACTGGGACGAGCGGGTCGACCGGCCCGTTCTCGGTCCCGGGATCGTGCCGGTGTTCTCCGAGTCCCCGGGCGTCATCCGCAACGCCGGCCCGGCGCGCCCGGGACAGCACAACGACGACGTCTACCTCGGCCTGCTCGGCAAGACCGCCGGACAACTCGACCGGCTGCGCGCCGAGGGGGCGCTATGAGCCAGGTGACGATTCGAGAGGTTGCGCTGCGCGACGGGCTGCAGATCGAGCAGCCAATCCCGTTGTCCGCCAAGCTGGAACTGCTGGAGGCGATAGCCGCCACCGGGGTGCGCGAGGTCGAGGCATGCGCGTTCGTGTCGCCGTCGAAGGTGCCGTCGATGGCCGACGCCGCCGAACTGGCAGCAGAACTGCACCGCTTTCCGGACATCGACTTCTCGGCCCTGGTGGCCAGCCCCAACGGCGCCAAACGCGCCGTCGCCGCCGGCCTGCCGGCGATCGAATACGTGGTGTCGACGTCCGATTCGTTCAGCCACGCCAACGTCGGGCGATCGGCCGCCGAGGCCACCGCGCAGACCGCCGACATCGTGACCATCGCCCACGCAGCCGGCGTGAAAGTCGAAGTCATCGTCGCCACAGCGTGGGACTGCCCGTTCGAGGGACCCACTCCGCCGCAGAGCGTCCTCGACATTGCCTCAGCGGCATGCGAATACGGAGTCGACCGACTGTCGATCGCCGACACCATCGGCACCACCACACCCGGCCGGGTCAGCTCGCTGATCGCGGCGCTGCGCCCAATCATCGGCGACCTCCCCCTGGGCGGGCACTTCCACAACACCCGCGGCGCCGGGCTCGCCAGCGCCTACGCCGCGGTCCGTGCCGGGGTGGACAGGCTGGACTCCTCGGTCGGCGGGCTGGGCGGCTGCCCGTTCGCGCCGGGTGCCACCGGCAACATCGCCACCGAGGACCTGGTCTACCTGCTGACCGACAGCGGCATCGACGTCGACGTCGACCTGGACAAGGCGATCGCCGCCGCCGAGGTGGCGAGATCGGCGGTCGGGCACGACCTTCCGGGTGCACTGCTGCGGGCCGGCGATCGGAAACGTGACTGATGCCCGTGCAAGCGCTGAGCGCCAAAGGCCGCCAGACCCGCCAGGCCATCGAGCAGGCGGCGCGCAAACTGTTCGCCGAGCGAGGCTTTCACGGCACCACCCTGGCCGACATCACCTCCGCGGCCGGCAAGTCGTCGGCGGTGTTCTACCGGTATTTCGCCGACAAGGAGGACCTGCTGGCCGCGTTGGCGGAATCGTTTCTGCACGACGTGGTCGCACCGTCTGGGCTCAGCCTTTCGCTGCCCGAATCACCGGACGACACTGCGTTTTTCACCTCGGTGGTGACCGGCTACTGGAACATGTTCAAGCAGAACATCGGGATTATGATAGCGGTGGCGCAGTTGGCGTCCACTCAGCGGCGCTTCGCCGCGGTGCAGAATGAATTTCGCCGCTTCGGGATGGACATCGTTGCCGCGTCGGTGCGGCGTGCCCAGCAGCAGGGATATGCCGCCGACCTCGATCCCGAGCACACCGCGGCGGCCATCGCGCTGCTCTTCGAAAATTTCACCACGGTTTTCGTGGGCCCGTCCGAGCTGGGGCTGCAAATCAGCGACGACGACGCGATCACTACGTTGTCGAGGATCTGGAAGAAAACCCTCTACGGGTTCTAGAAGGAGTACGGAAGTGGATTTCACTCTGCCCGAACATCTTCCGCGGCTGCTTGCCGAGATGGACGCCTTCATCGAGGCCGAGATCGCGCCGTTGCAGGCCGAGAACACGCAGTACTTCGACCACCGGCGGGAGCATGCCCGCACCGACTGGGACAACGGCGGGATCCCGCGGCGGGAGTGGGAGGATCTGCTGGCCGAGATGCGCCGCCGCGCCGACAAAGCCGGCTGGCTGCGCTACGGGCTGCCCTCGTCGCTGGGCGGGCGCGACGGGACCAACCTGGACATGGCCGTCATCCGGGAACACCTCGCGGCCAAAGGGCTCGGCCTGCACAACGACCTGCAAGACGAGTCGTCGATCGTCGGCAACTTTCCGCAAGTGATCATGATGGAGCGATTCGGCACCGACGCGCAGCGCCGGGACTGGTCGGAGGCACTGATCACCGGGGAACGCTCGATGGCGTTCGGGCTCACCGAACCGGCGCACGGCTCCGACGCGACCTGGCTGGAGACCCGTGCCCAACGCGACGGCTCAAAAGAAGGGGTCTGGGTGATCAACGGTTCCAAGCGGTTCAACACCGGCGTGCACCGGGCCACCCACGACCTGATTTTCGCGCGCACGTCCGGTGAGCCGGGCCAGGCCACCGGCATTACCGCATTCCTGGTGCCCACCGACGCCGACGGCTTCACAGTGCCGTTCTACTGGTGGACGTTCAACATGCCCACCGATCACGGCGAAGTCGAGCTCACCGACGTGCGGGTGCCCGACGACGCCGTGCTCGGCGAGGTGGACCGCGGTCTGGAGGTTGCGCAGACCTTCCTGCACGAGAACCGGATTCGGCAGGCCGCCAGCAGCCTGGGCGCCGCCCAATACTGCATCGACCGCGCCGCCGACTACGCGGGCAAGCGCACGGTATTCGGCAAGCCGCTCTCGGTCAACCAGGCGGTGCAGTGGCCGCTGGCCGAGTTGCAGACCGAGGCCCAAATGGTGCGGCTGCTGGTGTATTACGCGGCGTGGCACCTCGACCGCAACCACCACCTGGAGGTCTCCGACAAGGTGTCGATGGCCAACTATCGCGCCAACAGGCTGGTGTGCGACGCCGCCGACCGCGCCATGCAGATCTTCGGCGGGCTCGGCTACAGCCGTCACGAGCCGTTCGAGCACATCTACCGCCACCACCGCCGCTACCGGATCACTGAGGGCGCCGAGGAGATCCAGATCCGCCGGGTGGCCCAGCGGCTGTTCAAGTTCGGCAAGAAGTGACCGACGGCCGGGAATTGTCCGCGGCGCTGGCCCGGGTGGTGGCGGCGGAGCTCGACGCCGACGTCACGATCGAGAACCTGCGGGCGCTGACCGGTGGCGCCAGCCGCAGCACCTGGTCGTTCGACGCCGTCACACCCGACGATCGCCGGTCACTGATTTTGCGTATCGGACCGCCCGACGACGTGCATGCCCCGATGGAGCTCGAGGCCCGCGTGCAGGCCGCCGCCGCGGCGGCCGGCGCACCCGTCCCACACATCATGGTTGCCTCCAATTCTGCAGCGGCACTGGGTAACCCGTTTCTGATCTGTGGCGAGGTCAAGGGCGAGACGATCGTGCGGCGCATCGAGCGCCAACTGGACGACGAGGGTCGCGAACGGCTGCTGGGCCAATGCGCGCAGGCGCTAGCGGCGATCCACCGGGCCGACCCGCAGGACGTAGCGCTGCAAACCCAGGATCAGCTCGGCGAGTGGCGCGACCGGCTGGACGCCATGGGCGACACGACCGCCACCTTCGAGTGGGCGTTTCGCTGGCTCGGCGCGCACCGCCCGGAGCCGTCGCCGACCCGCCTGGTGCACGGCGACTACCGGATGGGCAACCTCATTGTCGACGGATCCGACCTGGCTGCCGTACTCGACTGGGAGCTCGTGCATTTCGGCGAGGTGTACGAGGACTTGGCCTGGTTCTGCATCCGCGCTTGGCGGTTCGGGGCCCCCGCCAGCCGTGCCGCGGGCGGACTGGGCAGCATCGAGAGCTTTCTTCGCGCCTACGAGAGGGCGGCGGGCACCTCGGTCGACCGCAACGCGTTTCACTGGTGGCTGGTGCTGGCGACCCTGCGCTGGGGGGTCATCTGCCGCTATCAGGCGGAGCGGCACCTGAGCGGACAGACCCGGTCGGTGGAGCTGGCGGCGATCGGCCGGCGGGTCTGCGAGACCGAGTGGGATCTGCTCACGCTGCTCGACGGGGCTGCGTCGTGACCGGCCCGCACGGCCGCCCAACCGCGGCCGAACTGGTCGCGGCCGTCGCAGAGTTCCTGGAAACCCATGTGCGGGAGGCGACTACCGGACAGGTCAACTTCCACGCCAGAGTGGCCGCCAACGCGTTGCGCATCGTCGAGCGTGAACTCCTCGCCGACCCGGGCGACTCCGTCACCGAGGCCCTGAAAGCCCTCGGTGTCGATGACGAGGCCCAGCTGGCGGCGGCCATCCGGGCCGGTGAGCTGGACAACGACGCCGAGAAGGTGATGCCGTGTCTACGGACGCTGGTGCGGTATCGGCTAGCTGTTGCCCATCCCGGTTACGACCGCTAATTGTCGCTGAAAGGCTTCTGCCGCAACGCACTAACGCGGTAGCACTCGACGAAGTCGCCATAACCGCACGTTTCGGCCAGCGCCAGCTCGCCTTCCCGGTCGACCTCCTCGAGGTCGTCCATCCACTGCCGCACGTATACCGCACCGGTCTGGGGCGCCGCCGGCAGGGCCCGCTGCGCGGCGCGCAACCGGCTGAGGCAGCGAATGTACTGGTCGGCAAGCGTCAGCCGATGAACTCCAGTGACCAAATCGATTGCCTCCCCGGCCCATAACCGCACCATGCGGCGATAGGCGGTGATTTCTTCGCCAGGTAGACCGGCGTCGGTGAGAACGAAGCGCGCTTTGCCCACCTCGGCCAGTAACTCGGCACGCCTTCGTTTCAGATTCTCTCGCGACGAAAGCAAATCCGCGCCGATCCGGTCACCGGCGACCGGATCAGCGGGCCTGGTTATCAATGGCGGATGTATCGCGAGGCCGACGTCGACCCGCGCCCACTCGCCGAAACTCTCAGCCCACAGGCCGAACTCGCCGATGGCGACGTTGAGCTCGGCACGGTGAGAGTCGAGGTGCGCGGCGGATTTGCTTCGTCCCTTAGCCCTCATCAACTGTGACGCCTCGACGGCTGCCTGCGTCAACGCGCCGTGCGCCGCGACCAGGGCGCAAATCTGGTCGCGGCCGCGCCGCTTGCTATCGATGTCTATCACTGGTCCTTTACCGCGGTAGTTGCGTCGTGCGTCGCCATGGTCGAAGCGCTTCCCCCGCAGGAATCGAGATCGAATTCTTGGACGTGGCTCAACACATTATCGACCAGCTCGTCAAGGTCGGCGCGGGCCTCGATCTCAGCGAGTCGCCCGGCGTCGCTGTAGGTGGCCACCCGGCGGGGCTGGAAAAGCTGGCAGCAGTCCTGATGCGGCAGGGCGGCGATCTCGGCCGTGCCGATCCGACGTGCCTCCTCGAGAATCTCGAGCTTGTCGAAGGCGAGCAGGGGTCGCAGCACAGGCAAGCCCGCGGCCTGATCAGTGGCTGCCAGATTCGACAAGGTTTGGCTGGCCACCTGCCCCAAGCTGTCACCGGTGACAAGAGCCTGCGCACGGATATGGCGGGCCAGTGCGTCGGCCAGGCGCAGATACAGTCGCCGCTGCGCCACGATTTGTGCCTCGCCGGCACCGCTGGTGGCCAACGTGCGTTGGGCGCGTCCCACAGCCGCCACGTACAAACGCGAACCGCGCTGGAACCGGCTCAGCTGACGCGCCAACGCATAGGCCTTGTACGTCGACGTCGCATCGGTGTAGGGGACGCCGGTGCAATGGAGGAAGTCGCAGCGCAGTCCCCGGCGCAGCGCGCGGTAGGCGGCGACCGGCGAGTCGATCCCACCCGAGAGCAGCACCAGGGCATGACCGCTCGCTCCGACCGGTAGCCCGCCTTGACCGCGGTGCCGCTCCACGCCGAGGAAGATTTCACGCCGGTCGACCTCTACAGTCAGCTCCACATCGGGATGGTTCAAGTCGACCGGCCAGCCGAGCTCGGCGCATACTCGAGCGCCGATGCGGGCCGCCAGCTGCTCCGAGGTCAACCCGAAACGCCTGTCACGTCGCCGGCAGCGCACTGCGAAACTCGGTTTTGCCGGCCCGGCGACGTGCTCGCGAAGCAGCCGCACCGCGGCGTCCTGAGCCACCGCAGCCGATTTGGCAACCCGCCACATCGGTTGCACGACGCTGACGCCGATGACGTCGCGCGCCCGTGCGACCACGTCCGCCTGGGACAACGTCGGCGAGGACACCACCAGAACCCCGCTGCGCCGCCGCAGCCGCACCTGCGGAGCCGCGTCGGAACCGCGGGCCAACGCATGCCTGAGGTTGCGGACCAGGTGCCGCTCGAACCACTCCCGGTTACGGCGTTTGAGCGCCAGCTCGCCGTACTTCAGCAATACGCACGGTTCGATGCGCAGGCCGTTCGCCCTCGAAGTGTGGCCGACCGCAGCCAAATCAGAGGAGGCTGACGTCATTCATCCAGAGTGCCCACATTCGGGCCGATGTTACAAACCACATACCTTGCTTCGTTGGCAGCTCGCGGACGGCTGTGCCATCTGGTGCTGACAGGACGAGCCGAGCAGACCATTTTGGGCACTGCGGGTGCATGCCATCCGCAGCCGGGCGCTGCACACTTCCGACTTGCTGCACCAACACGACGGGACGACACCATGGCTATCGACTACGACGCGCCACGAGGCATCGAGATCGACGATGTCGACGCCGACTCGCTGGATAACTTGGCGGCCCGACGCAGCCAGGCCCAGCCCGGCGCCGAGATCGACGTCGACGAGTCAGAAGCAGCCGAATCTTTTGAACTACCCGGCGCCGACCTCTCGGGCGAGGAATTGTCGGTGCGGGTCATTCCGAAACAGCCAGACGAATTCACCTGTTCCAGGTGCTTTTTGGTCCACCATCGCAGCCGTCTCGTCAAGGACCACGACGGGGCAATGATCTGCCGCGACTGCGCCGCCTAGCCCAGACCTGCCGCCATACTGTCCCACTAATCTATGTGTAGAGGTTTATATTAGCTGCGTCTGAAAGGTACGAGATATCGCAGCGGCTGAGTGCCCGGCTGAATACCCGCGGGCGCCCGGTCGTGCGCGGAATGAGGCTGCTGCGCTTGCGCGACTATACATGTCGTGGTATCACAAAGCTGTGTCTATGGACATAGATTACCTAACTCGACTCTGAGGTGCGAAATGGTGCTGATGCGTACAGAAGCGCCCCGCGAACTCGACCGGTTCGCCCAGCCGGTACTGGGGACCGCCGCCCGGCCGGCGGCCGTGCCGATGGACGCCTGGCGACGCAACGGAGAGGTCATCATCGAATTTGATCTGCCCGGCGTGACGCGCGATTCACTTGATCTCAAGATCGAGCGCAATGTGCTCACCGTCCGCGCCGAGCGCCCCGACATCGGCCAAAACCGCGAGGTCCTTTCCGCGGAGCGAGTGCGCGGCTTGTTCACCCGCCAACTGGTTCTCGGGGAGAACCTCGACACCGACAAGATCCGGGCGCGCTACCACCGCGGCGTGTTGCGGGTGGCCATCCCTCTGACTGAGCGGGCCAAACCGCGACGCATCGAGATCAACCGCCGCCGGGCAGCCGATGGAGGGTCGAGGGCGGTTGGGCGAGCGCCACTGTGGCGGCGCCTGTGGCCGCGGAGGTAGCAGTACTGTTCAAGCGCGGCAGCCTGATTCGGAGCGGTTTCCCGACTCGGTCACCGTGATTCTGCGTGCATTGGCGCTATGTGCCTTGGGCAGCTCGACCTCCACGAGGTAGGCGTCGTTGGTTCGGTGACATCGGCCGCCGGCATCCAGGCGCACTCGTCCGGTCAGCCAGCGAGCGCCGATTGCACTAGGCGATTTGTGCATGCAGCTCGTCGAGCTCGCGCAACGGGCGCCATGTGTAGGGCTGGCCGGAATAACGTCGTACGGGCAACGTCATCGGTCATTTCCTATCTGTATGCGGGGCTTCGGCAACGGGCTTGTCCTCATCCGTGTCTGGTGCCGGCGGCGGTGCCGGAAAGGGCGTGGTCGACCCAGCTGCGCAGCACCGTCGCCGGAGCCGCGCCGGAGTGCCGCGCCAGGATCTGCCCGCGGTCGACAAGCAGCAGGATGGGTACCGATTGCACCGCGAATCGTCGTGCGACCGCGGGTGCCGCGTCCACGTCGACCTTGACCAATTTCAACGCGCTGGCGCGCTCGGTGGCGAGCTGTACCAGCGCGGGGCTGACCATGCGGCAGGGCGCGCACCAGCTGGCCGAAAAGTCCACCACGACAGGCACTGTCGAACTCGCGACTACATCGGCGAAGTCGCGGTCGCCCGCTGCGGCGATCCAGGGCAGCCACTGATGGCATTGAGCGCACCGTGGTATCCCGGGGCCGCAGGCGGGCACGCGGTTGCGCTGCCCGCAGTTCGGGCAAGTGGCGACGTTCGTGTCCGTCGTGTGGTCGGGCGGCCGCTGCGGTTCGGGGTAAGGTCCCATGGCTCCTCCTGCGTACCGGAAGTCTGGCAACGGCCACTGCGTGCGCGCGTGCTCCTGCGGAGTCGAAAAACTCCGCGGCGGCTCGTCCTGGCAGCACGAGCCCTAAACCATTCGGGGGTCCCGCGCCGTTCGCCCAAGGCGAACAAACCAGGCGCGGCGCATAGATATGATTTGTTCTGACCCTGCATGCTGGTTGAACTTCCAGCCGCAGCAGTGGGAGCGGCCACAGCGCTCAGTACCGATTCGCTGATCGCGCTGAATTGCTTGACCGAATGCTGGTGTGCCATCAGCAGCAGCGGCTAGCGCCCGGGATGCAAGGGAAACGCGTCGAAGCGGATCGCCCACCGGCTAATTCACGGACAACCATCCATCCGCCACCTCGAGGTCGGCAGCAACCTTCGGGAATGACTCGACGCCGCCGGCCGGATTACCGCCGCCCTCACCGAATGCTCGGCCTCACCCTAGCCAACGAACGAAATGAACACCGAAGCCAATACCGTAAGAGAAGGTGCGGAGATCGTCGATGATTCTCGCGGTCTGGCCGAACTTGCAGCGATCAGCTTCGACCAGCTCGACGCCGAGGAAATTCTGGCGAAGGCCGCCACCGCCGTTTCCGCGCTGACACCGTGCCGGGTAGAAGCCACCTACCGTTGTGTTGGCGGCGCCCCCACCAATTGCCCAGCCGCACAACCACAACGCACGGACATCGAAAGCCAGCTGCCGAAATGCCGGATCGATGGGCGGGTGGCGTTGGCCAACGCGCCAGCACTGCTTACTGCTCACACTGTTGGCTCAGAAGATGGGCGCGGCGTTGGCGTGGGCCGAAAGTCGCGCCCAGGGCGCGGGTTTGGCGCGTCGGCTCGATGAGACCCACGGCATGCTCAACGACGCGCAGCAGCGGCTGCACGGACACACCACCATGCATCAAATGCTCGTCGGCGCCCTGGCTTCCGGTGCCGGTGAGCAAGGCATCACCGCGGCCCTCAACCAGGTAACAGGCCTTGCCATCTGCGCCGAAGACCGCTTCGGCAATCTACTGGCATGGTCTGGGCCCGGCCAGCCCGCACCGTATCCCAAGCCGGACCCCGATCGTCGACAACGGCTGATCACGATGCTGGCGGGGGGCGAACAGCCCGATGCGCTTGAAGAACCGGGTGGCCACGGTGGTGCGCTCGCATGCCGAAGTCCTTGGTGTGCTGTCGCTTATCGATCCGCACCAGCATGCCGGCGACGCACAACTGGAGGCGCTCGAATACGCCAGCACCCTGCTCGCCATGGAGCTTTCTTATCGCCGAAGCCTCGCCGAGCAAGAGCTCGCTCTGCGTCGCGAACTCGTCGACGACCTGTTGGGGGGAACCGACGCGTCGGGGGCCTATGCCCGCGCCGCGGCCCTCGGGCACGATCTGCACGGCCCCCAACACGCGGTGCTGGTGTACCACCCCCACGCCACCGATACGACCTTGGCTGCCGCTGCGCGCCAGGCGGCCACGGCATTGCACCTGCGCTATCTGCATGGCCGGCACGACGGCATGGTGGTGTTGCTCGTCGACAACCGGCCCGATCCGAGCGCGTTCTACGCCGCCATCAGCGATCGGCTGGGCGACGATGCCACGGTGATCGGGATCGGCTCGCCGTGCCAAGATCCGACCGAGATCCCCGAATCTGTTGCGAAAGCTGGTCGCGCACTGAACCTTCGGCTGCACTCCTCGGACCCGCCGGGCGCATCGGCTTACGACGAACTGGGCTTCTATCGCCTGGTGGACGCCGCCCAGCACAGCGGGGCCGTCGAGGACTATGTGCACGAATGGCTGGGTGCACTACTCGAATACGACGAGAACAAAAACTCCGATTTCGTCGCGACGCTCAGCGAGTACCTCGAGCGCGGCGGCAACTACGACGAAACCGCCGCAGCCTTACACATACATCGGAGCACGTTGCGCTATCGTCTGGCCCGCATCGGCGAGGTGACGGGCTATGACCTGCGTGACGTCGACACCCGGTTCAACCTGCACGCCGCCACGCGGGCCTGGCGCTTCCTGCGGCCCCGGCCTTCCAAGCGAGGCGATGCCGGCCGGCTAGGCCGCTGATCCCGTTACGGCTAGGCCTCACAGGTCAATTGCCGCGAATATGGTTGAATCCGACGGGACGGTGTCGCTCACCGCTGCACCGCGCATACTGGGTCCGCACAGCCGGGACGCGTATAGTTCGGCGCACCCACTGAAGCGCGCCAACGGCATGATCCCGGGCCCCGGCCGGAGGCTCGATGAGTCCAGGATGTTACCCGTCAGGGGGAGAGCCCAACCCCCTCACGGTGCAGGTACAACGGCCTGCGGCGGGCACGAGCGTCATCCAGGTGAATGGCGAGCTGGTTTCCGACGGGACAGCAGCGATGCGACGGGCTGTCGCCGACGAGCTGCTCAGCTCACCGGGCTTGCTGGCGCTCGATCTGAGCGGAGTGAACCGCATCGACGGGGACGGAATCGATGCGCTGACATCGGCGGCGACCCAAGCCGGTGAATCCGACATCGGCCTCTGTCTGGTCGGCGCACACAAAGGGCCCAGTGCCGCGGCGCTGGCGGCCGCCGACTTATCGGAACTCGTCGAAATCGTGCCGACGCTCGACGACATCTGACGGTGACGGCCGCTGCGTCGTCAGCCCGCGATCTGGGTCTGCTGGTACAGCACCAGCTTCCAACCATTCTCGGTGCGGTGGTAGACGCTGGACATGGCGGCGACGAAGGCCGGCTCGTCCTCGCCGCGGTAGCCGGTACCCGTGTACACCAGCGCCGCGTTGTCGTCGTCGGCGCGGATCAACCGCACATCGGCGATTTCGTATGTGCGCCAGGGCGGGGACTCGGACAGCGCCGATACCACGGTGTCGCGATCCATCACCATGCCGTTGGCGGCCACCATGACCGCGTCGGGCAGCATCACGTCGCCGTAGAAGCGCGAGCCCGTCCCGTCGCACAGCGAATCCCAGCCTGCCCGTTCAAGTTTCAGCAACGCATCGAGCATGCCGTTGTCAGTCATGCGGCCTAGGGTATCGACTTTCGCGGTGGCTCAACGGGGTAAATTTCGGTGGCGAGCACACGCACCGCGTCGACCAGTCCCCGTGTCAAATCTTTGCCGGACCTGTACGCCGCCGCGGCCGCCGCGACTGCGCGCGGTGCAGCGGTTTGGGCTCCGCGTCCCCGCAGACCTTCTCC
>Ga0070737_10005070_pt1 | contig 12777 bp, 10 predicted proteins | sample Coa_R1_10_FD_66438 | JGI IMG/M metagenome (GOLD analysis project Ga0070737, IMG submission 66438) | Surface soil microbial communities from Centralia Pennsylvania, which are recovering from an underground coalmine fire - Coalmine... | ecosystem: Environmental > Terrestrial > Soil > Unclassified... | reverse complement strand
AGCGTGAGCTTGTAGTTGCCGGTGATCCGCGCCGTGAGCTGCACCTGGCCCTGGTCGGCCCCGCTGGCGGCCACGATCAGGATGGGGTAGTCGCCCGCGCGCGCCGTGCGGGGCGGCGTGACTTGGATGTCTAGCCCGCGTGTCTCCCCGGCCTTTACGCGCAGGCTAGCGATCTGGCGCTTCTCATACGCCGGCTGGAACACTACCTCCCAGCCCTCGGGGGCGCGCGCCGCGAGCGTGAACTCGCGCTCGTCATCCGTCTGGTTGATCAAGTCCACTTTGAACTCGAACGGCTTGTCCGCCCCGCCGCGCAGCTCGGGGTACTGCGAGACCAGCTGCACGCCGCCAGGGGCGCCCGTGCCGATGCTGATACGGATCGGCAGCGCTACTTGCCCCCCGCCAGCCGCCAGGCCCGTGATCGTGAACACATAGTCGCCCGGCGCGACGCTCGGCGGCGGGTCCACCGTGAAATCGGCGGTCAGGCTGCGCCCCGCCTGGATATACACGCTACGCACCAGGAAGCTCTGGCTTTTTAGCTGCGGCTTCCAGTCCGCGGGGCCATCGATGGTCAAGTCGAGCGCGCGGTCGACTGTGCCGTTGTTCGTGAACCGAATGGTGAACTTGGCCTGCTTGCCCGCTTGTACCGTCACGGACGGGTAGTCCGTACTGATGGTCACATCCGCCAATGTTTGGGCCGCTATCAGCCCCGGCAGCAGCGCCGGCAGCACTAGGGCGGCCACCACCGCGAGCGCTCCCCAGCGTCGCATCGTCCACCCCCCTGCGCGTCCTGCACGCCGCCCCACTCGGGCGGGACGCCACGCCACTGGCGTGAGGTTAGCACCGGGTATGTTAGACGCTCGCTAGCGGGGTGTGAAGGATTATCTTAGCCCGCGAGCAGGAACGCGGTGCGGGCCGCCACCTCCTACGACCGCACGAGCGTCGCCACCATCGTGTACACCAGCAGGAGCGCCAGGGCGACTATCAGCAGCAGTGTCCCGATCAGTCCTCGCATCACCTCGGCGCTCCTCGACTCGGTCTGCGAGTGGTAGATCCTGCAGGCCCGCCTTCCCTCCGCGCCACGGGCCATGGCAAGAGGCGCGCGCCGCTCACCCGCTCGCGGGTGTCCCTCGGGCGACAATCACCCGCGCTGGCCGGATCAACCGCTCGCGCAGGCGGTAGCCGGGCTGCACCACGACGGCGATATGCCCCTCGGAATAGGGGGTTCCGCGCTCGTAGCCCACCGCCTCATGCACCCGGGGATCGAACGGCTCGCCGGGGGCGCCGATCCGCTGCACCCCCGCCCGCGCCAGGGCCAACCGCAGTTGCCGCGCCACTAGCGGCAGCCCCACAGCCCACGGATGATCATGCAGCTCCGACGGCACCTGGTTCAGCGCCCGCTCCAGGTCGTCCAGCACCGGCAGCAGCTGGCCGAGCAGCTCCGCCTGCGCCGCCTCGATATCCTCGCCACGCTCCCGCTCCACCCGCCGCTTGTAGTTCACGAAGTCGGCCTGCGTGCGCTGCGCGAGGTCGAGGTAGCTTTCCGCCTTGCCCCGCTGGGCGGCGGTCTGCTCGCGCTCGGCGGCTAGCTGTGCCTCTAGCTCGGCCACCCGGGCGGTGAGCGCCTGCAGCTGGGCGGTCAATTCGTCGAGCCGCGCCGCCTGTGCGTCGCTCATACCCGGGGCGGGCGTGTGCCGCCCCGCGTCGGAGATAGAGACACGCCGGCCCCCCCCGCCCTCTGGATCGTAGGGATGGGAGAACGTCCGACGCAGGTCCCGCAGATCGGCCATTGGGCTCTCCTGGCCTGGCCGGCGGCCCGCGGGGGCTACCAACGTATGGCCGGCCAAGCGATGCTCGCTGTTGGTAGCGTACCAGGCCGGCTGTTAGCAGGGCGCAAGAGCGGAGCAAGCCTCCTGTAAGAGCACCGCTCACTCCACGCGCAAGATCTCGCGTTTGGGCGGGTAGAGCACGAGCTGGGACACTTGCTGGCTCCACTGCTGGAAGCGCGCCTGCTCGGTTACCCCGACGATCTCGCGCTCCAGCTCGGCCAGCGACTCGACCTCCTGCTCCAGCTGCAGGTCCGGCGCGCCGGGCGAGGCCATCGACACGCGCAAGACACGCGGCCGGCGGCCGCCGGCCGCCGCGATCATATCGGCCAGCTCGCGCAAGCGCTGGGCCACCTCCTCGGTGTGGCCCGGTCGCGTGTAGAAGGAGAGCCGCGATACGTACATGATGTTCCCTCCTCGCCGGCCGCGCCGCAAGTGCCGTGCCACCCCCGGCGCGGCCCCTCACCGGCAAGGTAGCACACGCGACAGTGCCTCACGCGACTCCGCCGAGTCGCACCATGGTAGCGGCGCGCGGCCGAGTTGACAGCCCGCTGGGCCGAGCGCTACCCTCGGGCGACGCGACCGGGTGCTAGCGGAGGAGAGGGGGCGTGGAAGACCTGCGAGCGGCACTAGCGCGGTTCGAGGCGGCCGGCCGGCTGGCGCGCGTGCGCGTGCCCGTGGACCCGCGCTTCGAGCTGGCGGGGATCTGCACCCGGGCGCATCGCGACCCCCAGCTGCGCCACCAGGTGCTGCTGTTCGAGCAGGTACGCGGCTCCGAGCTGCCCGTGGTGGCCAACCTGTGCAACACCCGCGAGAAGATCGCTTTCGCCCTTGGGGTGGAGGAGACGGCCCTCCTGACGCTGGGCGTGCGCGCGCTGGAGCACCCGGTACCGCCGGTGGAGGTCGCGACCGCGCCCTGCCAGGAGGTAGTCCGCGTGCCGCCCGACCTGCGCGTGCTACCGCTGTGCACCAACTCGGAGTGGGACGGCGGACCGTATATCACCGCCGGGCTGCATATTACCGCCAATCCCGAGACCGGGGCACGCAACATGGGGGTCCAGCGCAACATGTACCACGCCCCCGACCGGCTAGGCATCTGGATGGCACCGACGCACATGTTCCAGCACTATCGCCTGGCCGAGGAGCGCGGCGAGCCCCTACCGGTGGCCATCGCCGTCGGCGTGCACCCAGCGCTGCTGATCGCCTCCCAGTTCCGCCTCGGGTTCGACGAGGACGAGCTAGCGGCGGCGGGCGGCCTGCTGGGCGCGCCGGTGGAACTGGTGCGCTGCCGCACGGTGCCCCTGCACGTGCCGGCCGCCGCCGAGGTGGTCATCGAGGGCGAGGTGTTGCCCGGGGTGCGCCAGCGCGAGGGACCGTTCGGCGAGTTCGCGCGGCTGTACGGTCAGGCGCGCGAGCTACCGGTCGTACAAGTCCGGGCGATCACCCACCGCCGCGGTGCGCTCTGGCACAACGTCATCGCCGCCACCGTGCCCGAGAACGCCGCGATCGGCTCGGTCGGGCGCGAGCCCGCCCTGTTCCGCGCCGTGCGCGCCGCCGTGCCGACCGTCACCGCCGTGCACATGCCTATCGGCAGCGGCGCCAACTTCCACGCGCTGATCGCCCTGCGCAAGACCGTCGAGGGGGAACCGCAGAAGGCCGCCTTCGCCGCCTTCGCCCACCAGGACTTGATCAAACACGTGGTCGTGGTGGACGACGACATCGACATCTACGATCCCGCCGAGGTCGACTACGCGCTGGCCACCCGCTTCCGCGCCGACCGCGACCTGTATGTCATCCCACGCGTCAAGGGCAACCCGCTCGACCCGGCCGCCGACGAGTACGCTGCCGGCCGCGCGACGGTCGCCAAGCTAATCGTCGACGCCACCAAGCCGCTGACCGCCCCGCCCGACCACTACCGCCTCGCCGAGGTGCCGCGCGCGGTGATGGAGCGCATCGACCGGGAGTGGTCGCGCTACTTCCCGGCCACGCCCTAGCGCCGCTCGTCCCGTCGGGTCCGCCGCGGCCCGGGCTAAAGGCCAGGAACCGCATCCACGCTGGCGCCACCCGGCGGCCAAAGGCCCTAGAGGGACGCGAAGATTTCCTTGCGCGGCTTCTCGGGGATGACGCCCACCTGCACCGAGATGTCGATGATCTCGTCGATGCTGCGCACCATCTCGGGCGTGGGTTCGGCCATATAGATCTTGGCCATGCGCTCCTTGACGAGCTCCAGATGCCGCTCGTTGGTGATGCCGAGCAGTTCCCGCTCCTCGTCCCACACGTTCGGGTTCTCGCGCAGGTAGCGGGTCGCGTCGAGGATGCAGGCGCGCAGGGCCCGTGCGGTGTCGCGGTGCTGGTCGATCCAGCTCTGCAGGGCGGCCAGCCCCACCATGAACAGCGGACTGCCCGTCAGCTGCTGCCAGGTCTCGTTGGGGTTCAGCACCTCGCGGTACTGGCCGGTGGCCAGCAGCCGGCTGACGTTCGGCTCGAAGGGGATCGCGGCGTCAGCGTCGCCCCGTTCCAGCGCGGCGATGACCGCGGGCGCCTGGCCGGCCACCAGGTCGAAGTCGTGCTCCCAGTCCATGCCCAGCTTGCGCACGATGACCTGCATGCTGGTGTACAGCCCCGAGACCGATGGCAGCGTGGCGATGCGCTTGCCGCGCAGGTCGCCGAGCGAGCGGTACGGCGAGTCGGCGCGCACCAGCACCGCGCCGTGGTTGGTGTACAGCGGCGCCAGGAAGCTGACGTTCTGGCCCTCTAGATTGGCCTTGGCCCACGAGACCGGCACGAAGAACCCGGCCTCTACGATCCCCATCACGGTCGCGCGCTCGGCCTCCGACGGGTCGAGCGGTTTGAGGTCGAGATTCAGCCCGTAGCGCTCGTCGAGCTGGTGGCGTTTCACCACCTGCGTGATCAGGCCCATGGCACTGCCGCCCGCACTGGTGGCGAACACCACCGTGCGCAGCGCGCGGGCGGCGGGCGGCGGGTTGGCAGTGGCACGGGGCGGAGTGACGGTGGGGGCAACGGGCGCCGGCGCCGCGGTGGGCATGCAGGCGGCGGCCAGCGGCAGCAGTCCCAGCCCCGCGCCCAGTCGTGCTGCGCCCCGCAGAAACGCGCGGCGGGTGGTCGTCGCTGCACGGTGTGTCGGTCGCATCTGCCCCTCCCCCACTCGGCGGCCGCGAATAGGCCCCCAGGGCGCATGGCCCGCCTCGGCCAGGCACTGCCGGCCGCAGTGTGCCGGAAGCCGCCTGCCGACGCAAGGGAATGGGGTAGCAGCGCGTACGGCAAGCAGCGCTAGTCGAACAGCGAGGGCTGGTGAGCGGCCTGGGCGGCGCGGGCCTCTGCTTCCGGATCGGCGAACAGCGCCTGGAGCTGCTCGCTACCCAGCGCCGCCACCAGCCGCTGCGCGTAGGTCGTGCGCAGCTTCTTCACGTACGGCTCGGGGTCGTAGTCGTCGGCGAACAGCTCAGCCAGCTTCTTCTTGCCCCCCACCGCCTGGTAGTAGCGCACGCGCTCGCCCGGCTTCCACGTCGTGCGCCCGGCGGCGAGCAGCACCTCGTAGGCCTCCTCGCGCCGCTTGGCAGCCTGGTACTGCGCCGGCGTCTTGCTCAGCGGCATGGTCACGCATAGATCCTCGACCGGCACCTCGCGGCGGCGCAGCTTCCCGACTAGCTCGCGGTACAGCGCGCGCAGCCCCTGGAGGTCGTCGGCCAGGATGCGCTCGATCGCCTGCTGCAGGAACCGCTCGCCGTACGGCTCGTTGCGACTGGAGCGGAACGAGGCGCCCACGGTGCGCAGGCGCCCATCGTAGCCGCGCAGCACGTAGTTCTTCGCCGCGTGGCTGTACATCCGCTCCCAGCGCCCGTCGTACTCGACCTGGATACCCTCTGGCAGCTCGGCGGCCACCTCCGCCACCAGCTGCCGCTCCTGCTCCTCGGTCCAGTCCTCCGGCACGCTGAACAGCACGCCGTCGGTGTCCGCCTCGATCAGCGTCACGCCGCGCCGTTCCAGCGCCGCCAACATCTGCTTCAGGATCTCGCGACCGCGCCGGGTCACCTCGGCCGCCGCCTCCAGATCGCCGAACAGGGCGAAGCTGGTGCCCATCGCCCCGTAGAACGAGTTGATAAGCACCTTCATGGCGGCCTGCACCGCGTCGTGGTGTGCGCGCTGGGCGGCTGCCTCGGGCGCGGCCGCGCGGGCCAGCCGGCGCGCCGCCGCCTTGTGGTGCAGCCGCAGGCGCGTCAGCTCGCGCAGGAGCGCCAAGAACGCCCCCAGCCGGTCGCTGCGCGGCTGGATCGTGTACGTCAGCATGATGCTGGGGTACAGCGAGGCCACATCGGCCTTGACGATGTGGCGCAGGATCCCCGTGCGGAACAGCTCGGTGTGGGCACCCTCGTAGGTGCCCCCCACGCCCGGCGCCCGCGGCAGCGAGTGGCCGGCGGTCACGTAGGCACGCACCAGCAGCGGCTCGATCAGCCCCTGGCCGGTGCCCGCCGTAGCCACACGCTCGAACGGCCGCGGCACCATCGCCGCCAGCGCGAACGACGGCGCCAGCAGCAGCTGCGACAGCCGGTCTACCTCCCGCACGTCGTCCAGCGCGTAGCGCCGCACCCGCTCGGGCTCGCGCTGGTACACGGGCCAGATAGCCGCGCCGTCGAGGTACTCGCGCGTCGTGTCGGCCAGCCCGAAGTGCCGCGCCGCCTCCTTGAGGGTGTGGTTGCGTAGGTCGCGCACGATCGCCCCGTAGCGGCGCACGGCGTGCAGCGTGTCCACCAGCTCGCGCCCGGCCAGACACCAGCGCGTGAACCGCTCGCTCTTCTCCCCCACCTTCAGGGTGTCCTCGTAGCGCGTGAACTCGCCGCCGTCGCGGCCCAGCGGCAGCGGCACCCGCAGCCGGCGCGCGCGCTCGACCAGGAACGGCACGTCGAAGTCGAACAGGTTGTGGTTCTCGATAACGTCTGGGTCGTATTCTCGCACCAGCTCCACGAACCGCCGCAGCAGCGCGGCCTCGTCGCCCAGCTCGGCGAGGTCGAGCACCGCCTCCCACCCGTCGCTGCCGCGCATGGCGATCAGGAAGATCTGATCGGCGAAGCGGTTGAGCCCGGTAGTCTCCAGATCGAACTGCAAGCGGCGCAGGTCGTGGTAGCCGAGCCCCTTGTAGTAGGTGCGGCCCGTGCCGATGAGGTACTGCTCGACAGGGGAGCGCGCGTAGACTACGTCGCGCAGGTCGTATAGCCCCCGCGCCTGCTCGCCCGTGCGCGCGTGGTACGCCGCGACCACCGCCTGCTCGACTGCCGCCAGCCCGTAGCCCAGCACCAGGTAGCGGTAGTGCAGGTCGCCGCGCAGCTCGACGAGCCCTACCTCGCCGGGGCGCAGCTGGCGGGCGGCGTCGAGCTCGCCGGGGAGCAGCTCCACGCACGGCTGCGCGGCGAGCAGCGAGCGGTCGGCGAGCAGGAACCAGTTGGGGAAGCGGTCCTCCTCGCAGACCACGCCGCCGTCCACCCGCCGCCAGACCCACACGCGGCCGTCGCGTCCCGCGGCCACCGAGACGATGCCCGGGGTGGGGTCGCGGCCGTACAGCAGCGCGTGGCTGGCCTGCTCCGCCGCCGTGGCGGCAGCGTCAGCAGTGGGGTGCATGCTCGGGTCGCTCCGACACTCGGCTGGCGACTGGAGTATAGCGCACGCGCGCCGCGCCTACGGCCGCAGCACCGGCTTGATCGTCCGCCCCTGCTCGGAGTCGGCGGCCGCGGCGTTGATCTCGGCGAACGGATAGGGCCGGATAAGCCGGTCGAACGGGAAGCGTCCCTCCAGGTACAAGTCGATCAGCCGCGGGATGAAGATATCGGGGATACTCTCCCCCTCGATGAGGCCGCGCACCGTGCGCCCCAGCAGCACGGTGGTCATGTCCAGGCTCGCCTCGACGCCGACCGGCGCGGCGCCGACCAGCCCGCACACGCCCGTGGGCCCCAGGCAATCGACCGCCTGCCGCAACACCTGCGGGATGCCGGCCATCTCCAGCGCGTACAGCGCGCCGCCGTCGGTCAGCCGCCGGATCTCGGCCACGGGGTCCGCTTCGGCGGGGTTGATCGTGTGCGTGGCGCCCAGCTCGCGGGCCAGCGCCAGCCGCTCGGGCTTGGGGTCCACGGCGATGATCGGCGTGCAGCCGACCGCGCGCGCGGCCATCACGGCGCTGAGCCCCACGGCGCCCGCCCCGAAGATGGCGATGCTGCTCCCCGCCTCGGGCCGCAGCGCGTTCATCACCGAGCCCGCGCCGGTCTGCACGCCGCAGCCCAGCGGCCCCAGCAGCTCCAGCGGGGCGTCGGGCCGCACGCGCACCACGTTGCGCTCCGAGGCCAGCGCATGGGTGGCGAACGACGACTGCCCGAAGAACGCCCCGTGCACGCCCGTGCCGTTCTGACGCATGGTCAACGAGCCGTCGGCCCGCTTGCCGCCGAAGTTGAGGTCGAACAGCCGGTAGCAGTACATCGGCCGGCCGCGCAGACAGGCGAAGCAGGCGCCGCAGGAGAGGTAGGTCAGCACCACCGGGTCCCCCGGCCGGACCTTCGTGACCCTGGCGCCCACCTGTTCGACGATGCCCGCCCCCTCATGGCCGCACACCAGCGGGAACGGCACCGGATACAGCTGGTCGCGCGCCACGAGATCGGTGTGGCACATGCCCGTGGCCACGATGCGCACCAGCACCTCATCGTCGCGCGGCGCGTCCAGCTCCACCTCCTCGATGCGGAACGGCTCGCCCTTGGCCCGCACTACTGCCGCTGCGATCTTCATGCCCGCCGCCTCCCCTTCAAGCCCGTGGCTACCCCGCTCCGGCGCACTGGCGCCCACGTGGCGGCCTCCGTCGTGGGCCATCATAGCGCAGCAGCAGCACCCTGGCGCCCTGGCTGCACGGCCCTGCATCGAGCCGCGCCAGGGCCGTCGCCAGCATAGCGAACGAAAAGATCAGCCGCACTGCACGGGCAGCGCACCAGGGCTGGGTCGCCAATGGCGCCCTCCTGTCGAGGCGGCCCGAGGGATCGCGGGAGATGGGTTATCTCTGCGGTGTTGGGTAGAGGGAATCGATGAACCCGCTGCGGTCCAGCTCCTGGACGAAGCGGTTGTCGAAGAACTGCTCCGGCGTTGCTTCCGGTGCGCGAGGATGATCAAGCAGATCCAAGATCGTTTGCACCCCCTCCCGGGTGACGTAGGGCGCGCGTGGCAGGGCGTCCTCGACATACAGGCGATAGGTTTCCTCGAGTAGCGCGTCGTCCTCCACGCGCGTGTAGCGGGCCAGCACCCGCTTGGCCAGCGCCCGGTCCTGCTTCGCGACGGCGATGCCTTCCGTGATCGCACGTAGAAAGGCGCGAACCGTTGCCGGTTGTTCCTCGATGAAGCGCCGCGTGGTCCCTAACGGCGCCTGCTCGTAGGGGATACGTAGCGCGGTGAGGTCGACCAGTTCGCGCAGCCCGGCCTCTCGCGCCCGCAATGTATTCGGCGCCGTCAACACCCCGCCGGCCACGTTGCCGGCCTGGATCGCGGCGAGTACTTCCGGCGCGCCGCCCGCCTGGATGATCGCGACGTCGCGTAGCGGCTCCAGCCCCGCGCGTCGCAGCGCCACGCGGCCCGCGAAGTCCGTGGTGGTCCCGATCGCCGTCACGGCGATACTCTTCCCCCGCAGATCGGCCACGCTGGTGATCTCAGGCCGACTGAACAGCGTGGTGACAAACACCGGAACCACGGTGCCAATCATGATCACGTCCGCGCCGCTCAGGCCCGCGCTCACGGCCGCGGCCCCCCCGATCTGCGCCAGCTTGATCTCGCCCGCGATGATGGCCTCCGTGATGCGCGTACTGCCCCCGATATAGGTCAGGTCGGCCTCCACCCCGTGCCGCTCGAAGAACCCCTGGTCCTGGGCGATCAGCATGGGCAGGGGGTCGCCGCTAAGCACCGAGTACGCCATGGCCACGCGAACCCGCGGTGGGGCGGTGGGCGCCGACATCGCCGCCGCCGGCGCGGCTGCCGCGGCAGGAGTCGCCTCGCGCGCCAGGGCCGCGGTCTGCTGGGGCGCCGGCGGCGGCGTGCCGGCCGCTGGCGCAGTACAAGCCAGAATGGTACCAGCCAGAAGGAGCACCACGATGAGCCCTAGGCGCCCTAGCCGCATGTCGTATCTCCCCGTCAAAGCGATGCCCCCGCCCGCGGCGGCTCGCGAAGCGTCATACCCGCGTGCTCTTACGGCGCGTAGACGCTCTCACCGCGCCGCGTCATGAACAGCTCCAGCGGCAGCCGCGTGCCCCGTCCGGCCGCGCGCGCCTTTTTCAGAACCAGATCGCCAACGGCCGCGAACTGGATGCCCATCCCGACGTTGTTGTTGTGGTGGGTGATCTGCGTCGCGGTGGTGCGACCCGGAATACGGCCCGTGCACAACTCCCCGAGCTCGTGGATCTGCTCCCAGTGGATGCGGCCCTTGCGGAGCGGCGAGAGCAACTCGGGCTGTTGATCAATCTCGATCTGCTCTTTCAGATTCACCACGATCAGATCGCAGCGGCCCACGGCTTCGTCATCCAGTTCGCGACGCTGGTCGAAGCGGTTGGCGCCGATCATCCCGACGAGATGCGTCCCGGGCTCCAACCAGTGGCCATCGAAGACGGGATCGGCCGAGTTGGTCGCCGTGATCACGACATCCGACCCCTGTACCGCATCCCGCGCGCTCGCAGCCGGTCGCGCGTCGACATTGAACGTTCGCCCGATCTCCTCCGCGAACCGTGCCCGATTCTCGGGTCGCAAGGACCACACCTTGACCTGCCTGATGGGGCGAACCGCGCAGATGGCCGCCACCTGTGCGCGCGCCTGCTCGCCAGTGCCAAAAATCCCTAGGGTCGTCGCGTCCTCGCGCGCCAGATACTTGGCCGCTACCCCGGTGGTGGATCCTACTCGCAGCGGCGACAAGTAATGGTCATGCACGATGCCTTTGAGAATGCGGTCGCGCAGGCTGAACAGGAGCACGAAACCCGCGAAGTCCCCGGGAAACTCCATGCGGTTGACGCCCGCCACCGTGCGAAAGCGAATCTGCGCCGAGTCGAGCCGGACGGCCGCCGTGTCGAATGCTGGCACCGCCCCCGGAATGACGTTGAGCCAGTACCACAGCCGCTCTTGGCCTGGCTGCGGCAGATGAATGCGCCGCCGCGGGATGACCTGGGCCACGTGGTGCCCCAGCTCCCGAAAGGCCACCTCGGTGACCGCGATGCACTCCTCCATCGTCAGTAGGCCTTCCATGTCGGCATTGGTCAGGACCAGCACGTCGTCTTCCATCGGGCAATCTCCCCCAACCACGCTTGTTGTCCCAGCGGCGCGCCCTGGGCTCATCTTGACGACTTGCACTCTTGACTGCCACCGGGATTTCGCTGTGGAATCATAAACATCTCTCTATAAAGAGACACCGATGGAGTCAGCGGCATGAACCTCCACCGCCTGCGGATCTTTCGGGCCGTGGTCGAGCACCAAAGTTTCAGCCAGGCCGCCGAGCTCCTGTTCATGACCCAGCCATCGGTCAGCCTGCAGGTCCGCGCCTTGGAGCGCCAGCTCGGCGTGCAGCTGCTGTTCCGCCAGGGGCGCCGCATGTGCCCCACCGAGGCGGGGCAAGTGGTCTATGAGTACGCCCGCGGCGTGCTGACGGAGACCGATGAACTCGTCCGCACGCTGCGCGAGCTGCAAGGTGCCCGCGCGGGGCAGGTTCGTGTCGGGGCGAGCACGTCGGCGCTCTATCGCCTAGTCCCCGCCGTGTGCCGCTTTCAGGCCCAGCATCCAGGCGCCCAGCTACAGGTGCACGCGGGGGCTGCCCACGAGGTATGCCAGCGAGTGCTGCAGGGCGAACTCGACCTCGGCCTGGTCGTGGCGGATCGCGTCCCAGTGGGATTGCTGGTGGAGCAAGCTGCCGAGGAGGACATCGTGCTGGTGGGCGCGCCGTCCCACCCCCTATTTCGCCGATCGCGTCTCAGCCTGGCGGTGCTGGGCCAAGAGCGCTTCGTCCTACCCCCTGCTGGCACGGGCTTGCGGCCCATCCTGGACGCGCAGCTCACGGCACTGGGAGTAGCCCATGGCCCGATCGCCCTGGAGCTGAACAGCAACGAGGGGATCAAGCTGGCCGTGGACCAAGGCCTAGGGCTCGCCTTCTTCGTCCGCTGCGCGGTCGCCGCCGATCTTGCCGCGGGCCGCTTCCGGGCCCTCGCGGTACCCGGGCTGCGTCTGCACGCGACGCTCCACCTGGTGCGCCGGCCCCGCCGCTACCTCTCGCCCCTGCTGCAGGCGCTGCTGACTCACCTGCGCGGCGAGCTCCGGTCGCCGCTCCCCGGGTAACCCCGCGCCCAGCCCTCGCGGGCCGCGATCGCCGGCCGGTCACCACCGTACACGCAGTCGACGCCTCGCTCCCATCACCGCGCGCGCTCGGCCAGCAGGCGCTGCTCGGCCGAGCGGACGAACGACGCGTCGATCAGGCGGTCGATATCTAGGTGCCGCAGCTGCGGGCTCTGGGCGCTTGCCTGTTCGATCATATCGACGAACTGCTCGGGGCGAGCGTACGGCGCGGGCGGATGCACGGTCTTGACGAAGTACTCATAGGTCGCGTCGAGCGCTTCTAGATCCTCCATGCGCAGATATCTGCGCATGACTGCCTCGGCAAGCTCCCGGTCCGCGCGTTCGCGTAGGGTTGCCTCCACCAGCGAGTCCACGAAGCGCTGGACCACCTCGCGCTGCTCGGCCACCCAACTCCTACGCCCCGCGACGACGGCGACGGCAGCCGGAAGCTTCAAGGCCGCTAGATCGAAGAGCGGATAGAATCCAGCCTCTTCCAACTTCACCGTAACAGGTGGTTGGAGCGGTGCCCCCTGGACCGCGCCATTGATGAGCGCGGTCTCCAGCGCGCTGAAGTTGCCAATCTGCACCAAGGAGACATCGCGCTCGGGGT
>Ga0070737_10005069_pt1 | contig 12786 bp, 10 predicted proteins | sample Coa_R1_10_FD_66438 | JGI IMG/M metagenome (GOLD analysis project Ga0070737, IMG submission 66438) | Surface soil microbial communities from Centralia Pennsylvania, which are recovering from an underground coalmine fire - Coalmine... | ecosystem: Environmental > Terrestrial > Soil > Unclassified... | reverse complement strand
CGCTCGTACTGTGCGCGCTTCTTGGACAGGATCAGCCGGCCCTCTTTGTCCTCCTTGGTGAGAACCAGGGCCTCGACCTTGTCGCCGACGGACACCACCTCGTTGGGGTCGACGTCGTGTTTGATGGACAGCTCGCGGGAGGGGATGACCCCTTCTGTCTTGTAGCCGATGTCGAGCAGGACCTCGTCCCGGTCAACCTTGACTATGGTCCCTTCGACGATGTCGCCATCGTTGAAGTATTTGATTGTTTTGTCGATGGCGGCGAGAAAGTCCTCGCTCGAGCCGATGTCGTTGACGGCTACTTGGGGCGAGGTGACGGTGGGACTCGGCATATGGGGGGTTGCTCCGGACAGGTTGGGTCGTAGGGACAGGTGTTTAGTACCCGTCGAGGCTACTCGACTGTGCACACGCTGGCCAAACTTGGCCTGCTCAACTGGTGTCGCGCGCCGACCGTAACGTCAAGGCGAAATTCCGGGTCGGAATTCGCTGTGACGTTCCATTCGCCGACGTCAGAGGCGGCTAGCGGGTCACCCGGCGGGCCACTCGGCTGGTGAACACGCCGTGATAGCTCATCGGCACGTGGAATGGCAGCCACGCCTCGGCGATCGGCCCGTCGTCCACATGTGCCGCGTCGAGGACGATCAACCTGCTGCGATGCTGCGATTCGTCATACCCGACGGTGAGCAGCCAGCCGTCGTCCTCCGCGATGCCGCCCGGCCGGGACACAAACGTCGGCTCCACCAGCATGTGCCCGGCCGGGCAGTAGGCCTGGACGGCGCCGGTGTGTTGGTCGACCCGCGCGACACCTTGGCCCTGAAACCGGCCCGGGTCCTGCACGGCCACGTAGGACACCGTGTGCGGCAGCGTGGAGCGCCGCTGGTCGATCTGCGGAAACTCGCAGCCGAAGTCGGCCAGCGGCTCTCGTGTCACCCGGCCCGACGGGGTGATGCGGAACCGGGTCAGAACCACCGCGTCCTCGATCGCTCCGTAGCCGTCAATTTGCGCGATGTCCGAGCGGATGTGCGCGGTGTAGTTCTTCATCCCGTCGTAGGTCTGTGGGGCGAACCGCGGCAGTTCGACGACGACGTCGTCGCCGTCGTCGTGGGCGTTGGTGAAATGCCAGTGGTAGAACGGATCGGTCTCGACCACCCGGATCCGGCTTCCGTCGCGAGGGGCGAGCACGAAGTACGACGGCGTATCGCGCTTGAAACGCATGGAATCCCAATAGGATTGGTATCCGGTCAGCGCCCACGGGTTGATCCGCAGCGGTGACACCACGAAGATCGCGTAGCGCTGCGTCAGCGCCATGTCGTGCACGACGCCCATCCCCGGCAGCGGCACGGCGCGCAGATAGCGGGTCACGCCGTCGGCGCCGGTCTCGTAGAGCCGCAAGCGCACCCGGGGCACTGCCTCTGCAAGCAGGTCACGCAGCCGCATCCGGCGGACATCGATGCGCGGGAAGTACGGGTCGAACCCGAAGTTGACCCTGGTGTTGGCGATCGGGTCGTAGGTGTAGTGCGCCGAATATGCCCGGACCGGCCCTTTGAGCACCCCGCCGAGGTCGCACAGTCCGCGGGTGGCCAGGGTGTCGAGGTCCAGCTCATGAGGCCGTCCGCCCTCCCACAACGCCAGCAGTTGGCCCGGGTTGACCATGACGCTGGTGTTGGCGGTGTTGGCCGGCAGTCGCAGCGCGTTGCGCAGCACGCCGCCGCGGCGCTGATGGGTGAAGCCGCGATCCACCAGGCGCCCGGCCGCCATCGACCTCAGGTAGTGCTTGGTGCGCACGAACCGGTTGCGGAAGCACACCCCCGAACCGTCGAGCACGAATGCGCTGACCATGCCGTCGGCGTCGAAAATGCTTTCCACCTCCGAGGATCCGACGTTCCAACGGCCGGATCCGTTGCGGTACAGGGTGCCGATGAGGCCGTCGGGCAAAGTGCCGGTGATTTCGGTCACGTCGACGTCGCATTCGCCGACGATGCTCTCCCAATACCGCGAGGGGATTTGAACGTCCGCCAGGACCATAAAAGACAGTCTGTCTATTATGCCATGCCGCTGTCAATACCTCGAATGTCTTCGGCTTTGAACGGCAGCGCGGCGCCGCCGTCCCAGCACAGGGCCGTGAGGTGCTCGACGAGCGCGGCCCGCGACATCGCCCCGGTGCGGCACCACCACTCGGCGGCGGCCACCGCGGATCCCACGATGGCCCGCGACCAGGGAGCGGCCGCCAGCCGGGCGTGGTCGGAGTCGAACGCCGTCGCCAGCATCTGCTCAACCGCGGCACCGAGTTGCTCGAAGACACTGGTCGACGGGTCGCCGCTCAACGCGCGGCAGAGGTTGGGCTCGTCGTGCATCCACGCGCAGATCACGTCGAAGAACAACGCCATCCGCTGCCGAAGGTCGGTGGAACCGGCTGCGCGCGTGGTGATTTCACCGAGCAGGCGCTGCGCGGTGCGTTGACTCAACGCCGCCAGTAGCGCGTCGCGGTTGGGAAACATGGCATACACCGCGGACCGGACGAACCCGGCCTCGGCGGCGACGTCGCCCAGGCCCACCGATGCCCCCTTGGCGCGGATCGCCTGTTCGGCCGCGTCGAGCAGCGCGGCGCGTCGCTCGTCGGGATTCACCCGGGAGCCGGCCGGGCGGCCACGACTGCGCTTGACCGGGCGCATGGTCAGTGCGCCGCTGCGTCCCAGGTGCGGCCGTAGCCCAGCGATACCTCCAGCGGCACGTCGAGCGGATAGGCGCCGCACATCTTGTCGCGCACCAGCGCCTCAAGCTGGTCCCGCTCCCCCTCGGCCACCTCGAACAGCAGCTCGTCGTGCACCTGCAGCAGCATCCGTGACTTGAGCCGCGCCGCCTTGAGCGCCTTGTCCACCTCGATCATCGCCACCTTGATGATGTCGGCGGCGCTGCCCTGGATGGGCGCGTTGAGCGCGGCCCGCTCCGCGGCCTCGCGGACCTGGCGGTTGCTGCTGTCCAGCTCGGGTAGGTAGCGCCGCCGGCCCAGCACCGTCGAGGTGTAGCCGTCCTTGCGGGCCTGCTCGACGACGGCGTGCAGATAGTCGCGGACGCCGCCGAAACGGGCGAAGTAGGCGTCCATCTGTTCCTTGGCTTCCTCGGTGGAGATCTTCAGCTGCTGCGACAGACCGTAGGCGCTCAGCCCGTAGGCCAGCCCGTAGGACATCGCCTTGACGCGGCGTCGCAGTTCGCCGGTGACCTCCTCGATCGGCACGCCGAATGCGCGGGACGCGACGAACGAGTGCAGGTCCTCGCCGGTGCGGAACGCTTCGATCAGCCCGGAGTCCTGCGAGAGATGCGCCATGATCCGCATCTCGATCTGACTGTAGTCGGCGGTCATCAGCTCGCCGTAGCCCGCGCCCACCACGAACGCGTCCCGGATCTCGCGGCCGGCCTCGGTGCGGATCGGGATGTTCTGCAGGTTCGGTTCTGTCGACGACAACCGCCCGGTCGCCGCGATGGTCTGGTTGAACGTGGTGTGGATACGTCCATCGGCGGCAACGGCATTCAGCAACCCGTCGACGGTGACCTTGAGCCGGGTGACGTCGCGGTGAGTGAGCAGATGCTGCAGGAACGGGTGGCCGGTCTTGTCGAACAGCGACTGGAGGGCGTCGGCATCGGTGGTATATCCGGTCTTGGTGCGCTTGGTTTTCGGCATCTCCAGCTCGTCGAACAGCACGACCTGAAGCTGTTTGGGTGAGCCGAGGTTGATCTGCTTGCCGATCACCGCATAGGCCGCTTCGGCGGCGTCGCGGATCTGGTCGCCGAATTGGCTTTGCAGCTCGGTCAACCGGTCGAGGTCGACGGCGATGCCGGCGGCTTCCATGCCCGCGAGCACGCCCTGCACCGGCAACTCCATCTCGGCCAGCAAGGCCTGCGAGTCGATGCGGGCCAGTTCGGCGTCCAGCGCGTCGGCCAGGTCGGCGACCGCCTGGGCCCGCAGAATCGTGGTCTGGACGGCCTGGTCGTCGACGCCATCGCTATCATCCAGCAGCGAAAGTTGCTGCTGCTCAGCGGTTTCCGCGCGCAACTCGCGGCGCAGGTAGCGCAGCGACAGGTCGTCGAGGGTGAAGCTGCGCTGGCCGGGCCGCACCAGGTAAGCGGCCAGGGCGGTGTCGGACGTGACGCCGTTGAGGGTCCAGCCGCGGCCGGCCAGGTCGTGGATGGCCAGCTTTGCCTCGTGCAACGCCTTCGGCTTGTCGTGGTCGGCGAGCCAGGCGGCCAGCGCCGTCTCGTCGTCGGGAGTCAGGGTGGCGGTGTCGACGTAGGCGCCGTCGCCGTCCGCGGCGGCGATGGCCAGCGCGCTTGCGTCGCCGTCGTAGGCCACGTGGGTGCCCACCACCGCCAGCCCGGACCGCCGCCCGTCGCCGGCGTGCTCGGCCAGCCACTGCCCGACCGTGCCGGGTTCCAGCGCGCCGCCGCGCACGTCGAATCCCTCGTCGACCTCGGGCTCGACGGCCGCCAGCGTCTCGAACAGCCGGTCGCGCAGCACCCGGAATTCCAGGTGGTCGAACAGCTGGTGGATCTGGTCGCGGTCCCAGGGCTGCATGCGCAGCGTGTCGGGTGTCTGCGCCAGCGGCACCTCTCGGATCAGCTCGGTGAGTTCGCGGTTGCGCACCACGCTGGCCAGATGCGCCCGCAATGCGTCGCCCACTTTGCCTTTGACGGTGTCGACGTTGTCGACCAGCTCTTGCAGCGAGCCGTATTCGGCGATCCATTTGGTCGCCGTCTTCTCCCCCACGCCGGGGATGCCGGGCAGATTGTCGCTGGGATCACCACGCAGCGCGGCGAAATCGGGATATTGCTTAGGTGTCAACCCGTATTTTTCGACGACGGCCTCCGGGGTGAACCGGGTCAGCTCGCTCACGCCTTTGCGCGGGTAGAGCACCGTCACGTCGTCGCTGACCAGTTGCAGCGAGTCACGGTCGCCTGTGACCACCAGCACCCGGTAGCCGTCTTTTTCGGCCTGGGTGGCCAGCGTGGCAATGATGTCGTCGGCTTCGAAACCGGGTTCGGCGAGCACGGTAATGCCCAGCGCGGCAAGAACTTCCTTGGTGACGTCGATCTGGCCGTGAAACTCGTCGGGGGTCGACGTGCGGTTGGCCTTGTACTCGGGGTAGCGGTCCGAGCGGAACGTTTGCCGCGACACGTCGAACGCGGCGGCGACGTGCGTCGGTTGTTCGTCGCGCAGCAGATTGATCAGCATCGCAGTGAACCCGTAGACCGCGTTGGTGGTCAGCCCGCCGGCGGTCTTGAAGTTTTCCGCCGGCAGCGCGTAGAACGCCCGGAACGCCAGCGAATTGCCGTCCAGCAGCATCAACGTCGGCTTGCCGTCAGCGGCCTGGCCGGGTTGCGTCTTGGCGCTTGCGGTCTTCGCTGGGCTCACGGCTTCAACTCTAGGCATCGGCTCCGACGTCGAGTCCACCGCCGCAAAACTGGAACACGTTTCAGTTTCGCCGCTGTTCTCGGTACGCTGGCCGGGTGTCTGCAGCTATCCGCCAGGAACCGGCCGTCGACGGCTGGTTCGCGACCGACGACTCTGGTTCGCCGCATCTGATCGGCGCCAAATGCCCGCAGTGCGGCACCTATGTGTTTCCGCCGCGCGCCAACAATTGCCCGAACCCCGCGTGCGACGGCGACCTGCTGGAGCCGGTCGCGCTGTCGCGGCGCGGCACGCTGTGGAGCTACACCGAAAACCGCTACGCCCCGCCGCCGCCGTACCCCTCGCCTGATCCGTTCGAGCCGTTCGCTGTCGCCGCGGTGCAACTGGCTGAGGAAGGGCTGATTGTGCTGGGCAAGGTGGTCGACGGCACACTGGCCGCCGACTTGAAGGTCGGCATGGAGATGGAACTGACCACCATGCCGCTATTTGTCGACGGCGACGGCGTCGAGCGGATCGTCTACGGCTGGAGGATCGCGTGACTGAGCCGGTCTACATTCTCGGCGCGGGCATGCATCCGTGGGGTAAATGGGGTCGCGACTTCACCGAATATGGGGTGGTTGCCGCCCGCGCGGCGTTGGCCGAGGCCGGCCTGGACTGGCGGCAGGTCCAGCTGGTGGCCGGCGCGGACACCATCCGCAACGGCTATCCGGGTTTCGTCGCCGGATCGACGTTTGCGCAGAAACTCGGGTGGAACGGCGTCCCGGTGAGCTCGAGCTACGCGGCGTGCGCCAGCGGCTCGCAGGCGTTGCAGAGCGCCCGCGCCCAGATCCTGGCCGGTTTCTGCGACGTCGCTCTGGTGATCGGCGCCGACACCACGCCGAAGGGGTTCTTCGCACCGGTCGGCGGTGAGCGCCGCAACGACCCGGATTGGCAGCGGTTCCATTTGATCGGGGCCACCAACCCGGTGTATTTCGCGTTGCTGGCGCGACGCCGGATGGATCTGTACGGCGCCACACTCGAGGACTTCGCGCAAGTGAAGGTCAAAAACGCGCGCCACGGTCTGCAGAACCCGAATGCCCGCTACCGCAAGGAAGTGTCGATCGACGACGTGCTGGCCAGCGCGGTGGTGGCCGACCCGCTGCGGCTGCTGGACATCTGCGCCACCTCCGACGGCGCGGCGGCGCTGATCGTGGCCAGCGCGAAGTTCGCCCGTCAGCACCTCGGCTCACTGGATGGTGTGCCGTCGGTGCGGGCGGTCAGCACGGTCACGCCGCGCTACCCGCAGCACCTGCCCGAATTGCCTGATATCGCAACGGATTCCACGGCCGTCGTGCCTGCACCGGAGCGGGTGTTCAAGGATCAGATCCTCGACGCCGCCTACGCCGAAGCCGGTATCGGGCCGGAGGATCTGAGCCTGGCCGAGGTCTACGACCTGTCCACCGCCTTGGAGCTGGACTGGTACGAACATCTAGGACTGTGTCCCAAGGGTGAGGCCGAGGGCCTGCTGCGCAGCGGGGCGACGACGATCGGCGGCCGTGTCCCGGTCAACCCGTCGGGCGGGCTGGCCTGCTTCGGCGAGGCCATCCCCGCGCAGGCGATCGCCCAGGTCTGCGAGCTCACCTGGCAGCTGCGCGGTCAGGCCACCAGCCGGCAGGTCGAGGGCGCCAAGGTCGGTATCACCGCCAACCAGGGCCTGTTCGGCCACGGCTCGTCGGTGATCGTCGCCAAGTAACGGCGAGCAGACGCGAAAGTCCCCGACACGCCGGTGTTCTGGGGGCTTTTACGTCTGATCGCGGTCAGGTATCCAGCGTCTCCAAGACCACTTCGGCCACCCGCTTCATCGTGGTGCGGCGGTCCATCGCGGCCCGCTGAATCCACTTGAACGCCTCCGGCTCAGTCATGCCCTGCTTGGCCTGCAGCAGACCTTTAGCCCGTTCGACGAGCTTGCGGGTTTCCAGCCGGTCGGACAGCGTCGCCACTTCCCGTTCGAGCGCGCTGATCTCGCTGAACCGGCTCAGCGCCAGCTCGATCGCCGGGACCAGGTCGCTGGCGGTGAACGGCTTCACCAGGTAGGCCATCGCGCCGGCGTCGCGGGCGCGCTCCACCAGATCCCGCTGGCTGAACGCCGTCAACACCACGATCGGCGCGATGCGTTTGCTCGCGATCTCCGATGCGGCGTCGATGCCGTCGCGTCGCGGCATTTTCACGTCCATGATCACCAGGTCGGGCTTGAGCTGCTCGGCCAATTCGACCGCCTCCTGGCCGTCGCCGGCCTCGCCGACGATGTCGTAGCCCTCCTCACGCAGCATCTCGGACAGGTCCATCCGGATGAGGGCCTCGTCCTCGGCGATCAGGACTCGGCGCGGGGCCGGAGCAGCGGCATCGGTCGTTGGGCCGGTCATGCCCGCCATTGTGTCAGCGGGTGGCCGCGTTCCGTGACCGCGGGGTTGAGACACGGCGCGATCGCACGCATCCTCTATGGTGGGAGGCCGTAGAAACCACGCCCTCGTATCCCAACTGGCAGAGGAAACGGATTCAAAACCCGTACAGTGTGAGTTCGAATCTCACCGAGGGCACTCACCACCAGTGCTGTACACCATCGGCCACGGCGCCAAAACCGCAGACGAGCTCGCGGCCTCACTCCGCCAACACGACATCGACCTCTTGGTCGATGTGCGCAGCTTCCCCGGCTCACGGCGCAACCCCGACGTCTCGAAACAGGTCATGCCCGACTGGCTGGCCAAGGCGGGCGTCGACTACCGCCACGAACCCGGCCTCGGTGGCCGTCGCAAACCGCCCGAGCACCCGGTACCGCGGGACCGATGGTGGGAAAACCAGCAGTTCGCCAACTACGCCGCCCACACCCGTACGCCCGAATTCCAGGCCGCATACCAGCGGCTCCTGCAGGATGCCGATAGCCGAAACGTCGCCATCATGTGTGGCGAGCCGACGTGGTGGCGCTGCCACCGCCGGATGATCGCGGACCTGGCCACCCGCGGCGGACGCCTGGTGCGCCACATCATGCCCAACGGGTCACTATCCGACCATCGCATGTCGGAGTGGCTGACCAGTCCGCTGGAGGACGGTTAGGCTTTTGCCGTGGCGGCTAAGAAGTGCGGTGCGCCGCCGGACTGGACAGCGGGATCCTCCCGAAAGCCGGACTGTGTCGCAGCAGTGCGGACTCAATCGCGCGCCCGCACGCAGCACTATGTCGACAGCGTCTCGCGGCGCCTGCGGGTACTCAAAATCACCGCATGGATAGGCGCGGCCATCCTCGTGGGCTTCGCAATCCTCGAACTCTTCAGCGTTCACACCGCTCCGTGGATCCCCATCTTCCAACTGGTCGTCGCGGCAATCTATGTGATGACCCCGATGCTGTACCGCTTCGGCGAACTCGTCGCGCCGCTGACCTTCGTGGGCTTCGGGTACGCAACGATCTTCCTCCTCTGCTGGACCGTAGGCACCGGCTCGGGCCTGCAGTACTACTTCCTGGTCGCCGCCACACTCGTGGTACTCACGCTCGGCATTGAGCACATCATTCTGGCGGCGACGCTGGCGGGCGTCGGGGCCGCGCTGGCAATCACCGTCCAGTTCTTGGTCCCGTATGACACCGGCGTCCAACCGGCCTGGGCGCAGACGACGGGATTCATCGTCACGATTGCTTCCGCGTGCATCATGGTCGTCGCGACGGTGTGGTACGCGCTGCGCGAGATCGCCCGCGCCGAAGCGGTCATGGAAGCGGAGTACGAACGCTCCGAGACACTGCTGGCCAACATCATGCCGACCAGCATCGCGGCCCGGCTGAAGGACCCCGCGCGAAACGTCATCGCCGACAAGTACGACGAAGCGTCCGTGCTGTTCGCCGACATCGCGGGCTTCACCGAGCGTGCCAGCGACACCAATCCTGCTGAGCTGGTTCGGTTTTTGGATCGGCTCTACACCGAGTTCGACACGCTGGTCGACAAACACCGGCTGGAGAAGATCAAAGTCAGCGGCGACTCCTACATGGTGGTCAGCGGTGTGCCGTGGCCGCGCCGCGACCACGTCGAGGCTCTTGCGCAGCTTGCGCTGGACATGAAGGACGCGGTGGCCGATTTGAAAGACCCGCAGGGCCGCCCGGTTCCGCTGCGCATCGGCTTGGCCACCGGGCCCGTCGTCGCCGGCGTCGTGGGTTCCCGCCGGTTCTTCTACGACGTGTGGGGCGACGCCGTCAACGTCGCCTCGCGAATGGAATCCACCGACGCGGTCGGGCGCATCCAGGTGCCCGAGCCGGTGTACGAGCGGCTCAAAAACGACTTCCTGCTCGAGGAGCGCGGCGACGTCGCCGTCAAGGGCAAGGGCGTGATGCGCACCTGGTATCTGGTCGGCCGCAGACCAGATGCCGACTCCGGCGGACGGCGCGCCGCGGCGTCACAACCGGCCGGCGTCTGACAGTCCCGGCAAACCCCACATCGACATCCGATTTGTGGGAAACTTCGCGCATGCAACCTAATGTTGTCCCAAATTTGCTGCCGCATCTGTGGAAGTCGACCCTGATATCAGGCGTCCTTGCGTTGATTCTCGGCGTCCTGATCTTTGTCTGGCCGGGCGATAGCATCGTCGCCGCCGCAATCCTTTTCGGTGTCTATCTGCTCATCACTGGGGTAGCCCAGGTCGTGTTCGCTTTCAGCTTGCACATCTCCGCCGGCGGGCGAGTGCTCTTGTTCATCAGCGGGGCAGCCTCACTGGTTTTGGCGGTGTTGTGCTTCCGGCACTTCGGTGAGGGTTACGCGATTCTGCTGCTGGCCATCTGGATCGGCGTGGGCTTCATTTTCCGCGGTGTGGCGACGACGGTGTCGGCGATCAGTGACCCAGCTCTGCCCGGACGCGGATGGGAAATATTCATCGGGGTGGTCAGCCTATTGGCCGGCATCGTCATGCTCGCATCGCCTTTCGAATCCCTGGCAGTGCTGACAATGGTCGTCGGCATCTGGCTTGTCGTGATCGGCGTGTTCGAGATCGCGTCGTCGTTCGGAATCCGTCGGGCCTCCAAAGAGCTGACCAACGCGTTCTCGGGTGAGGCACCGGGCGCGATCTGAGCGCGCCCGGTGATCTCCGCGACATCGTGGTAGATCACCACCACCTGGTCTACTACACTGCGTCGTAGTAAGTCGCAGCAGCACACCCCCGCAGTCTCGGGAGATGGCCGATGGACGTCGTCGACGTGTCGCGGTGGCAGTTCGGTATCACCACCGTCTACCACTTCATCTTCGTGCCGCTCACAATCGGCCTGGCGCCGCTGATCGCCGTCATGCAAACCGTGTGGGTCATCACCGGCAACGACGCCTGGTATCGGCTCACCAAGTTCTTCGGCAAGCTGTTTTTGATCAACTTCGCCATCGGCGTGGCCACCGGCATCGTGCAGGAATTCCAGTTCGGGATGAACTGGAGCGAGTACTCACGCTTCGTCGGCGACGTCTTCGGCGCACCGCTGGCCATGGAAGGCCTGGCCGCGTTCTTCTTCGAGTCGACGTTCATCGGGTTGTGGATTTTCGGTTGGAGTCGGCTGCCGCGGCTGGTTCACCTGGCCTGCATCTGGATTGTGGCGATCTCGGTGAACGTGTCGGCGTTCTTCATCATCGCCGCGAACTCGTTCATGCAGCATCCGGTTGGCGCGCACTACAATCCGCTTACCAGACGTGCCGAGCTGACCAGCATCATGGCGTTGTTCACGAACAACACTGCGCAGGCAGCGGTTTCGCACGCAGTCGCCGGTGCGTTGTTGACGGGGGGAACGTTCATTGCGGCGGTGTGCGCGTGGTGGATGGTGCGGGCGACGGACGACGATGCGCGACGCATGTATCGCCCGGCGACCATCTTGGGATGCCTGGTGGCGCTGGCCGCCGGGGTCGGATTGTTCTTCACCGGCGACGCGCAGGGCAAGCTGATGTTCCACCAGCAGCCGATGAAGATGGCTTCCGCGGAATCGTTGTGCGACACGCAGACCGATCCGGACTTCTCCATCCTGACCGTCGGCAGGCAGAACAACTGCGACGCTCTCACCCGCGTGATCGAGATGCCCTATGTCCTGCCGTTTTTGGCTGAAGGCCGATTCGATGGCGTGACGCTGCAAGGTGTTCGGGACATCCAGCGGGACAACCAGGAGCGGTTCGGACCAAACGACTACCGGCCCAACCTGTTCGTCACCTACTGGTCTTTCCGGGCGATGATCGGGCTGCTGGCTGTCCCCTTGTTGTTTGCGGCGACCGCACTGTGGTTGACCCGCCGCGGCCGGGTTCCCGATCAGCGATGGTTCGCCCGGCTGGCGCTGCTGACCATTCCCACGCCGTTCCTGGCCAACAGCGCCGGCTGGGTCTTCACCGAAATGGGCCGCCAGCCCTGGATCGTCGTGCCTAACCCCACCGGCGACCAGCAGGTCCGTCTCCTCGTCGCCGAGGGCGTGTCACACCACGCGCCCGGAATGGTGGTCGGCTCGCTGGTGACATTCACTCTGGTTTACGCGGTGCTGGCCGTCATCTGGTTCTGGTTACTGAAACGCTATGTCGCCGAAGGACCGTTGGAGCACGACGCGGAACCGGCACCGCCCGCCCCGCCGGCCGTCGACGAGGTGGCACCACTGTCGTTCGCGTATTGAGACCCGAAAGGAGTTGACCCGTGGCGCTTCACCAGCTGTGGTTCGGCGTGCTCGCGGTGCTGTTCCTCGGGTTCTTCATCTTGGAAGGCTTCGACTTTGGCGTGGGCATGCTGATGGAGCCGCTGGCGCACCTGGGCGGCGGCGATCCGGAAATGCAGCGCCGCGCCGCGCTCAACACCATCGGCCCGGTGTGGGACGGCAACGAGGTGTGGCTGATCACTGCGGGCGGTGCGATGTTCGCGGCTTTTCCCGGCTGGTACGCGACGGTGTTCTCCACGCTCTACGTGCCGCTGCTGGTGATCCTTGCAGGCATGATCCTGCGCGCGGTCGCGATCGAATGGCGCGGCAAGATCAACGACACGACGTGGCGCCGCTGGGCCGACGTCAGTATCGCGGCCGGGTCGTGGCTGCCCGCGCTGCTGTGGGGTGTGGCGTTCGCGGCTCTGGTCCGCGGCCTCCCGGTGGATGCCGACCATCAGGTCCGGCTGTCGTTCGTCGATGTGCTCAACACCTACACGGTGCTGGGCGGCCTGGCCACCACCGGGCTGTTCCTGTTCTACGGGGCGGTGTTCATTGCGCTGAAGACATCGGGTTCGATCCGAGACGACGCGTTGCGGTTTGCGCTGTGGTTGTCGCTGCCGGCGACGGGACTCTTTGCCGCCTTTGGGCTTTGGACGCAACTGGCTTACGGCAAGGGTTGGACCTGGCTGGTGCTCGCGGTTGCGGTGGTCACGCAAGCGGCGGCCGT
>Ga0070737_10005067_pt1 | contig 12790 bp, 13 predicted proteins | sample Coa_R1_10_FD_66438 | JGI IMG/M metagenome (GOLD analysis project Ga0070737, IMG submission 66438) | Surface soil microbial communities from Centralia Pennsylvania, which are recovering from an underground coalmine fire - Coalmine... | ecosystem: Environmental > Terrestrial > Soil > Unclassified... | reverse complement strand
CTTCCATCTTTTTTTCAAGGATTGTGCAAAACTTTGTAATGATCCGTACGCCCCCTCTCTACTTCCCTATTGGTAAGATTGTTTCTCAAACCTCTGCTTGAGATCCAATTATCTAGTCCCGATGAACTTCTTTCTTTAGCAGAACTTATTTGTAAAAGCGAAACCTGCGAGGAGAATCCGGTATATCGAGAACCGACAGATTGGCTTTTCTTGAATGAATAGATTCAAGAGGAGGAGGAGATTTCAATATTACAATATGATTCTTCTTCCAAATACGTTCCAAGAACTAGCAAGCAAAATTTTACATACCTGCTATCTCGATTCCTGAACGCCCTAACTAGACATGATTCGAAGAGATCTTGTGACCAGGTGACACATCACCTGTCAGATTTATTCTAGCGATGCACCTGTTACAAATGCCAAATCTGGGTCAGCTATTGCCTTGATTTGTGTAAAATTTGTAACCGTGATCTTTAGTTAGAGAGGAAAAAATAGATAAGAAATCCCAAAATGAATGAGAATATCCAAGGCAGGTAGGGAGGAGAGAGGAGTGGTGGGTGGGTTTGATTCGTCCCGGGAGAACAGTTTGGAATATTCGAGATCCATTCTCGAAACCAATTTGGAGATACTACGTGCCATAAAGGTCGGTTATTCCCATCCGGCGGCCATCATGCAAAGAGCAAAACTGAGTTGGACGGCCACAGTCCGGTCGCTCCACGCATTGATGAAATGCGGCGCAATTTCACACTCGATTCCCAGAAATTATGTCCTAACTGAGAAAGGAGAGAGGATTCTCTCAAATTATCTAGCAATCACGGAAGGTCTCAAGGGTCTCTTGGATTAGCGACCCGTTGATCCGGCGCTGGAGGATTTCTTGAGCATGCTTGCATCCATTCGCCCCACCGTCTCCCGGAGCCATTTGGTGGCTCGGTCCTCATTTGATTTGACGAAGGCTTTCAACTCTTCGAGGTTCATGAATTCCACCCTTTCTATCTCTTCGGGGTTCGGCGTGTATCGCCCATCGTAGCTTCCGAAGAATACCTTGCAGTACTCGTTTTCCTTATGTTCGCCGAGATCCTCGGTATACCTGAAATCAAATACATGCCAGAGTGGAACCTTCGTTTTGATGTTGAGCTCTTTCTCAAAGGATCTTTGAAGAGCAGATTCGTAAGTTTCATCCTTCCTCACGTGCGTCGTGGCCGATACATCGAGCCTGTTCCCTCCGAGTTTTTTCTTTGCTCTCCACTGAACAAGAAACCTGCCGTCCGCTCTCAATATCATTCCGATAACTGCTGCGTGCCTCCTCGATGATTTTGAAAGATGGAGTGATTCCCGATAGTCGAGAGCAAGGAGATTTCCCTCTTCATCTACGGTGTAGATCATCTCCGGCTTGCCGTCTACCACGTATTGGCGCGATTCAATTTGCTCGCCATGCAACAAGTTCCCTGCCCCCCATTTTGGCTCGCACTATTTTTGTCATTTCTTCGTCTCCAAGGGTTAAATCTATTTTTCTGTGATTCCTTGCTCCCGGGCGGTGGATCGTTTGGAGATACATCAACGCGCACGCAGAGTCAAACAACAATCCACCGGTTGTACCTCAAGAAGGCGCTGCGCGATGGGGGAACGATACCTTCACCTTGTCGTTTTCTCAGCCGAGAGCATCTTTACTAGATCCGCGTTTGTTATTATTCCAGTTACTCGCCCCTTTTTCGTGGTCAGGATCGCCTGAAAGTGCTGCAAAAGCGGTATCGTGACAGAAATTGGAGTATCTTCGGCCACCATGGGGAATGCCTCGTCCATGACCTCCGAGATCTCCCGGGACAGGAGCAACTTTGGATTCGTAACCTTAAGGAGGCGGTTTGAGATGCTCCTTTCTGAGACCCCTCCGACCCAGTGATTCTCCTTGTCCCTGACCGGGAGCTGCTTGAAACCGTGTTGCTGGAGGATCTGGACTGCTTTGGAGATCAAGTCATCGTCCTGGATCGAGATGACCTTCTTGACCGCGATGTCTCCCGCCAATCCTATCTGAGGACTCCCGAATGAGTCCAGAATGTCAAACGCCTTTCGTATCAATTCATAGCTCGGGCTGAGCTTCTTGCTCTCTATCTTTGCTATCGTGGATTGGCTGACACCGACGTAGGAGGCAAATTTTCTCTGGCTGAGACCCAATTTGGTCCTCCTCTTTTTCAGTTCTTCAATTGGTGGAAGCAAGACGATTTTTTTTATCCCTCCTCCTTTTCTTTTTCCCTGACTGCGCTTCTCTTCAGCTGGGAAGAGAAGCGATAACAGCAACGATTTTCGCAGGAATCAGGGGTTAATATAGTATATTCTTTTCAAGAATCAGCCAGACGATGAATGTGAAAGAGACAAGTCAGCAGAGGGGTGAGTTCTTGCGTGTCCCCGCTTGGTTTTTTGGGTTGAATCAGACCTTGATTTCTTGGCCAGTTTTGAGGCCGTTGCGAGCAACCCTCTTTCTATCCGAGGTTGAGAGCATTATGCTGTTCCACAGGGGGCCGATGAGGGAGGTCGTGGCGACGATCACGAGCACGAGTGGAACGTCCCAGAAATAGATAGCGATCGCGGCCCGAATCGCCCCGAACACGATTGCGCTTGTAAGAAACGCGTGGCTCTCTGACTTTCTCTTTCTTCTTGCAACGTTGTAGAGGATGTTGTAATCGTCATATCCTCTTCGGAACCCTATCTTCGTCGTGAAAATGTCCGCCAGGAACCCAGCCACGAAGACAGTTATGGCAAAGTCGGAAATCAGAGGCAGACCCATTATGTACAGCTCATACGGGACGGCGACGAATACGACAAAGCTGATCGTTAGTCCGGCCAGCGCAGTATTGTCCCTTTCTTTCCCCTTCTCGTGTTCGGCGGCCCGCTCTAATTCCGACATGTAAGGTGCATTTTATCGTTGCGATTATTTTTTCATCGTGAAGGCCGACCATAGAAGAATAAACTCAACGCGGACTAGGTTGGTGCGATTCCAAAAAAGTAACTGGAAGCGCACGACAGGTATTTTCGGGCTGTGACGCCCTTCTTCATCCATTCATCGGAAAGAATGCTATCGAAATTAGGTTTCCATAATCCTGCTCTATCTTCTAGTTAATTTGCACTGTGGAGGGGGAAGGGGTGATACATCCTATCCTATCCTATCCTATCCTCTCTTACCCGCTTGCGAGCGCGGCCTCCGGCAGGCTGAGTGATTTCTCGGCCATCCCCTCCATTATGAGCTCGATCGTTCTGGCAAAAGAATCCTCCACTTCCCCTTCGTCGTAGCCCAAGGCCCTCAGCATCGCAAGCCCGTTATACAACGCGAGCGCCCCCAGGGCAACTTTTCTCAAATCCTTGTCCAAGACCACACCCTTTCCCCGAAACTGATTTTGCATGACTTCACTGATGATCTGCTGGATCTTTCTGCTCTCGAGAAGCCTCTGACGCTTTAGAGCCTTGTTCCTGGTGGATTCGGCAAGTAGCTCAATGGCCATGCGCTCGCTGTTCTCCGGTAATCCCTTTCTCGTTTCTCTGAAAAACGTCCTGGCGGTCTGCTCCGAGTCTCCGGAGGTCCAATCCAGGTTCACCAACAATCTCCTGAGCCTCTCCAACTGCACCTCGGAAAGCGTTTCGAAGAGCTGTTGCTTCGAATCGAAGTAAAGGTAAATCGTCCCCCGGGCAATCCCGACGGAGCGAGCCACGTCATCAAGGTTTGTCTTGTCGTACCCTTTCATGCTAAACTCTCGAAAGGCGGCGGCAAGTATCCTTTTCTTTATCGCGCTCTTGTAAGATCTCGTGACTCTGGGACACATTTTATCCGAAGAAAACTCCGCTCCAATAAGTGGAGGTTGAAAATAAGGAAGAATTATCGCAGGAACGAGAAGCGCTCAAAAGTATTTAAGAGTAACCTGAGACGGGGGAAGTCACAGATTCAGCTAGCAAATTTCTTTCCAACGGAGTGCAAAAGGATAGCTGATTAAAGAAAAACAAAGCGCTTCAACAAAATTTTTTGGGGCAATGATCCAATGGGGGAGGGATCATCCGGATGGTAGCTCATCCTTCTCGTTCATCGCATTCGCGCTCCCTTCTCCCGTCCTTTGTCTTCCCGCAAGAGTTCCCTTGATCATCTCTGATGTTTTCCTCGTAACGTTGGCGAGGTACTCGGATAACCTCAGATCCCTCCTCCCGTTGATCGCGACGAGTGCAAAAGACAGAGTTGCGAAGAACATCGAGATGCCGGTCAGTTCGTTTCCAGTAACATCGCTCTTGGTTTGGCCGTAGGTAAGCGTGATGTTATAAGTCCCCGATCGAGGAAGCGGAATTTGCATGTACACCGCCGAAGCCAACGGGAGATGCGTGGTATACGGCAGGATCGGTACCCGGGATCCGTCAGAGGTTGTGGCTATCCAGTTGCTGTAGTAGGCCACCTTGACTATCAAAGAGCTGTTGGCCGTGGCATTTGAAACGTGAACAGTGATCGACTCTGGTTGAAACTGGGTTATGTTCGCCTTGCCCGTGCCGTTCAACATGCTGACGTAATTGGGAGTGAACCCCTTCAGCTGATAAACGTCGAAGATCCCGAATTGCTTTACGAGGTCAAGTTGAGTAAAATCCGTGAGGCTGAACTTGGTCTCCGTCTTCCAGACGACAAGGTAGCCAGCGTTGAGACCCGAGAGGGTTTCCACGAGCTCCGTCGTTGAATACAAGCTCGCGTAAGTCAGCGCCGTGGTCGCGGACTGGGCAGCCGCGGCACCCGAGGACCACCAGAAGTTGTAGTCGCTTCCGACTATCTGCTTTCCCGTGAGCATGGGAGATATGGCGAAGAGGTGCTGGTCTGGGCCGGGGTACTCTTCAAATGCTATCCTTGAGGAGTTTGGAACGTTCTGTTGCAACCACGCGAAGAGCTGGGGTAGATCTGATGCCGTCTCGTAATCGTTTGTGGTCGCCCCGAGCTTCATGTGGGGCATTAGCGTCAAAGAATTCGCGATGATTGAGATTGCGAAGATTGCTATGATTGCGACTGAAAAGTACCTGGCGATGTGGAAGCTGCGCGTATTGTATCTCTTGAGCCTTGAGGTCAGCATCAGGAGCCCGTCTCCGATCGCAACGCCCGCCATTAGTGAAAGCAGAATACGTGCGGCAGCGATGGCCCTCGCGGGGCGCAGGTCGATCAGGTGGAATATCTTCGATTGCCAGAGGGATTCGTAATAAGTGGGACCGAGCGAGACGAAGAAGAAAATACCGATGCAAACGAGGCCCACGAACGCTGGGAACCTTGACTCCTTCTTGAGGAGCGCGAGGCCAACACCGATGAACGCCAACACCATCAGGACTTGATAGAACAGCACGGCGGGATAGTGGCTCGGGAGTTGTTGCGGGTTGTAGAGGGATACTACAATCTGGGGGTCCGCCTGCGGGAGGACGGAGGGAGTGTAGTATGTCGCCTTTTCTCCAAATGCAAGACCGTTGATCAAATAATTGTACGTAGTCCCATAGTTGCCGAGTTCCGTTACGAGGCTGTTCGAGGCGGTGTAGTAGCTCTGGTTCGCATAGGCTGGAACGAGCCAGAACGAACTTATCCCGAGCGTGATCAAAACAACGATTCCGAGTTTGGCCGTTGTCCGAATTGCGTGAATCTCATTCCGATGAAACAACCCTTGCTTTGCAAGGTAGCTGACCGTGTAGATGCCAAGTATGAGCAAGAGGAACAGGCCCGCGATTGTGTGCAGCAGAAAATCAAACGCCGAAAGAAAGCCGCACGTTAGTATCAGCAACCAGGATTTTCTCTTGAACGCGAGGTGATAAAGTGCGAAGATTAATGGAATCAGGGCGATCGCTCCGGCGTATTCATACATCCCGTAGACCATCATCCCCACCGGCCCTGACTGCTCGAAACCTCCCGCGGTTCCAATCGCGATGAGGCCACCGAAAAAGCCGGAGAACCTGTTCAGTCCGAAGATCCTGGCGGCGAAGTAAATAGTCAAGGCTGGAAGAACGTAGTAGCAGGCCATCATCACCTTGTAGATCTCGAGGCTCGATAGCATCCAGGATAGCGCGTAGTACAGGACCGCGTAAACGGCGTATCCCATTGGAGGGTTGAACTGACCTTGCGGGTAGCCCAGGTAGTAATACGGATTCCATCCTATGATCTGGTGATATTGCGGGATGAGCACGGTGGCGTCGTAGTACGATTCCACGAGGTGCTGGCTCTGGTCCCATTGATACATGAACCCAGATCGAAACATTCCAGAGATTAGATACAGACCAAATGCGGATAGGATCGCGCAGAGGATTATGTCTTGTCCCAGAGGAGAAAGAGCGAGGTTCTTGAGCTTGATCGCAGCGCGAACCACGAGAGTAGTATGTACTTTACGGTTGACGGCGCGACGCAAGATTCAAGCGAATGAATCTTGGCTGGACTCGGATTTTCAAACGTTGTATCTTTCAAAAACTAGAAAAAAACACGAGATATTCGCACAATAGACCCGGGAGCTCTCAAAACCCGCGTCGATGCGCCCAATCGGAGGTGGAAAAAAGGGGGAAGAGTGCAATGACCAGCAGGGTTCGATTAAAAACAATAGATTCATCTTGTTAGGGCGTTACGATATCTAGCTTTTGACAGCCAGAAGGAAGTACCCCTTCTTCAGATCTGTGACGCTTTGGGTCGAGAAGCCGTGTTCTTTTGCCATTTCCGAGAGTTCGCCGCTCGTCACGAAGTGTATCTTGTTCTTCATCACGGCAAGCTCGAGCGAGCGCTCCTTGGTCTTATTGTTTGGATTCCCTTCATGTATCAGGAGAGTGCCGCCTCGCCTTAATATCCTAGCCATTTCCTCGAGCGCCTCGTCCTGATCCTCAAAGTGGTGGAAGGAAGCTACGGCGTAGGCCTTGGTAAAGTAAGAGTCAGGAAACGGAACGTGTTCGGCCGTGGCGGAGAAGGCCTTCACCTCGCGAAATCTTCGCCTGATGTATTCGACCCGGGCGTCGTTAGGTTCAAGCGCGAAGAGTTCGTCACAACGTTCCGCAACCTTGCTCGCGATGTATCCTGTACCCGCGCCGACGTCGAGTATTACGTCCTCCGTCTTGGGATCAAGGAGAGCGAGGAAGGTGTACATGTATCCGCGGTAGGCAATCGATCTCAATCCGGTTTGTATGAAAAGTAGAAGGTAGGACAATGGAGCAAGAGGGGATGTTGGAGGGGCGCTCTCCTCTTCTCGGTCGTTCATGGCCCTTCGCTCGCGCCAAGCCCAGACCACCTCTTGAAGAGGTTGTGCTCCTCAATGCCGAGCAGATCAAGGACCTTTCCGACCAGGTGGTCGATCAGCTCATCGATGGTCTTTGGGCGCTGATAAAATGCTGGCATGGCGGGAACGACGATCGCGCCGGCGCGGGCAACCTTCACCATGTTTTCCAGATGGATCAGAGTCATGGGCGTCTCCCTCGGCACCACGATCAGAGGTCTCCTTTCCTTCATGGTCACCTCTGCCGCCCTAACTAACAGATTATCCGCAAAACCTGACGCCATCGCTCCGAGCGTGTGCATGCTGCACGGGATGATTACCATCGCGTCCACCGGAAATGAGCCGGAGGATAATGTGGCCGCTATGTCGTTGATTCTGTACACCTTCGAGGCCAGCCTCTCCACCTCTGCTGGCGAGTAGTCGGTCTCGGAGGCAATCGTAATTTTTGAGGCTGGGGTCATGATCAGGTGGGTTTCTATCCCGAGCTTCTTCATCACTTCGAGCAGTCGTACACCGTAGATCACGCCGCTCGCTCCGGATACTCCGACTATGATTCTCTTTGAGCGCTTTGCTTGTTCGCCTGGCATGATACGAAAAATGACTCTCCCCCCTCTTTTTCTTTCCTCGCTGCCGAACTTTCCTTTACAGTTGGCGCGCTTTCGGGGAGGGACGTTGATGCGTCCCCCCTCGTATTAAACTCTCTTTGGGACCTCCACCCTATTTACGTCGCGCTCAAACAAGACTGAGATCACGACTGCAACAAGCATGCCCAGCGCGGCCAGTTCAAAGATGCCCGTGTACGTTCCAAAAGACGCAAAGTAAGCGCCGGCGATGATCGGACCCAAGAGGCCTCCGAGACCGTAGCTCGCCTCGGTGAACCCCCAGATACGAGCGACCGACCTGCTCCCGAAGAGGTCACCCACGATTGAGATGAAATCAGCGAGGTACCCACCGTATCCGAACCCTATCGCGAAGCTGCACGCGAGGAAGAGCCATATCGAAAACGAAACGAACGGCAGCGCGACCAGTCCGATAAACTCCGACACGAGCGCGATCACGAGCGATGTAGCCCCTGAGAGTTTGTCGGAGATGGCACCAACGGCGATCCTCGCGATCAGCGAGCCAGCGCCGAAGACTCCGAGGCCAACCGAGGCGTAGAACTGATTGATCCCGTGAGTTGCACCGAACGGGGCGGCGTGAACTATGAACATGGTCGCACCCACCGTCCCAAGGAAGAACATCACAAAGATCATCCAATACCTCTTGGTCATGAGAGCTTCCTTGAAGGAGTGCTCCTCCTTCAACATCCTACTCTGCTCGGTTGAGCTCACCTCGTTCCAGCCGTATGGCTTTTCAGAACTCTCCTCCGGAGTCTTCATGAAGTAAGACGCGACGAGGAGGAGAACGAGAAAGAAAACGCCGATGGAGAGAAACGCAAACCGCCACCCGTGAGTTGATATCAGGTTCTCTGCGATCGGGGGGACGACGAGCGTGCCTATCCCTGATCCGGCGGCCGAGATCCCGACGGCAATGCCCCTCCGCTTGATGAACCACTTCACCACCATGGGTCCCGCGCAGATCACTGCAAACGCGTTACCGAGCGATGCTATGATGCCAAAGAGTATCAAAAGACCGTTGTAATCGCTGATCTCGCTGGATAGCGCTGTGCCGAGGCCCATGAATACTGCGCCGAGGATGCTCATCTTCCTCCATCCGATTCTCGTGACCAAAACACCCCCCACGATTGAACCGATGCTGAATACGATCAGGGAGACCGCGGGGATCGATGAATCAGATACCGCGCTCCAGCCAAATTCGCGCTGAAGAGGAATGAAAAAGTCGGTGTACGAGTATATCACTCCAAAGGTCAAAGTCATGCACGATGCGCACGCCGCGACTATCCAACCTTTGAACATCCTAATCGATTGAACACGCTCTTTACGGACTTCTTACGCTTGCCTGAGCCTTGCCTTCTTCTTGTTGTTGTTCTTCTTCTCTTCTCCCTCCTCCCTAAATCCAAGGAAGCAGAGTGAGGGGGGAGAGGCGTTGCACTAGTTTGGAACTATCCTTTCCGAGGATTGAGTTTTTTCTGCCGTCGCTGCGAGCAATCGAAGTAAAGCCTCCGCCATCTCGGACAGCTCCTGGCTCTCGATAACGAATGCAACGTCCATCCCGTCCGGCCTCACGTCATCCGGTTTCATCTCGCAGAAAACGGTGCGAGTTCCATCTATTACCATGAGCTGAATCGGATACGTGGCGGGGGGCGACACCAAAGTTACCCGCGCGTTTTCGATTTCGTTCAGATTCTGTAGCGCGGTGTGAAACACCGGCTCGTCCTTTGAGGTTGAAAAAACCTCCAGTTTCATCCCGATCCTCGATCGTTCGAAGAGCAGTCCGGACATTTTCGACAGGCGAATCAGCCCGTTGGCGGTCGTGAACACGACTATGCTCTTCTTGGAGCCGAGAAAGAGCTCCTCAACCTTCTTGTTGACCTGGGAACGAGGGGAAAATCGCAGAACCGTCGATTTCATGGCACTCGCTCTTTTCACGTAACTCATCGACTGGTGTATTATTTCGAGCTCCGCGAGAGAATCGAGCCCCTGCTTGATCCTCTTCTCCTCCTTCTCGAGTAGTGGCATCAGAACTTCGCGCGGTGACCTTGCGGTGTAGATCTTCTCGTCGTCATCGCTTTGCTCGAGTAATCCTCTTTCGGCGAGCTTTCGCACGGCACCGTAAACCTTCGTCCGCGGGACTCCGGCCACGATGCCTATCTGGGTGATCGTCGCCGGCCCCGTCTCAAGGGCCGCAAGGTAGCACTTTCCTTCGTATTGGGAAAGGCCGATAGAGGCAAGCGCGTTGAGCTGGGTTTCAGATGAGGAGGTAATCTCCTCTGGTTCCTTCTTCGTGTCCCTCGATGATCTTGCGGGCTGCAATACTTTGAGCTCTCTTTTCCCCAGTCGCTTTATCTAAAGAGACCACGTGATCCCTTTGCGGATCTTCGGCGCGTTTTTTTCTGGGGCGTGGATATGTATGTATAGTTTGACCCCCGGGTGCTGGCGGATCCGCGGGAAAAGGTTTTTCTTCCGAGGGTTACCACGTTCCAAGCGAATCTTTCGTCTCAAGGAAGGGAGTGTGTAACAAAAGCAAGAATGAATACGTTCCAACACAACGGTGTGAAGCTGACCTGGCTCGGACATGACGGGTTCAAGATTGAGGACGGCGGGGAAACCTTGGTCATCGATCCCTTCAAGCTTGATCATGACGAGCGCGCCGACTATCTCTTGATCTCGCACGAGCATTTTGATCACTGCAATCCGGATGACCTCAAGCGGGTGCTGAAACCGAGCACGAAGGTCGTGGCGATCCCTGCTTGCAAGGATGAACTGTCAAAGGCCGGAGCCAAGGACGTGAAATTTGTGAAACCCGGAGACGTTGTGAAGGTGGGAGGATTCGAGGTTAGGGCCGTCCCCGCGTACAACACGAACAAGGTTAACGAGTCGGGAAAACATTTCCACCCAAAGTCGGACGGCAAGGTGGGGTACATCGTCAAGTCCAGTGGAGGGGTTTCGATTTACCACACGGGAGACAGCGATCTCATTCCGGAGATGACCGACCTCAGGCCGGACATTGCTCTCATCCCCGTATCCGGGACGTACGTCATGACCGCCGACGAGGCAATCGAGGCCGTCTCTCAAATCAAGCCCAAGATCGCAATCCCGATGCACTTTGGCGCGATCGTTGGGCAAAGAGGGGACGCTGAAAAGTTCAAGTCAAGGGCGAAGACGCGGGTCGAAATATTGGAAAAGGCCTAGGGAGGAGTCACTCGGACGTCGCGGCTCAGCGCGAGCTCGTCCTTGCGCTACCGCCGCGGTAGTTTGTCGTCACTTCGGCCTCTACGACCGGAGCGATGCAATCGTGTCTCCTGTCGCACTTGATCCTGACCGAGTCATCAAATCCCACCTTGGTCAGGATTCTCTCCTTCAGCGCATAGTTCATCTCGTAGCCGATCGAATTGCGACCGAGCGAGGCGGCGACCTTGCTCGTGGTGCCTGATCCGAGGAACGGGTCGAGCACCGTCTCTCCCACAAAGGAGAATAGCTGGATCAACCTTGAAGCTATCTCGTCCGGGAACGCTGCAATCCCCTTCTCGAGTGGGTTGTTCGTGGGTAGGACGTTGGTGACGTTCCACACCGTCAGGTTCCACTCCTCCCTGTTTAGGAGCTGGCTGTCAATCTTTGAGTAGCTGAGCGTTCTTTCGTCGAGCTCCCTGATCTGTTTGTAATCGTACCTTCCCTTCTGGAAGATTATGATGCTCTCCTGAATGTTGTCCGGATAGAAGTACATCGGGTATGGGTGCTGTATGACCACCCCGGATCTCCTGCTTATCCTCGAGTATCCCTTGGGCTTGACCCACACGATCCTGTCCCTGTATCTGAACCCGGTTTGTCTCATTATTGTGGTCGCGTCGGCCACTATCGGTAATTTTTCCCCGTCAACGAGCATATCATCGATGACGAGGCAAACTATCCTCCCATCGGCGGTTACCCTGTACAGTTCATCCATCACCTTGGACAGGAGCGAAAGGTACTCGTCATAGTCGCGATACATCCCCGGATAGTCGAAGGGCGCGTTGTAATACGGGGGGGAGGTAACCGTGAGACTTACTGACTCGCTTGCGACCTCGTGCATATCCTTGCAGTTGCCGAAGATGATTCTGTGATGAGTGAGCGCGCTGGAGGCCAAGACGAAGGATTACTGCGAATTACACAATGGACTTTGACCGCATCAATACAGGCCATGTCAATTTTTCTAGGCCTTTAGCTTGAGCGGATGTTCTGCGCGATGCGATCACCATAATAGAAGTAGATGGCTGAGATGTCTAGTGAGGGAGTTTTTGAAGTTCGTACTTTCCTACTCGACGCGATTCGGGAGCATCTCGCTTGAGAGCAACAAACCTGAAGATCTCGTCGAAGGGTTCGCCAGGGTCAAGCAAATCGCGCGTGAGTTGGGACGGGGTGGTGGAAGGACCAAACCGATTGGACGCAAAGGAAGAGTGAAGGAAGTGGAGAGTACAAGGCGCGGTCGCGGAGAGACCGCGGAGATCTTGGGTGAGATCGAAACAAGGCTTCTCCGCTCCGCGTTCTTCTCAAAGCCCAGAACGACGGGGGAGACGAGGGGGAGGCTGAAGCTCGTGACCGGTAGAACATTCACCAGCAGGAAGGTGAGTCAGGCTCTGGGAATCCTTTGGCAGGCTCACGCATTGAAAAGAAGCGGAAGGCGGAACTTTTTCAGGTATTCCGCCTGAGAGTTTAAACTTGTAGCTAGGATTGGGTGTTCCGGCTGCCCCGAGCGGTCTGACCGGACTGGGTGCCGCCTTGTTGCTGCTGCTGCACCTGCCCCTGCGACTCTGAGATCTCCCTTAGCCCCATCACGCCGTAGGGAGGGACAATGCTACCGCCACCGGTTCCCGCGGTGGGCATGTTCGTGGGGATGAGCATGAGGGTGCCCCGCCCCTGCAATCCGAGCTCATACAGGATGTTCATCCACCTCAACTC
>Ga0070737_10005065_pt1 | contig 12793 bp, 5 predicted proteins | sample Coa_R1_10_FD_66438 | JGI IMG/M metagenome (GOLD analysis project Ga0070737, IMG submission 66438) | Surface soil microbial communities from Centralia Pennsylvania, which are recovering from an underground coalmine fire - Coalmine... | ecosystem: Environmental > Terrestrial > Soil > Unclassified ... | reverse complement strand
CCGGATAGCTATTCACTGTAAAGGATTGATCCCAGGACGCTCCACAGCTCCAACTCTGTTGGCAGCACTCTCTATCGTGGTTTGCCCTGCCCGTGCTAAGAATTTGGACGAAGCGCCGGGTAGTTTGCCTGTCCGAATCGAAGGCGGAAATAAATCCCGAAGCCTAACCGCAATGACTCAGACGTTGGGTCCAGAATATATAGATGCCACAGGTTGCCTTGGAGCCTTGACAGTCCATTCGGAGGGACGCTGGCAACCCATTTGCGCTCCCTTCGGATCAAAATGTGATTTCCGGCTTAAGGAGATGGGCAGAAGTCGTTTCAAAACTCTTCAGATAATCAATACCTTGGTGAAAGACTTGCCAAACTGTCATCCTGAGGAGCCGAAGGCGACGAAGGATCACTGTATTGGCTTGCTTTTACGCATGCGGGGATTCTTCCGCTTCACTGCGTTCAGCGTCAGAATGACAGGCTGCAAGGGTTTTACAGCAATCTACCAAGCTTTGCGGCGCCATCCACGACGCAACCCAAGCGGTCAATGTACGGAAAGCCTTCCATTCCTTCGCATGCGGGAATGACAGTGTCTTTTCAGGCCCTATGGGGAGCCAACAGATCATGACGTCTTCGCTCAGCATGACAGTCCCCAGATTTTTCAATAACCTGTTGGACGGGCAGAGCGAAGTTTTTGAAAGAGCTATCACAGTCTTCCGCTGATCAATCGGTCCAAGGCTGCGGAGGTGTCGTAGAACTGCTGGTCCGGAGCGAAGCGGTAAGCGCGCTCCATCTCGGCAACGAGCCAGTCGTCATAGCCCACCTTGCGCATGGCGGCGCGGATCAAGGCCCAGTTGTTATCGCCCAGAAAGATATTCGTATAAACGCTGTCGCAGCAGCGGCCGCGTTTCTTCATCACATCCTTCACGTGAATGCGAGTGATGTAAGGGCCGAGAATCTCAATCCACTGCTCGGCAAAGCCGGTTTCATGGATATTGCCGAGATCGAGATGAATTCCCACCGAAGGCTCGTCAACATCCTTCAGGAACCGCCGGAACTCTCCCGGACTCAATAGAAATTTCTGCTCAGCATTGCAATTTTCACAGCCAATTCTGACTCCCGCCTGGGCAGCCTGGGGCGCGAGTTGTTTCATCGCCTCGACCGAGCGACGATAGACGTCCTGGTAGGGAACGCTTTCGGTGACCAGGCCGGTGACCACCAGGATGGCGTCGGTTCCCAGAAGATGCGCGGTCTCAATCTGCCGCTCGACAATGCGAATCGCATACTCGCGAGTCTTTGCATCGGGGGAAGAGAGCGGATACTTCCAGTGCAGGCCGGTTGAGACGTTGGAGACTGCGAGCCCCGCGTTCGCAACCTTTCGGCGCAACGCCAGGACTTCCGAATCCGTTGTTTCCATCTGAAACCACGGGACGTCGCCCAGCCAAAGTTCCACGCCATCGAAGCCCGATTTCCTGATCAATTCGAGGCCGCGCTCAAAGCCCCAGCCCTTCGGAATTTCGTTATCACCAATGGATTTCTTCATGAGCGTTCTCACTTCGTCGTGGGGCGCAACAAGAGCAGGTTGCCAAGACCGCTGGTCTGTCGCCCTAACGAGATCTGCAAATTACAGTGACAACATTTTCTGTAGTGGCGCTGTCCGCAGCGCCGGTCTGATCATCAAAAAGGCGCCGGTGGGGACACCGGCGCTACAGCCGAGGCTGTCACTGTAATTTGCAGCCATCAGTAAGCGTAGCGAAGAGTCTCTGCATTCTTGATCAGAGAAATGCAGGGATTCTTCCGCTCCGCTGCGCTCAGCGTCAGAATGACATGCAGGAGCGGCTCTCGCCCGGCCTTGCCGTTCTACCTCCAGCGGAATTCCAGCCGCGTGCGGCGCGTGGCGAACTCATCATAGGGAGCGATGCGAAGTAAGCGGAGATGCTGCGGCGCATCCGTGTAAGCCAGCGCGACGGTCAGGATATTCTTGCTGCCGCTGCCGAATTGCAGCCAGGGCTCAGGCAAATAAAACTCCTTCTGCGGCCCGATGGTCATATAGCGTCCCACGAAGCGGCCATTCAGATAGAGCAAGGCGTCGCGGTCTGAATCGATAGCCGCTTTCCACGCGACAGACCAGTTTTCAGGCGGCGTTTCCAGGCTGAACGTCGCCCGCGTCCAGCAGAATGCCGGCAGCCAATCGGAACTTGCGCCGCCGCCCAGCGAGGCGCGCTGCCATTCACCCGCAGAAAAATCAGGATTGATATTGCGGCCGCGCATGGCGGCCGGAACAAGCTGGATTTTCCATTCCGAAATGGGAGAAGCGTGCGCAGCGTCCGCCCCGATGCCAGCGGACTTGATCCCTTTCAGGCGCGCGATTCGTTCGCCAAAGTTATAGCTGCCGAAAAGCTCATAGGCTATCTCAATCGTGTTCGTTCCCGACTGGGCGTAAGGGGCCAGCGAGAATTCCACTTCGGAATTGTGGTTTGCGGCCTCCTTCACCTGTTTGCCGTTGATAAAAACCTGTTTGCGATCGTCGTCGAGAGTGGAAAGGAATAACTTTGCGTCTCCGGAACCCGCGAACTGCGCCCAATACTTCACGTAGCCGTAGGGAATCTCTCCCAGCTTTTCAAGCGGCTGCACGGGGCTGGTGAGCCAGTTGCCGGAATGAAGATCGAATTTTTCCACCCACGTTTCGACTTCCGTCAAGTTCATTGGCTGAACGGGAAGAGCCGGGGTCGTAATGCGCAGACGGGCGAAGCGCCAGTGATCGTCATACGTCATCTGGGTTGCGTTTCCATCCACCAGGCATTTGGAGGGTTCGGAGGGGAGCAGAGCGGTCACGGCGTGTTCGCCCGGAGAGAAGCGCAAATCGACCCAGGCGCGTTGATGCTCCGAGCCGGTTTCTTCCATCAGGGCAGCGTCCGTAATGTAGGCTACCTGGATGGGCTTCTTGCTTTCCGATTCCGGTGCGATGCTGAAGCGATAGTCCGCAATCCAGCTTTTCAGCGCTCGCTCGCGTTCCACCGCCACCACTTGCAGGCCGTTCACCAACAACATCTTTTCGGGTTTGTCCAGTTTGAGTCCAATCACCACCGATTCATACTCCGAATCCCAATACTGGTAAGCCGTGTCGCCTTCAACTTTGGGTTCTTCTTCCGTGGCAAAGGCGATCTCTGCCAGGCGCCCCGGAACGTCATAAACAATAAGAAAAGGCCGATCCTGGAGCGTTCCGAAACCCAGCGCTTCCGCGGTGGAATATCGCAGTTGACCGCCCGGAAGCCGCACCTGGACGGGAAGCATTTTCATTTCGCGGGCTCCCATCTCAAGTTGGCCTTCGCGCGGGACGGAGATGATGCGATGAGTGGGGCTGGCCGGGTCCGGGAAGCTCAGCTTGAATTGCTGATTCTGGTTCTGATTGTTGCGCACAAAGAGCACACCGCTCTTGCCGGCAGCCCGCTCAGTGACGCTGATGGCGGGATTCGCGGATTGCGGCCCGGCAAGAACCTGAGCGCGATTGAGCACCGAGCCGAATTGATTCAGAAATGCGCAGATGCCGCGCGCCTCATCATATTTTCCCCACAAGCCGCCGGGCTCGCGGATGGGCGCCGCGTAATCGTAGGTGGTCGTCAGGTTCTTGGCGGCCCAGTCAAAGTTGGTGCCGCCAAAACCCATGTAGTAGCTATAGTAGGTGACGCCCTGCTCGATCACCGTCTTGGTCAGGACGTTGAGCTGCTCCGGACCCACGCCTGGCTGATCCACGGAAAGCTTGCCGCCGAACTCGCTGAACCAGCCGCCTTGCAGTTCCGTGATTCCTAGCGGTGAGTCCGGCTCCTGCTTGCGGAGTTTCTCAAGCTGCGGCACAGCTTCTTTCACAATATTCCAGCGCGGATAAAAGTCCGCCGTATCCATAATCCGCGCCATGACGGGGTCTGAATTTTCGCGCGCCTGCTCGCACCAATTGGTGATGACGGGGATATCGATGCCGGCATTCCACACCATGTTGGCCAGCGCCGTAATGTACTTCCGCTTTTCCGCATCCGGCAACTTCCAGTAATCATATTCGTTTTCGATCTGGATCATGATGATCGGCCCGGAATTGGTGATCTGATGGCGCTGAATCACCGGCAGGACGGCCTTGTACCAGTGCTCGGAAGTCTGGATGCTTTCGGGCGAAGCGCTGCGCAACGGGAATTGCCGGGCGATGACCCAGTGCGGGAAGCCGCCCGCGTCCCATTCGGCGCAGACGTAGGGCCCCGGCCGCGCGATCATCCAGAAGCCCATCTGGTGGACCAGCTTGACGAAATCTTCAAATTCGGCGAGATCGATCTTGCCCTCAACAGGCTCGTGGTAGTTCCAGAACACATAAGTCTCAATGGCGTTAAAGCCTGCCTGCTTGAATTTCAGCAATCGGTCGCGCCAAAGCTCGCGCGGACACCGGCAGTAGTGAAACGCGCCGCTATGGATGAACGTGTCCTGGCCGTTCAGGGTGAAGCACTGCGCGTCATAGCGGATGATCTGCGGGTTCTGAAACTGGCTCTGGCCTTGCCCGGCTTCGAGCACAGACAGGGGCCGCGCCCACGCGCCGGGCTTCGAGTCGCCCAGTTGCGCCGCAAGCGGCGCGCTCAAGGCGAATTGCAGGAACTTCCGCCGCGATGAGTTCATGAAAGGAATCCCCCTTCAGGATGAGATGGAATGGGTTGGCGCAGCCAGCGCTTTGTTGAGGTCTGCAAATTACAGCGACAGCCTCGGTTGTAGCGCCGGTGTCCCCACCGGCGCTTTTTCGGCGCTGAGAGCCTGCCCTGAACGAAGTGAAGGGACAGCGCCGCTACGGGAAATGTTGTCACTGTAATTTGCAGTCATCAACAATTCGCTCAGCGCTGGGGAAGCGTTGCCATCGTGGCTTCGAGCGCCGCCCCTGCTCTTTCAATGGTCGTCTCAATATCCTGTTCGGTATGCGCTGATGAAACAAAGAGCGCCTCGAATTGCGAAGGTGGAAAGTAGACGCCGCGTTCCAGCAAACCGCGAAAGAAGCGAGCAAATGCTTGCGCATCAGACCTCTTTGCCGTTGAATAATCGACGACAGGAGAGGATGTGAAGAAGGCCGTCAACATGGATCCTACGCGATTCACTGTAAGGGGTACGCCGAGCCTCTTTGCTTCCGCTGCAAGTCCTTCAGCCAGCCGGGCCGATGACGCTTCCAGCCGCTCGTAGAAGCCCGTGCGATGGATCACTTCAAGCGTTTTCAGGCCCGCCGCCACCGCCAGCGGATTTCCAGAGAGCGTCCCGGCCTGGTAGACAGGCCCTGCCGGGGCGACCAGGTCCATCAGTTCAGCCTTCCCGCCATAAGCGCCCACCGGCAATCCACCCCCAATAATTTTGCCGAGCGTGGTGAGGTCGGGAACAATGCCATAAAGTTGTTGCGCGCCGCCATAGGCTACACGAAAGCCGGTCATAACTTCATCAAAAATCAGCAACGCGCCATATCTTGTAGTGAGAGTCCGCAGGCTTTCCAGAAAGCCCGGCAGCGGCGGCACGCAACCCATATTGCCGGCCACGGGTTCAACAATCGCGGCCGCGAGTTGATCGCCATGTTTTCGGAAAACTTGCTCCAGATAGGCGCTGTCATTATAAGGGGCGGTGATGGTAAGTTCCGCGAGCGCGCGCGGAACGCCGGGGCTGTCCGGCAGGCCGAGCGTCGCCACTCCGGAACCGGCTTTGACCAGAAGGCTATCGGCGTGCCCATGATAGCAGCCCTCAAACTTCAGAATTTTGTCGCGGCCCGTGGCGGCGCGCGCCACACGCAAGGCTGAAAGCGTGGCTTCCGTGCCGGAGTTCACCAGCCGGACGCGCTCGACGGAGGGAAAGGCTTCACGGATTCTTGCTGCAAGCTCAACTTCGGCGGCAGTGGCCGCGCCGAAACTCGTGCCAGCCTTTAAGATTTCAGACAGCGATTCCATGACTTCGGGATCGCAATGGCCCAGGATGAGCGGCCCCCAGGACATCACGTAATCAAGGTAAGCGTCGCCATCCACGCTCGAGATGCGTGAGCCCTCGCCGCGCGCGATAAAGACCGGCTCGCCGCCCACGGCGCGAAATGCCCGCACCGGCGAATTGACGCCGCCCGGGATCAACTGCTGAGCTTTTTTGAAGAGTTCCTGAGACCTGGTGTGTGACATCGTTGGAATCGAACTGTGGCGCAGCGTGGCCTCGTGACCACAACCAAAAAAACTGTCATTCTGAGCGAGCGCAGCGAGCGAAGAATGACAGGCCCAAAATGTTTGGTAAAAAACAAGAAATCATGACCTTGCAATGCAAAGCCCTGTTGGGAGCGAGGTGGCTCTTAATCTTTTACCACAGAGGGCACAGAGATCGCAGAGGTTTTTTCTCCGTGTTCTCTGTGCCCTCTGTGGTAAGTCTTCTCCTCGCCTATTTGAGAGCGCTGCCAAGGGCCATTCCCGAACTTTCCACGGGAAAAATGAATTAAGGTTCTTCCGGCCTGGTCGTCTTGCGCCGTGACGTTGTTCTGCGCTTACTGCTTCGATTCGCGGCTTTAGAGGTCCGCGACCTGCGGGCTTTGCGTTCGGATGAAGGCGCAGTTTCCGATTCCTGGGCCGCGCCTGGAATCACTTCAAGATGCGGCTCGGAAGGCTCCATGGGCAGCGCCTCAGCATCGCTGATTTCCGGGGGATGAAATTCAACGACCCGGGCGGATTCAGAAGGCGGAGCGGATTCCTCAGAACTGGCAGACATCGGGGTTCCCGTCGCGTCCACAGGCTCCGCAACCAGCGAGGTCGGGGTCTCAGCCGGCGCAGCCGAGGGCGGGTGAATGCGCCAGATGCCCTGATGGTCTCTAATCAGCTTCAGCAGTCCCGCGCGTTGAGCCTGATGGAGAAAGTCCAGCGTGCCCCGATAACCGTAACGCCTCTCATCAAAATTAGGTTCCAGAGCGCGCAGCGGCTGGCGGATTTGGCGCAAGTAAAGCGGTCGTCCGGGAGTTTTCTCAAAAGCCGCGGCGAGGGCCTGCTTCAGAAGCTCCAGCGCAGCGGGGTCGGGAGCGGCTAATGCTGGGCGTTCTTCGTCTTCCGTCGAAGTGCTCTCGGCGGATTTTCCTTCCGCCGTCTCAACTTCCTGGCCCGCCTCGGTTGAGAGGGAGGCGGGTTTTTCTTCCGCAATGGCTTCGCCTGGCTCAACCAGGAACCCGCGCTCGGTTCTGCGCAAGTGCGCCAGACCCGCGCGCTGCACCTTCTGCATGAATTCCAGAAACGATGAGGCGCCGTAATCCTTCTCGCTGAACGTCGAGTCCAGTTGCAGCAGCGTGCTTTTCAGAAGTCCGAGCTGCGGGGCCACGCCCCGGTCGGCAAGAATCTTGAGCGCCCGTTGAATATTGGGCAGCGCCTCGGCAAGCGACCGGGTTTCAAGCGCCGATCGGCTGCCCGATTCGCCGCGGCGGGACCCGCGCGAGCGTCCGCCTTCGCTTTTCAGCAGGTTCTCATAAGCGATGAATTCCGTGCAGTTCTTCTGGAGAATATTGCTGGTGAACGCGCGGCCCCCAATGATGAAAACCTGCTTGTCAAACTGCTTCAGCTTTTCGACCAGCGCCATGAAGTCGCTGTCGCCGCCGACAATGGCGAAGGCATTGATGTGATGGCGCGTGAAGGCCATTTCCAGGGCGTCAAGCGCCAGGTTGATATCCGCGCCGTTCTTGTCGCCGCGCGGGGTGACGTTGCGTTGCACCATCTGAATGGCATGCTGCGTCATCTGGCGGCTGTGATCGCCCGCGCGAGCCCAATCGCCGTAGGCTATCTTGGCCACCACTTCGCCGCGCTCCTTCAGCGCTTCGAGCACCAGCGAAACGTCAAACTCTTTCCCCAGTGTATCTTTCACGCCGATCTGGATATTGTCAAAATCGACGAACACTGCCAGTTTTAAACGCTCTTCAGGCAAGGCCGATCATCCTTTCACAAAAATAAAGATTGAAGCCATGTTGCTCAGAAACCCTTGCAGCCTGTCGTACCGAGGAGCTAAAAACAGTGATGAACGACAAAGAAAAAGTCATTTCCAGAGTTTTGTATTTTTCTCGTCATTGGTCACTTTTCACTCGTCTCTACCATTACAGGGGATTACAAATTATAGTGACACTATTTGCTGTAGCGGCGCTGTCCCTTCACTTCGTTCAGGGCAGGCTCTCAGCGCCGAAAGACGCCGGTGGGGACCCCGGCGCTACAGAAGAAGTCGTCACTATAATTTGTAATCCTCAATAGGATTCCTCGCAAAGCTTACCCTGTACCTGCAATACAGGGACCCCTTTGCCGCGCTTAGAGCCTGCCCTGAGCGGTGCGAAGGGATGACAAGTCAAGGGGGCGGAATGGCGTCATCCCCCTTGGCTCCTTTAAGTTTAGGTCCTTCGAGAGGCTTTTACAATTGCTCTCTGCTGGAAGCGGGCAGGAAGCGCTGTAAGGCTAGTCGTATGTCACACAGATACCCGGACCGAACCCACGGACGGGACGCCCGTGCCACGATTGTGGCATGGCCATCCTGGCCATGACCACACATTATCCCTGTAATTTGCAGACCATGGTAGGTGCGGAAAAAGACCCCGCGAGCGGCATGTAAATCTTACAAAAAATTGGGGCATGCCTAACAAAAGTTTTACATATTGCTTTACCTGAGGGGAAAAAGGGTATAGAATCCGTTCCAAGCATAGAGGTTAGCTGAGGTAGATTGAAAATCCACTCATTGGGGGCGTTATGTTTGAGTGCAGAATTTCAAGAAGCCTTCAGGGACAATTTTTCCTCGGGCTTCTTCTGGTTGTTGCCTTCTGCTTTTTCCTTCCCTGGAACACATTCAGCCAAACGACAATTTCAACCGGCAGCATCATTGGAACCGTAACGGATCCAACCGGCGCGGTGGTTCCCGACGCTTCGATTACAATCACCAATAAAGCGACAGGGCGCGTTATCCGGCTTGTCACCAACAGCGCAGGCGCTTATGATTCCGGCGCCCTCACCCCGGGCAATTACACCGTTCGCGTTGAGGCCAAAGGATTCCAGAGCGTCGTCATTCCGGTCACTGTGCAAATCGGGACCACTGCATCCGGCAACGCAAAACTGCAAGTAGGCTCCACCAGCACCGTCGTCGAGGTGCAGGCGAACACGGTCGAGGTGAACACGATCCAGCCCACGCTTCAGGGCGTCCTGACAACACAGCAGATCGAACAACTGCCGATTAATGGCAGAAATTTCCTTGATCTCGCTCAGCTTCAGCCCGGTGTCCAGATACAGGACGGCGCAAATTTTGATCCTACCAAAAATGGATTCTCCTCGATCTCCTTTAGTGGGCGATTCGGGCGGACGGCACGCATCGAGGTGGACGGCGTTGACGTTAGCGATGAGACGGTAGGCACCACCACGATGAATATTCCAGCCAGCGCCATTCAGGAATTCCAGGTGGAGCAATCCTCGCTGGATCTCAGCACGGAACTTACCTCCTCAGGCGCAGTGAACGTCTCCACCCGTTCCGGGACCAATCAATATCATGGAGAAGGATTCTATTATGGCCGCTGGAACGATTTGGCGGCTCGGATTGCCCCCACCAACCTTTTCTTCCGCAGGGAACAGTTTGGCGCCAATGTGGGAGGCCCGATCAAAAAAGACAAGGTCTTCTTCTTTATGGACTGGGAGCGTACCCGGCAGGATTTGGCCGCCCCGGTTCTGTTAGGAGACCCGTTCACGGCGCTCTCCTCCTCCATCAATCAGCCTTTCAAGGAGCATGATCTGGATGGCCGCCTGGACTGGCAGATCAAGTCCAACGTCCATGCTTTTTACCGCTACACCTATAACATCAATAGTGACGTGGTCCCATTCATTCCCAACACGTTCTCTCCTTTCCTGAACCGTAACCATGCGCAAGATCACGTGGCAGGCATTGATATCAACACAGCCACCTTTACCAATCAGATCCGCTATGGGTATCTGAGATTTGCCAACCAGATTACCGACGCCACCACAGGTTCCAACATCTTTAACCCTGCGCCTCAGCTTGAGATTGGCATCGGTGGCGACCCTTTTTGCCTGACAGCGGGCGCCGACTTTTTCTGCTCGGGACCCAATTTTCTGGCTCCTCAGGCAACACAGCAGCATGACACTCAAATTAAATATGACGGGAACAAGCTGAGTGGCAGCCATGATTTCCGGTTTGGCGCATCCTGGAATCACATCCTTGGGGGTGGATTTGCCTCTTTCCTTGCGCTCGCTCCAGCCGTAGGGAACAACTTTACATCTGCCGAAATTGCAGCCGCTGCGAACGGACCTTTTCCGGGCGGCTCGTCCAACCCATTGAACTATTCAGTGGATAGCGTCTTTTTGGGCAATGGTGTTGGGTTTTCGACGGCCATTCCACAGTTTGGATTCCCAGGCGGCGGACAATTTGACAACCGCGTTCAAGCCTATTTTGGCGACACGTGGAAGGCGAAACCTAACCTGGTGATTGACTGGGGGCTGAGGTATGTTCGGGATACGGGCCGGGATGATAACCAGTTGGGGCCGCTTCCCGTTCTGAGCCAGTTCGGACCTGGTCTCAATCGCGCTCCGCACCAACCCGACCTGAACTTTGCTCCCCAACTCGGCATTGCCTGGGATCCGTGGAATAATGGCAAGACGGTAATTCGAGCAGGGGCTGGGCTCTATTATGAGAATGACGTTTTCAACAACATTCTGTTTGACGCTCCGGCCCGCTTGCAGAAAGGCCTGTTCCTGGGGTTCACTACAGTCTGCCCCAATGCGTCACTGACCCTGCCTGGAAATCCCCCTCAGACCATACCCGTGAACGGCGTATGCGGCCAGCCGATTGGTCAGGTCGCTAATCAGATTGCTGCACTGGAGCGTGAGTTTCAGGCAGCCACCATTGCGGCTGGCCCGGCCGCCAACGGCGTTTATATCGGGAACACTCTGGCCGACAACCAGAGCACGGGGACTGATCTGATCTCTCCTGATTTTCGCACGCCATTTTCGTGGCAATTCAATGTGGGCTTTGAGCGGCAGATCCATCAGGGAACCGTTCTGAGCGTCGATTACGTGCGCAACGTCGCTCTGCACTATCTGTTGTACTACGACACCAATCATGTGGGCGATGCGCGCTATTTGGATAAAGCTGCGGCGCTCAATGCTATCAACCTGACTAACGAATCTTTCGGCTGCCCGGACGGACCGGCAGGGATTGATTGCGCCATCGCTGCCGGAGCCACCATTTCCAGTTATGCAGGAAACGGTCTTGACTCAGGGGCGGCTGTCAACGGCGGGTTTCCCGGGTGTAATTGCGCTTTCCCGGGCATCAATCCGAACCTGGGTCAGAACGAGATGCTGTTCCCCCTCGGCCGGTCGGTTTATAACGCCATGGACGTCTCATTGCGGCAGAATGTGGACCACCCGCTGCCCGGCCTCCGCCATATCAGTCTCCAGGCTTCGTATTCTCTGTCACGCTATGACGCCATGGCCACGGATTCAGATTTCATTAACGGCGCGACGGATTATGCCAATATCAATCACTACTTCGGGCCGTCAGGCCTTGACCGCACGGATCAATTCTCATTTGGCGGCGTCGGCACGCTGCCTGGCGGCTTCCGCCTAAGCTTGATCACTCATGCGTATACCGCTCTTCCTGTTACTCTCACCGTTCCTCCGGGTCCACAGCGCGAGCCTACGACTGCACAAATCTTTCAATCAGACCTGACCGGAGATGGGACGACAGGTGATGTGCTCCCCGGAACAAATCTTGGATCGTACGGTCGCCAGGTCAACGCTGGAAACATCAATCAGTTCATAACCAACTACAACAACAACGTCGCGGACAAGCCTACACCGGCCGGAATGGCCCTGGTGAATGCCGGTTTGTTTACTGAATCTCAGTTGCAGCAACTAGGGGCGGTGGCTCCCAAACTTTCTTTAGCGCCTAATGGGCAGGTGAACCTGGGCGGCTTGTTCACGACAGACCTGGGCCTCACCTACGTCTTCCACTTGAGCCGGATTTCCCACAGGTTCAGCGAAGAGGCCACGTTCCAACCGAGCGTCACGGTGTTCAACTTGACCAATTCTGCAAATTATGACTTCCCGAGCAACCCATTGAGCGGTATCCTTGATGGTTCCGTAGGCTCGGTGAATGGCACGACGTACAAGCAACGCACGAATCGTGTCACGTTAGGCTCGGGAGTCTTTGCTCTGGGGGCTCCGCGAGTTGTTGAATTCGGAGCGAAGTTTACATTTTGAGCGCTGGAGATCAGCAGTTTTGTCGAAGCCTAGCCCTCTCTCAAATGGAACAGAGGAAGGGCTCGAGACGGAAAGGGATAATTGCTTCAACCTCCCCGCAAGTGGAAATTCAGCCGTTTCTCACTTTTGTGTTGTCCATGTAACCCTCGACAGGGACAGCATTTGACACATGGCTGGGCAGTGGTAAAACGTAGGCAGATTAAGGTAGAGTCAGGCAGTTCGGGGTCTGTGGTCATGCACTTCCAAAAGTCCCGGAGTCAAGCGAAGACTTTTCACTGTGCTCTCCGTGTTCTCTGTGGTGAAAAGGCATTCACCACAGAGAACGCAGAGTCGGCGTCCAGTGTCCGCAGCAGGTTGCGGAAAAATGCGTGGGGTATATCATGAGCGAAGCGAAGCACCTCTGTATTTGCAAAACCAAGCAAATACCGCGATTCTTCGGTGCGCCCCAACGGCGCAGATCACTGGTGGGTGAAAGTCCCACCCAGATAGTTGTCGGTAAGTCTGGTAGCTGACAAGCGGCTTGGTTCGGTAACGGGCCGGGCCGGAGCC
>Ga0070737_10005063_pt1 | contig 12795 bp, 14 predicted proteins | sample Coa_R1_10_FD_66438 | JGI IMG/M metagenome (GOLD analysis project Ga0070737, IMG submission 66438) | Surface soil microbial communities from Centralia Pennsylvania, which are recovering from an underground coalmine fire - Coalmine... | ecosystem: Environmental > Terrestrial > Soil > Unclassified... | reverse complement strand
AATGCCATTGGATCTTCCAAAATTCTTTATTAAATTTCTTACTGATGAGGGTGACCTAGTTCTTGACCCGTTCGCTGGCAGCAACACTACTGGCGCGGCTGCGGAACTATTGAAAAGACGGTGGATAAGTATTGAAGTGCAGTCAGATTACGTGGCAAGCTCACTCGGACGCTTTCAACAGCTTTCCCTGGTCTAACTTTGTTTTCTCCATGCCCTGACATTTGACACGTTGCCGTCATCTCGGAAGCCGCTCGTCTGACCTACGGCGTATGACATCTAGTTCCGATGCAAAAGCCTCCAAAAGATGTTTTTGGAGGGACCGTGCCGTCAGTAAGTCACTTTTGGTGACATGTATCGTGGTGCCCGGCAGGACAAGTACCTCGGCTCCTTTTGATACCAACAATCCATCAGCCGCTGAGATTGCTGCGTGGGCTTCCTTTACCGCTACGTTCAACTGGTTAGCGTTGCTCCGCGGAGAGATGTTCCAAAATGAGCACAAGTCTCCGAACGTCAATTCCTCCTTGAGGCGATACTTGCCGAATGCCCTTGAGGTGAATAAACGCTCCAGCAGTTTCGAGGAAGATTTGGTAAGAGAGGCAGCACGGTAAGAATTTCCGTCCCCAGGCGTCTCACGTATCTGAATCGCTTGCCGTCCGACTTCGGTTAACCGGTATTGCTTTTCGGCGACCTTGCGCAGCCAGCCTTTGCCTCGCAAGCCTTTCGTTCCCATTATATTAGTCAGTATTCGGTTTGAGTCCGGGTGTTTGTCGGCATAACCCTGAAGACCAAACGTATCTGGGAAGCGCTCCCAGCAACGCACGACTAGGTCCTCGGCCGTGAAAGTCCCTCTCTCGCGGTCAAGCTCAGCGGCGCATGACAGGATTCTTTCTGGAACTGTCAGTTCATTTCCCATGCAACGTTGCTCATGGTAATTGTGAAATTGCTTCCCCTTCCAAGAACGGGGCGAGCTCATCAGTTGCTCTCGCCTGAACCTCAGCCGCCTGTTCTCGCCATTGTCGCTCCATTTCATCAAAGGAGATATCCTCTGTCTCCTGATAGAGATTGTTGAGCTTGATTTTAACCAGGGCTTCAGCACACCTCTCCAAATGGTACTCTCGAAATTGCACGCTATTCGCCCCATATTTCTCAAAATAATACTTCGCCAATGGGCACGTCATATTGATAAACCAAACATTGTTTTCCACATGCTGGGGCGTCGGCTGATGGACTGGTCCATCCTGTGGAGACAACCGGCAAGGCTCTCCATCAGGATTCAGGGGGTCGGGTTCCCATTCCGACAAAATAATCTTGGGGAAATTTTTACCACCCTGATCATCCGTGCCAGTCGACGGGATAACCGTGACAATGCATCTGCATGAGTCGTCAGTATAGTTGTCGTCTCCGACCTGTATGGTAGTTGTTCCCTGTCGTCGCCCGATCACCTTTCCGGTTGCCGTCACAGAAACAATAGCTGAGTCATCCTGGAGCCACGTCAGATAGACGTCGGAAAACTCTCTATACTCCCTGTCGACTACCACAGCCTCGAGCTGGTGTATCTTTCCGGCTTGGATCGTAAGCTCCGACGGTCTTATGGATATCGATTGAATGTTCACAACCTCAATGTCGACCGCATTGGAACGGAGCTTCTTGTCTAAGGTTTCGATCCACACCGAGGTTACGCCCGGCGTGTGTGTCACGACAGCATGGATATCCGAATCGACGGTGGCAACCGCCCAATCCGAGCTATTCCACATGAATGGGACAGGCGCTACACGTTTACCATCGGCATTGCGAAAGATGACCCTCAAATTGAGACTAACACCCACGCCGGCTCTGCTAAATGGCGAGGTAACTTCGACAGTAACCGGCACATCCTGGGGCAAAGGTCGCACCGGCGTTGGCTTGCGACCACCTTTGCCACCGCCGGAACCGGCGGCGGACATTTCTTCTTCCAGAGACTTTTGAATCCACTTGTTTAGAAATTCGTTCTGCCTGCGGAGGGCTTCTTGCTGTTCTTGGGACGCCTTTAAGCGTTCCTTCTTTCTGAACTCCGCCTCATACGCGAGCACTTCGTCTTTGACCCAGGCTCTTACTGCTCTTGTCAGAGGAGAATCGGCCAAGTCACGCCGCTCATTGGTCACGTACTTGTTGAGCTCATCCAGATGGCACTCTCCGTACATCCGGTCGACCCAGCTAGTGCGAGCGATATCCTCCATCGTAAGGAAGGCGATTGGGTATTTGTAGGCGAAGAAGGTGATAGAATGGCGTGACCTCAGCTTCCATCGCATACTCACGTCGGATATCTTGATAATCAATCGACCTTGGGGCGCTGAAAGGTCCGATACCGTGTTAACTTCTGCATCTGTCTCGGGGTCGATGAGCACTTTCGGTATCACCACAATCCTGGGCTCAGGCGCTTCCGGATGCGGAGGAATATCAGGTAATCGCACGGGGCAGAGATGCAGAACTGACTTTCCGTTTATTACGACAAAAACTCGAGTCCTCTGAATCGTGATCAAGCTCTGCGGATGAGCGATAACAGACTCTACTAGTTTTTCGGATGCGTCCTTGTGTTCGAAGTTGCGCGGACCGACGCCCACCACGAGGGTGAATCCGTCCCTGTGAGCTGCGGCCGTCTTCACCTCGTCGGGCAGACGAGCAAAATCAACCCCAATTTCATTCAGCGCGCGACGGAGCTCGTCCACAGGCTTGCTTACTGGAAAACCACGACCGCGCTGTTTGTCGGGGAAGTAGCCGGGATTCGGATCATCACCCTTAAAACCATACTTACTACCTCGTGCTGCTCTGACTGTGTAAAGGTAACTATGGGACTCAAACATCTGGGTCATGTAACACTTACCGCCATTTCCGTGCCCCCCTTCAACAACCTCATCAGGAGCTGCTTGCCCTAGATAGGCTTCCGGATTTCCCCAGTCGCTGAATCGAGTCTCTATATCCTCTACAGTCATACCCACGTGATCGAGCGCCGCGACATATCTCTCCTCGCCCTTACCTCCAAAGAGCAGCGTTAGAACCCTGTCCTCGGATGCTGCGTTCGCGTTTGCATACGCCGTATTCGCGTTCTTCAGCCATTCGGGAAGGCCCTGCTCGTGGCTGCGAAATGGCGAACAAAGTTGGGCGATGGCTCCTTTAGGATGAATACGAATCTTCTCGTCCTTTTCGAATTGAACAGGCATGGATTTCATCCTCCGCCAGCTATACCGAATTCAATCACCTTCATTGGTAAATTTGGTGGCTAGGCCCACGGTGCGTCGCCAAGTATACCGCCAAACGAACACCACATCACTGGCTAACTTGCATTGCTGCGGTGCACACCATAGGTTCCCCTTCCCACTCGATAAAACCTGCTTTTTTTCCCTAGCTTAAGATCTCTGCTGATGTGTACCAAGATGTTAAATTGAGTCCCTTTGCCGGGTATGGGATAGCCGCGACGAATGAATTCGGAGTGAATCTCTCCTATATTCATGGGGTGGTTGGCATCTGTAAGAATTTGGTAAACGTGATCCTTAACTTCACTTGGCATCGCGGTCTTTGGGGCTCTTATCTCCAAGGGGGTAGTAGAACCGATGTCCCCTGGATTTAGAAAAGGCGTATTCACAGAATGGATAAGTTTGGAAATCAATTCAATCTGCTGGCTCTTCCGTTGGAGATCAGCAGCGAGGGAATTGATTTGCTTTTTGATCGACTCAACTTCGTTTTCTAGAGAACTCTTCCAATGGCTGAGCTTGTCGATTTCCATGTTTGTATGATACAGTATATACACCACATGTCAAGCGAAATTCAGATGCGTCGACAAGGGTGGAAATGATGGGGCTGCCGCAAATGTCTGCACCAGCCTGCCACCGGCCGCTTGCCGTCCAGGCCGCCACAAATCGGAGATTACAGATTTCAGCCCATGCGGCATTCAGCCGCCGCGAAGCGGCGAAATATGAATAGCCGTGCGTGAAACGCACGGAAAGTCTTATGTTATGAGGGCGAGCGCGGTGCATAGCCACGCGCTATTCACATTTAGGGGATCATAGCGGCGATTTTTGCCAGCGGAGCGCTGCCAGAAGATGCCGGTGGGGACACCGGCGGCGCTACAAAACCGACCTAAGCCGCACCACGCGAAGTCGCGCGTATGAAACGTAACTGAACTGTGGTATTCTTCGACGGGAGTTAATGACGTTCGATCCTGCACAAAGAAACTCAATTTCGCAAGGTGAGAACCGTGCGGAGTCGCCTGCGAGGGCGTACATGACTCAGCCTCAGTTGACCGCATTTCAGAACGCATCCGCGCCCCCGCCTGCCTTTGAACCCGGCGAAAGCCAGAACTACCCTCCGCTTGGCCCGGCGATCAAAGTTCTGATGGTTTGGCCTCGATTCCCGTCTTCCTTCTGGAGCTTCAGCGGAATGATGGAACTCATCCCCGAAGAGACCATCCATCCTCCGCTGGGCCTGCTCACCGTTGCCGCGCTGTGCCCAAAGAACTGGACGATCAGGCTGGTCGACCGCAGCTTCGAGGATCTGCAGGATGCGGATATCCTTTGGGCTGACCTTGTCATGGTCAGCGGAATGCGCGTCCAGAAAGAAGACATGCGGAAAACACTTCTCCGCGCGCGGGCGTTAGGCAAGCGGACGATGGTGGGCGGCCCATACGCCAGCAGCGAGCCGGAAACGCTGCTGCCGGTTGCGGACCATGTGGTTGCGGGCGAACCCGATGAAGTCTTCCATGAGATTGCTGCTGATCTCGAACGCGGCTCTGCCAAGCGGCTATACGATATTAAGGACAAGCCGGATGTCAGCAAGACCCCGCTTCCTCGCTTTGACCTGCTCAAAATCAAAAAATATGCGTCAATGGCCGTGCAATTTTCACGCGGCTGTCCTTTTCAGTGCGAGTTCTGCGACATCATCACCATATATGGAAGAAAGCCCCGGACCAAGCCTCCCAGCCAGCTAATGGCGGAGCTTGACGCCTTGTTCGCGCTCGGCTGGCGCGACCAGGTCTTTATAGTCGATGACAACTTTATCGGCAACCACAAACGGGCGTTGGAACTGGCCCAGAGCTTGCAGGCGTGGCAACAATCGCATGGCGTTCCGTTCTTGTTTTACACCGAGGCCTCGATGGATTTGGCGCAGAAGCCTGAGCTGATGGAAGCAATGGTGAAGGCCAACTTCTTTTATGTCTTTGTCGGGATCGAGAGCCCCTCGAAAGAGTCTCTCGCGGAGGCCAAGAAGTTCCAAAATCTGCGGCGCGATCCACTGGACTGCATCCGCACCATTCAGAGCCATGGTCTGTGGGTCACGGGGGGATTCATCCTGGGTTTCGACTCTGATACGGAGGAGATTTTCGAACAGCAAAGAGATTTCATCGAGCGCGCGGCCATTCCCTGGGCCATGGCCGGGTTCCTGCAAGCGCCTGCCACAACTCCCCTTCATGCACGCATGTTAAAAGAAGGCCGGATGCTGCACGAAAGTGACGCGACAAGCAATTTCGACACGCCAAACTTCCGCACGTTACTGCCTCTCCCCGTTTTGCTGCGGGGCTTCCGCGAAACGCTTATTGCCCTCTACGCTCCCTCGACATTTTACGACCGCGCTTATCGTTCGCTTCAGCAATGGCAAATCCGCGAGGAGCATCAGAGGGCGACAGATTATCCCCTGCGGTCCACGCTTGGCATTTTAGCGCGCTCTATTATCCATCAGGGAATCCTTTCCTCTTACCGGAAGGCGTACTGGAAATTTCTGTTCCAGATTCTCTCCAACTGGTCCGGCAATCCGCCAAAGCTGAGCATGGGCATCACCATTCTGCTCTCAGGACATCACTTCATCAAATACGCAAACGATGTTGCGGGTCATATCGACCGCGAATCCCAAAAGCTGGCAACGGCGCGACCGGCAGAAGCGTTTAGATCTTCGCTGGCTCCGCTCGGTGGCGCTGCTGCATCACCCGCCATCCTGCCCGATTGATTCTCCTTCGCAATGCGTTGCTGGTCTCACACTGCAAGTCGCAGACGGCGGTTTGCCCATGAACGCAATAAAGCGCGGGCCGGCGCGTTAGCGCAGTTTTTTGCGCCTCAAATGGGATTACTGCTACTCCGGCTCAATACTTCCTGAGCACGCCGATCACGCGCCCCTGCACCTGAACCTCGCTTGCAGGCAGGGAGATCGGGTCCATCTGAGAGTTCGCGGGCTGCAACCGGACCTTGCCGTTAGCTTCACGGAAGAATCGCTTGAGCGTGGCCTCCGCGCCTCCAACCAGCGCCACCACAATCTCGCCGTTGGCCGCGCTTTCGGCCCGCTGCACCAGGATGTAATCGCCGTCGCAAATGTGGTCGTCAACCATCGAATCGCCTTTCACCTTGAGGACGAAAATGCCTTCCCGCGGCCCGGCGAATTCGCTCAGGGAAAAAGTCTCCGCGGCAGGAAACGCCTCCACGGGCCGGCCTGCGGCAATCCGGCCAAGCAGCGGAAATTCCAGCGGTTTTGCAGATTTGAGTGGCTGAGCGGCCCGGACGTCGCGGGATGCGGAATGGCGGCTCCTCTTCTTCCCAAACGGCACTGGGCCGGGCATTGCCACCACGTCAATCGAGCGGCTTTGGTTGTAGCCGCGCCGGATGAATCCCTTCCGTTCGAGGTTTTCGACATGCTTGTGAACCGTTGCAATTGACGAAAGCCCGAGTCCTTCGCCGATCTCTTCAAAGCTGGGGGAGTAGCCACGACGGTTGATGAATCGCGCCAAAAAATCGAGCACTTGCTTTTGCCGCCGGGTAAGCGCCATAGAAAGCACCTCGCATTACAACTTTGCGGGATGCTGCCTCGGCTGGGCCGGGCGCATCCCCACTTTGTAAATTATAGGCGAATAAAAAGCGAACTTTCAAGCGGAAAGTGCGAAGGCGGTTAAGGCGTAAATCCAGTTTCATGTTACGGCATCAGCGTACCAGCGCATTGCTCAATCATCCCTGACCTGGCGGCGAATCATCCACGCCCGCACTCTGGGCGGCGCCGAACTCACACAGGAACTCCGTCGAACGCTTACGAAGTTCGAGCCAATCGAAGAAAAGCTCCGGCGTTTGCAGCCACACGGCAAACCAGCGGGCGATTTCGGCCTTTTCCCGCCGCTTCTGCGGTTGAACTCTCGCACTTCCCGCCAAACCCTCGGCGCGCAACCGCCCCTTGAGCAGAATGGAGCGGACAAAAGCAGCGCCAGTCCGGTCCCCTGCGCGCTCATAGGCGCGAAAGGCCGAGTCGAGTTCGCGTATCGAGGACTCCGCCTCGGCGAGGTCATGGAACTTCAGTTTCCCTTTCAGGCTGCTCGCGTAAGGCTCCGGCATAGGAGCGTCGCCGTACCGGTCGCTGTATTCAACCTTCACGCCCGCGTCTCGCAAGACCTGCACGATATACGAAGAGGAGCGCTTGGCCGCCCCAGAACTCTGAGCAAGCCGTTCCTCGATGGCCCGGATTTCGGCAGCACCCGCTTTTTTGAGCTGCTTTTCAGCGCAGTAGTCCAGGATGATTTGCTTCCGGGTCTGGGAGTCGCGAGCCATAGGCTCCTCGCGCCATCGGCGTGTTCAACCGCACGCTAACGCGAATTGCGCCGGCGCTTCACTATGCCGTGGCTTTCCGCATCACGCCGGGCCGCAGCCTCAACTTCACGCCGGTAACGAGCGACGTTCCTCTCATGCTGGGCAAGCGTGTCCGCAAACACGTGGCCGCCGTGGTTGTTGCTCACAAAATAGAGCGCCTTGCCTTGCGCGGGATGCAAAGCGGCTTGAATCGAGGCGGCGCCGGGGCTGCAAATAGGTCCCGGCGGAAGGCCGGCGTGCGCGTAGGTGTTGTAAGGAGAATTGATCTCAAGGTCGGCTTGCGTAATGGCTCCATGAAACGGTTCAAGCCAATTCTGGCTAGCCTCAACCGCGTAAACCACCGTGGGGTCGCATTGCAGCGGCATTCCTTTTTTGAGACGCCGCAAAAACACTCCGGCAATCATGGGGCGTTCCGCAGCGCTGGGCGTCTCTTTTTCCACGAGCGAAGCCAGCGTCATCACCTTGTGCAGCGCGTTGGGACCGGCAGGCAATTCATCAGCGAACTGGCTTTTGAGCACCCGCCGGAACCGAGCCAGCATCGTCTGCATGACTACAGAGGGCGATACGCCGCGAGGAAACCGGTAGGTATCGGGAAAAAGATAGCCTTCAAGCGATGTAGCCTGCGGATCGAGGTCACGGATGCTTGCGGGGTCGCGAGTCGCCCTCATAAAAGCCTGCGGATCAATACCCACAGACTGCTGATAGATTCGAGCCATGTCGAGCCGGTTCGACCCTTCGGGAATCACCACCGCGTGCAGATAGATCTCTCCGCGAGCAAGCTTTCGGTAAACCTGTAAGGCGGTCAGCGGGCGGACGAAGAGGTATTCGCCGAACTTAATGGTTTCGCGGCGGGGGCGGCCAATCCAGGCGCGCAAGAGAAAAGGCAGGCGGTATGCAAGGACGCCGTGGCGGACGAGCGACTCCGCAACCGCCGGAGCCGAAGTTCCCGGTTGGATGACAAGCACTAGGCGGCCGGTGTATCCGCGATAGGGCGAGTAAAGCTCCTTCGCCACCCATAGGCCGGAGCACAGCAAGGCCGCCACAGGAATGATCCAAAGCCACTTTTTCATGTTGTGGATGGAAGCGGAACCGGAAAGTCTGTGTGAAAACTGCGGCTGTAGCGGCGGTCTGTGACCGCCGGTCTTGATTTTTTAATAGCTTCGGCGCTCCCCGCCCTGCGGGGCAGGCTCCGAGCGCCGCTACAACTCAAAAACGGCAGTTTTCACACAGACTCCGGAAGCCGGCTACAATGGGCGCGCCAATCGAGGTAACTCTGCAGGATGAGCGTGGCTGCAACGCGATCCACGGCGCGCTGGCGCTTGCTGAGGCCGATGCCGGAAGCGTGCAACATGCGCTGCGCCTCCGCGCTGGTCAGCCTTTCGTCCCAGAGCTTCACGGCGCGGCCCGTGCGCTTGCCCAGTTTCTGCGCGAATTCGTCCACGCGCCCGGACATAGGGCTCGCGGAGCCGTCCTTGCTTAGGGGATTGCCGAGGATGATCTCCTGCACCTCGTACTCACGGATCAACGTTTCCAGCGCGGAGAGGTCGCGGTTCAGGTTAGTGCGTTCGAGCGTGGGCAACCCTTGCGCCGTCAGCCCCAGCGCATCAGAAACAGCAAGCCCGAATCGCTTCATGCCGAAATCAATGGCCAGGATTCTTCCTTCCACTCTCAACCTCGCGCCCATCTCCGCCTGCGGGATGGCCCAGCAATCCTTTGCCAGGACCGCGCTGCATCAAGCCGAAGCCGGTTTTGGCTCCGGTGCGGGCAGGGCGAACGCTTTAATTTCCGACTGAAAGCAAACCCGCTTGTGGCTTCCGTCGCAGAAAGGCTTGTTTTCCGAGTGCCCGCAGCGGCACAGCCCGATTTTCGTGCGCCCGCTCAAATCGAAGCGGTTCCCGTCCTGATCGAAAATTTCAAAATCACCTTCGATTCGAATGGAACCATCCGTTCTGACTGTAATCTTCGTAGCCGCCAAATTCTTTTCTCCTTCATGCATTTTGAGTTCAACCGCTCGTCTCGGCAGTTATCTCCAATATATCCTACCGGGAAGGACGCAGATCAAGATGCCGAAAAACACCAGCGAGATGGCGCCATGCAGGATCATCCAGCTTTTGCGAGTCAGAAGGAGCTGCCCGTCCACAAACCTGCGCGCCCGCACGTAGGTAATCACATGCAACACGATCAAACACAGCACCAATGTCGCCTTGGCCTGGAACCACAGCGAATGCACGTAATAAAAAGTCCGTCCCGATACCAGAAGGATTCCGGTAATAACCGTGATGATCGCCCCAGGATTGGCCATGCCGTTGAGGATCTTCATCTCAGCCCGCGCCAAAGCTGCCTGCCCCTCGCTGGAATCTTCTTCCGCGTGCTGACCCAGCAGAGCCGTGGCTACGAGCAGCCCTCCGATCCAAAAAACCAGACCGATCACGTGGAACAGCACCGTCCAGATGATCATGTGCTCCATCCTTTTTCCCCTTTTCCGCGCCCTCTTGTGATCGCACCCTTCGAGCCTGTGTGACAACTGCGGCTGTAGCGGCGGTCTGTGACCGCCGGTCTTTACTTTTCAATAGGTCGGCGCTCATAGAGCGCCGCTACAATTCAAAAAACGGCACTTGTCACACAGACCCTTCAACGAGCCGCTCGCTTGAGAATAGCACTGAACGGCGTTCTTGCTGCGGGCAAATCGCTAACCTGCAAGCGCTGACGGGCGGTGTCTGGCGGGGCGGGGAAAACATTTGAGCGTAACACAGGCTTAACACAAATCAATTCATCATTGACTTTCAGGGCAGCAATTTTATAATCGCTGAAGATTCTCCCTGCAAAGGAGCTGCTGGCCGGCAATCCGTGAATAATTTGAATAATTCAGCGCACCAGGCGATTTCTGCGGCGGAACCTGTAGTCTTGACGATTGCGGGTTTCGATCCTTCAGGCGGAGCGGGCGTCGCCGCGGACTTAAAGACCTTCGGCGCTCACAATTGTTACGGAGTTGCCGCCATTACGGCGCTAACCGTGCAGAATACACAGCGTGTGAACGGCGTCTATCCGGTCGAATCGAACCGGTTGCGTGAAAGCATACGGGCGCTCTTCGAAGACGGGCGCATCTGCGCGATCAAGATTGGAATGCTCGGGGACCGTACAAATGCGGAAGTAGTTAAGGACGTCCTAGCAAAGAACAGCAAAATCCCGGCCGTGCTCGATCCCGTTCTCCGCTCAGCAAGCGGCCGCGAACTGCTGGATGCCGCCGGTTTTGAAGTGCTGCGTGACGGCCTTCTGCGCCTGGCAACGGTAATCACCCCGAACCTTCAAGAAGCTGCTGCGTTAAGCGGCTTGCGGGTGGAAAGCGTCGAAGAAATGAAAGCCGCCGCCCAAAAGCTTGTCTCGATGGGCGCTCGCGCTGTGGTGGTGACGGGCGGGCATTTGGAAAAAGCGATTGACGTTTTTTACGATGGGGTTGCTTTTGAAACCTTCGTGGGCGAGCGCGTGAAGCCCGATCATACGCACGGCACAGGCTGCACTTTTTCCTCCGCCATCGCGTCAAACCTTGCGCTGGGACGCCAGCTTCGCGACGCCGTCGTGCTGGCAAAAGTCTACGTTACGGAGGCGATCCGCAAAGCGTTTGCCGTCGGCCCCGGACGCATCCCCCTGCATCACCTCTACCGCTTGCAACAGGCGGCGCGCCCGGCAAACCATTCCCCGGCGCCGGCCGAAACCGAACCCGCTCATTAAGTGCAATCCGGAAGCATCACCCAATGCCCATCTCGTCCGCTTTTTCGAGCGGTATCCCGCAGCGGCGGCATATTAAAGCGGCGCAGTCGCCGCATACGAGCGGGTCGTAAACCGGCTCGCGGCATTGCGGACAGTAAAAAGCTTCGGTTTCCTCTTCTTTAGGGTCTTCTATCATTGCCTGAATACTTTTTCATTTCCGGCTATGGTTTGGCGGATAAATTTCCTAATCGCTTCTTCAACCTCGTCCAACCGGCCCGTGCAATAATGGTCCCCGCCTTCAACCCAATGCAACTCTTTCGGTGGTGAAAACGTGGCGATCAGCGCTTCAACCTCGGCGCGCGGCCCGAACTCGTCTTCGGCGCCTTCGACAAAGAGCTTGGGTTTCAGACAACTCTGGAGATAAGAGAAATCATACTTCTGGACGGGCAAGCCCATTCCTACGAGTGCAGCAACCCGCTCGTCCGTAGCGCCCACCCGCAGGCCGACGGCTGAGCCGAACGAAAACCCCATCAAGAAGATCGGCGCTCCTGGGTATCGCGTTGAAATCTCGTTAAGCGCCGCGCGCGCATCTTCGCCTTCGCCAACGCCGTGCGCAAACTCGCCTTGGCTCGTTCCCACACCTCGAAAGTTGAAGCGGAGCGCCGGAACTCCTTCGAGCAAGGCAGCCTTCGCCGCGCGAAAAACGATTTTCGTGTGCATGGTCCCGCCATATAGCGGATGGGGATGGCAAACCACGGCGGCGTATCGCGGAGCGGTTTGATCATCGTATTCCAATAGGGCTTCGAGCGAGCCCGCCGGACCTGCGATACTAAACCGGTCAATTTTCGTCAGCGTTTCCTCCCTGTGCTTCTACGCACTGCAAGAGCGATCCAAACCAAACCCGCGCGCATCTTATTTACTTGTGAGATGCCACGCTCGAAAGCGGTGAGAAGCGGCAATCTCTGATAGTGTAGAATGCACGCGCAGGGGCTGTGAAGCGCTTTTCCGGTCGAGGTGAACGGCAGAATTGAAAACTTTTGTAGCGCTTTTGCTTGCGATCGCGGCCGCACTAGCCTACTACCACTTCGTCTACGAATCTAAAAGGAACAGACCAACAGGTGAAATCGCTTATGTGTTGCCGCAGGAGCTTCCGGTAGTAAACACCACGGCCGTTATCCGGAACGTGATTGCTACGCTCCACGGCGGCCAGCCGGTCCGTGTGACCGAGCGCATCGGAGATTGGGCGCACGTGGCGCTGACAGGCGGCGAGGAAGGTTGGGTAAAACAGAAGGATCTGCTGGATGCCGAGACTTATAAAAAAGGCCAAGCGCTCCTGGAGCAACTGAATGACATGCAGGTTCAGGCTGTGGGGCACGCGAACGACGCGGTCAATCTCCACCTTACAAGCTATTTCAAAACCCTGTACAAGGGAATGAGAATCATGTATTTATTTTCCGATTGGGATTGCTCGTGAAGGTAAATAGCGCCAGAGGGAGGATCC
>Ga0070737_10005062_pt1 | contig 12796 bp, 8 predicted proteins | sample Coa_R1_10_FD_66438 | JGI IMG/M metagenome (GOLD analysis project Ga0070737, IMG submission 66438) | Surface soil microbial communities from Centralia Pennsylvania, which are recovering from an underground coalmine fire - Coalmine... | ecosystem: Environmental > Terrestrial > Soil > Unclassified ... | reverse complement strand
GTATGAGCGCACCTGCGTAGGCCGTAAATGCCGACAACACCATCATGCCCTCAATTCCGATGTTGATTACGCCAGAGAGCTCAGCAAATAATTCCCCTATTGATGGGAAAAGAAATGGCAAAGGAGAAGGGGAAGGAATCACTAGGCGGCAGCAAGGGGGGTTTGCAAGCATTGTTCGTTAGGCAGTCCACGGGACTTGTGAAGAATGTCTCATTCCTAAATTCAATCGCCGTCAACGTCAGCTACATGTCCATCGGAGCAGCTTTAGCTCTGATTGGATTCACTATGGTTGCTTTGCCGACTGTGAGCGGAGTCAATCTTGTATACGGCTCTGCAATCGCTGCTGTCCTTGCAATTCCGCAGATGTTAGTCTACAGGATGATGCAGACGCGAGTTTCTAGGACGGGCGGAGACTACGTCTGGATTTCAAGGTCGCTCGGAGGTTTCCTGGGAAGCACCCTCACTTTTATGGGAATTACCCTTGAGACGATGCCCTACCTCGCTCTGATCGCTCTTTCAGCTGTGTTTGCAGTAGGCTCTGTCAGTGCGATCATCGGGAACTCGCCCCTGGCCATCCTGGCAGTACCAGGAGCAGCCCCGCTCCCTCAATTCATACTGGGGTCTGTCATCGTTGCAGCTCTAATTGGTGTTAACATATTCAGACCGAGGTACGGTTTCAAGCTCATCTCGATATTCTGGATTGTCGGTGTAGTCACTGTAGCCATCTCGGTCTTGGCACTGATCGTCGCGGGGAGAGAAGGTGTCGCAAACTACATCGATTCGCTGCACATTGCAAATACGACTTACACTTCTATTTCGAATTCCTACCAGCAGGGGTCTACTACTACGGCTTTTGATTTTCAAGCCACATTACTGATACTCCCATTCTTTGCGCTTTTCAGCTACCCATGGTTCAACGCTGCCCCCTCGGTTGGATCTGAGCTGAGAGGCCGAAGGGCCGTAGCCTGGAACGCGCCGGTCTCTCTCTTGATAGCATTTTTGCTTCTGGCGATTCCGTTTGCAACCATGTACTATGTCGGAGGATTCGGATTTACCAACGCAGCCCTATCCAATCCCACTTTGGTTGAGGATTACTCATTCAACTTTTGGACATTGGCGATGGGCGTCTCGAACAACAACCTCTTCCTAAAGTTGATAATCGGAGTGGGGTGGATAGTCTTCACTCTCGCGATTCTAGCGTTCGGGATAATAACAATCTCAAGATACCTTCTCGCGCAAGCCTTCGATAGATTTCTCCCTGAGAAAATTGCGTATGTAAGCCCGAAGTATGGATCACCGGTTCTGGCCCATCTCCTGGATCTCGTAATTACCCTTGGACTCATAGGACTGGCCTCGTTTCTGTATGGCACAATGTCTTCACTGTATGGAGCGGTTGTAGCGTCAATGATTTACTTCGCGTTCGTTGGGCTTGCGGCCCTCGTTTACGCGCTATCCAAAGAGCGAGCTCTAAGAACGAAACTTACGCTAGCTATTGCTGGACTCCTGCAGATACTAGTTTTCGCCTACTTGACGTATGAGTTCTTCGCGTATCCGGAGGTGTGGGGTGGCAACCCGCTCGCCTATGGATACATCGCAGCGATATTCATGGCCGGTGTGGTCATTTACTTCATCTCCAAGAGGGCTCACGCCAGAAGAGGAATTGACATTTCTCTTGCGTTCAAGGAACTTCCTCCCGAGTGAGCGAGCTAATTTGGCGAAAAATTGGAGCACCGCGTAAAGTTTTCCACGAATCAAAACCAAGCTTTCATACCAACTATGAGGTCTTGGTCACAGAGATCAGACGCACGGTTGCCATTTCAAAAAAGCAATCGAATTTATCCACGTGGTTAGCGCGCGCCCGATATAGGCAGATTCTATGATTATAATACGCCAAACAATTACCCCACACAGATCAAATCCGGCTGCCGATACGAGAGCCGGGACGAGCTTCCCCCGCTGTTCACAAGAACATCCTGCTCCAGATTGCAGTTCCCCTTCTTGCGCCCGAGCGCTCTGGCCATGGAGGTCCGAGGGCTGGACCAACGTCGTGCACAAATCGACCAATGGGATGTCCCGAGCCGTGCGGATAATCCGGGTAGTCCGCTGTGGCCACGACATCTCTCGCTGCTTTGTCAACGAGGTACCCCTCGATTCCCGCTCTCAGAGCAGAAATTGCGGCATCGTTAGCTGCGACTGCAGTTCCAAAGGCCCTTTTAAGTTCACTTGATACCCTTCGCCGCCGATAAAGTAGACCCTCTGGATGTCACTGCAGTAGCCTTTGTGCTTCACTCCAAAGTCTATCTTCACGAAAACTCCCGATTCCAGCGTCGCGTTGTTGTATACTAGGTGGCTCTCGGGAAACCGACCCATCGCGACGGCAGGAGCCTGATCCCAACCACTCGACCTCTTTCCTCCTCAGTCTATATAGCCCACGCAAGTCGAGGGCTTGGGCTTGGGGTGCAAGTACACGACATCTGCAGAAACGTTACTTGTGAAAGTGCAGGAGGACCTTTCTTCCCAGAAGTTCTATGGCCTCGATGTCCTCTGGCCCCCGCCCGAAGCCGAAGTTGATCCTCTCGACTCCTGTTCCGTTTTCGATGAGTTTCTCTATTTTCCCGACCAGATCGTCGGGCGTCCCCCACAATTTGAACGAGTCCACTGACCTGTCCGAAACTAGAGAAGAGGCCAACTTGAAATCCCCGTTCGCGCACGCTGCTCTTACTGAACTGACTTCATCCTTGGAGATTCCGAGCAAATCCGGCATCGGGTCAAGATATGGTAGATACACTGCGCTTGCCTCCCTCGCGAACCTCTGCGCCTCGTCCCTATCTTCCGAGACTATCGTTCCAAGGACACACCCGACCTCGACTTCCCTGGGATCCCGCCGTACAGATTTCGCGCCGTATGCCACTTTCTCACTGAGGAAACGGACGTATCGGGGATCCGTGACACTGCTTATCATGACCCCTGCAACGCTTCTCATTCTGCCGGCGAGCTCGCACGTCCTTGCCCCCCAACTGCCAATCCAGATCGGCGGTTGAGCCCGGGGAGTCAGACCACGCTCTGCCTTCCAGCGTAGCTGCACGCCCGCTCGGGCTCGGAAAACCTTGCCGTTGTAATCCTCCCTCCCGCCCGAGAGTATGTTTCCTACTATTTCCACACAATCACGGATTCCCGCGAGAGGTCTTTCAGGAGTCAAGCAGACGAGGTCGTGGAACGCCCCCCTGCCAATCATGAGAAAGGCTCTACCGCTCGTCTCCTCGCTCAAGCAAGCTAGGTTGGTTGCGATCAAGGCGGGGTGCATGTGATATGGATTTACGACTCCCGGCCCTATGGTAAACCTGTCCCCCGGGGTCATCTGCAAGGAGATTGTAAAGAGCACTGACCACGCGGGCTTGAACATGAGGTCGTCGTAGACCTGGAGCATGTCGAAGCCGTACTTGCGCGCTAGCGCCATGCACTTTAGGTAGTGTGAAAAAGGCTGGCTCGCTTGGAATGCCAGGCCGAACTTTGCTTTCCTTCGCTCCGGAACTGCGTCGTCCGAGCGATCATTACTCGCTGGCTCGTAGGAGCCAAACTAAACCACCGACGTCGCTCATCTTCATCCTACTTCCGCGGGACACCGTGACTATTCTTGCGCCATTTAAGTGTTTAAGAGGGGAGAGGAGAAAGGTCTCTTTTCCAACAATTATTTCGCAGGCTGGTAAACAAGAGTAGACTGGGAGGCTTTTGGCAGAGTGTAGTCAAGCGCTATGGAAGGGATGCCGTGGCAAAGCTTGATTCCACCAAGATCGCCTATCTCATCAAGGCAAAGGAAGAGCGTGGAGAGACCACCCCGAACATCGCTTTGCAGCTCGGTGTTACAAGGAGGAGGGTGGAGCAGATTCTTTCACTGCACAGGAAGTCTGGGCGTGCGCCCGTCCTTCAAAAGCCTGGAAGAAAGAGCGTTCCAGTCACTGAAGAAGAATCACAAATCATTCTTGAGACCTATTCCAGATACAAGACAAACGCCCTCTACCTCGAGAGGATGATCGAGGATGAGAAGGACATACACATTAACCACAACAGGATCCATAATGTGCTGCTGATGAACTCTCTCGCTGGTAAATCCAGGAAGAAGTGGATCAGACGCAAATATGTGAGATACGAAAGAGATCACTCCAATTCACTCTGGCACACCGACTGGCATGAGATCAAGGATCGAAGGTGGAAGGGAAAGTGGCTAACGGCGTACGAGGATGACGCCTCAAGATTCATCACTGGATTTGGAGTACATGAGACGTTCAAATCAGAATACTCGGTCGCAGCTCTGGAAAGAGCAATCAAGGAACACGGCAAGCCAGCCTCGATACTCTTAGACCATGGAACGACGTTTTACTCGATGGAATCCGAGAGGAGGGAGAAGGGGATGACCGAGTTTGAAAAGTGTCTATTGAAGCACAAGATAAGATTCATCCTGGGGAGGGTGAACCATCCGCAGACAAATGGGAAGATAGAGAAGTTCTTCGACATATTCGAACAGAAGATCTCAAACGGTTTTCCTCAATTCCAGAATTCTTCGAGTGGTACAATTCGGTCAGGCCCCACGGCGCTCTTGACCTCAAGACTCCAGTGGAAGCCTATTACGAAAAGATGCCAGAGCTGGATGCTATTGAATATATCCTTCCTCGATAGTCTGTGGCCCAATTATTTTTGTTCGTGATTTGCTCTGCGAATGGTCTAGACTCTCTTTCGCTATGGGGACAAAAAACCTGTTGTGGAGCATCACTTTCAAGGAGGCTTCAGCCTTCTGGCACAAGAATTTTCGAGATCTGAGCGTCTCACCCAGCACTCTCTTGAACGAGGAGAACACAATCTCTGCAATCCACCTCTTCCCGTAGTCTTTTCAGTTTCTTCCAGCCATCAAATCCGACTCTCTTGACGAGTAATGATTCCTGCTTCCGTAGCTGACAGCCCAGAGATTTTGTCGTCGCGTTCTTTCTGATCTTGATCGCAGGTTCGATTTCCAGTTCGTCTAGGAGGTTGAAATTCTTTCTTGCATCGTACGCGCTGTCACCATACACCTTTGCAATCTTCTTTCCCTTCTTGGATGCCTCTTTGACGAGCGGACCAAACTTTTTCGAGTCGCCTGTGTGTTCTGATGTCATCCTGAAGCCTCGTATCTTGCCGGTCTTTTTGTCTGCCAAGATGTGCAGTTTCAGGAACTTTCTCTTCTCCTCCTTCCTTCCATTTGTCTTCGATGTAGGCTCCCTTGGTCGTGGTCGTGAGACCGGTCGAATCTATGATCGCCGTGATGGGTTCTTCTGAATTCTCCGTTTCACCTATAATTTCACTATAGGTTTCTTTCCCTTCATGAGCCTGACAATCCTCTTCCTGATCTGCGAGAAGCAAATGTCCCTGATAAATGAGATGTACTAGGAAAGAGCTTCGACAGCTCCCTCGACCATCCTGTAGGGAGCGTGGAATCCCACCTTGATTGATGAACCCAAGAAACTCGATGTAAGAGTCAGAGAAGTTGAACGGTCTTCCTACCTTGTGTTTTTGTTCATGGATTTGAGCTCCTTCTTCCATCTCGCAGCAAATCCCAGATCAAATAGCGACCTTCCCCTCTCCACCAAAGAGACTCGTTGTAGTCGTGCCAGGACATTCCAGGAGGCATGGCACGAAAGATATGCCAGGGAAGCTAAATACTTTCCTTCGGGATTAGGCTACAATCTATCTTGCTCCGCAAGACACTAACGGAAGAAGCGTGACGGTTCCTTTGCCCGTGCAGGTAAAGATGAGATCAATCGAGACTTGCTATGCAAACGGGGTCCTTGAAGTGAAATTAAAACTCAAGGCTCCTAAGAGATACTACAGAGTGAAAATCAAGTGAAAACAAGATTTCCGACTCTAGAAATTATGCTGAAAGGCCTTCGATTCTTTTTCTCTCTGAGCGCTCACTGGCTTTCTGCTGAGCAAGGGGATAAACATGATGAGAACAATATTCATCATTCCGAGGATGTTTACGGAGGACGATCGACCCAAAATCCATCCCGTCCTGCCTTAGGATTTTGAGCAGAGGTCAAAGAAGTTCCAGGATTACGTCGAGGAAAAAATTCGAACACAAAGGAAAGTGCACAGATTGTGCTTTGATTCACTTGCACCAAACGAAAAGGAAAAGGCACTCGATTTTGTGAAGAAGAACTGCGCCAAATGCTACGATTTGGTTTCGAGATACATTCACAAAGGCGCGAAGCTCGAAGTTACCGAAGACCTGATACTTGTATAGGAAGCTTCCTCTTGGGCTTCCATGCTCCAAAACGATGAAAAGACAGATTTAGCAACCAAGGTTATGCTTGCGAAGAACATGATTGACCGCGACAACTTCATGACAAAGCGGATTTCTGAATCTCTGAGAGATGAAGAAATAGGACTCATCTTCCTTAATTTGATACGCCCATTTTCAGTAAGATTGGTTGAGTAGCTTCTGAATCTATTGATGAAAAAGGTTAGACACCGTGGGGTTCGGTGTTCTAAACGGCGGGCCGTGATATGATACGATATTGCGTGAAGGTGTTTCGGCAGATATCCTAAGCGGCATCCTGGTAAAGGTTCACTGCGTCCGCTGAGGCCTTGTAGGGATGTGTGTTTTTCTCAGAGGTATGGGGGAGCTCAAAAATCAACCTGAATAGAAGTTAGGTCTCCGAAGAATTAGTGAACCCCCTGTGCCTTTCGGATTCTTCTTCCGGAGGATTGAAAATCTGCGCGAACTCGGCCCGCACCTTGGTTCTCCTCGGAAATACTTCTTATAGATGCCCGATTGGGCTCACGAGCACCGGTCGTCATCAGAAGAGACAGAAGCTGCGGCCTAATACGAACCCTTTCCCCGGGGCGTATGGATTTGATTCGGAAGCCCAACGGCGGTACGCACATATGCTAAAAGATGCAATTCCCGCACCATTCAACTCACAGAAAGCACAATTCCTACGCTTAAAATACGGAGACCAAATATCTTAGATCCTAGCAGTGTGGAAGGCACAGAGTGTGGCTTACCTCTGCCCAAGCCAGGACGTGGAACATTTCGAAAAATTGGTAGAAATCAGACCAAACTTGAGGACTAGGCCAGAGGACTACTCATCCACTGAGAAAGCAAAACTCAGCACGGAGGGATTGCGCATTGTCATACGAGACATCAACAGTCCCTCAAACCTCTCGCACCAATTAAGGGATCAAACCTTTCAGGAGCTCTCCGAGGTCTCAGAATCGCTCGCGAAATCCTACGGTATCTATTTGGAATTCAACCGCGCAAAGACCGGTGAGGAAAAGAACTGGATGTACATGGTCCGTATCTCGATTCCCGGAGGCGGCCCAATCTCGCCAAAGCAGTGGAGGCTTCTCGATGATATTTCCGAAAAGCACACGGAATCGGATTCCTATACGGGGAAGAAACAGCCTTCACTCAGGATAACGACGCGGCAGAACGTCCAGTTCCATTGGGTCAAGAAAGATAATCTCGTTGATGTCGTGCAGGAGATCGCGCGCTCAGGGTTCTACACGCTCAATGGGTGCGGCGACAATGTACGAAATACAATGGGGTGTCCGCTTTCCCACTATTCCGAGGTCTTCAACGCAAACTCGCTTGCGCAAAAAGTCGGAAGATACTTCAGACTCCCCTCAGCCGCATACGTGGAGATCTTCGAAATCGACAAGCAGTATCTAAGAGACGCAAGCAGCATCTCTGGTCGAGAGGACGACAACGATGGTGGTGGCTATTGTGGCGCATCCAAATCATTCAAGTACGGGCCGAATCTACTTAACCGCAAATTCAAGATAGGATTCTCCGCTGTTCACTTTGACGAGCAATCAGGGGAATACGTGCCGGACAACTGTGTCGAACTGCGCACCAACGACGTCGGAGTCGCGCCGATTTTAGAAGGCTCGAAGGTCACGCGGTTCCAGGTCTATGTTGGCGGTAGCCAAGGCGAAAAGGCCGGTCACTCTACATTCTCCGCACTCGGGACTCCACTCGGTATTTTCGAAGAATCAAGACTGATCGAGGGACTAGACGCAATAGTCCGTGTGCACCAAGAATGGGGAGATAGACAGAACAGGCACTGGGCTCGCCTGAAATACGTAATTTACAAGATGGGAATCAAGTGGTATCGGGACGAGGTTCGCGATCTCGGAGTGGAGTTTGATCCTCCAATTGGAGACCTTGACTACGGCGTGAGGATGATGCACCATGGCTGGATCAAGCAGAGAAAGCAAGATGGTAATGAACTCTTTTGGAGTTACGGTGCGTTCATCGAAAATGGAAGGATTCTGGACGGCCCGAACGGGAAGTTGAAGAAGATGATTCGGCACCTTGTAGACAGCTTTCCAGTCCAAATCCTGACGACGCCTAACCAAGACCTGATTTTCGGGAACATATCGGAGGATCTCAAGGAGAAATTTGCCTCCGAGATGGCAAAGTTCGGGTATGGCTTGCGAAATGGTCAGGCGTATTCCGTCCTAAGAATGTTATCCGGTGCGTGCGTCGGAAGGGACACTTGCAGGCTGGCCTACACCGATTCTGAGAAATTTGAGCCGTACCTGATCGACCTGCTCGAGCAAAAATGGGGCAATGTCTCGGAATCAATCGGCGTTACGGGGTGCGAGAAGCAGTGCTTTCGACCCGCGACGAAGACTATTGGATGGGTGGGATCTGGATTAAACTTGTACACTTTGAAAATAGGTGGAACCGAGGACGGAAGATTCCAGGGTGGACCACTGCTTGACCCCGCGACTCATGAAATCTACTTGAAGACGGTCTCGAGAAAGGACGTCGCGATAGTCACAGAGGCACTCTTTGAGTTCTACTTCGCAAAGAGAGAACCCGCCGAGGAGAGACCAGGATCCATGGGCTACTTCTTCCGAAGAGTCGGTACACGCGCAATAATCGAGTGGCTCAAGAGCAACCCGAAGACCTCTCAATTGATGTCAAGGACAGTAAAGTATCCTCTCGCGTCAGAGGATCCGAAATTAGTGAATCCGAGCTTGCAGCTTGCAACAGAAGTCCGTCAGGTTGAGCTTGACAAATCAAAAGCGAGCTGAAAAATAGATACACTTGATGGTAGATCTAAACATTGCAGGAAAAGACGTGCTCGTAATAGCTACGAGCGATGAGGCGGAAACCAGGGCTCTTCAACTGCTATCAGAGGGTGCAAATGTCACCGTCTTTACACTGGACCGACCAACCAAAGAATTGCAGCGTGCAGTGCGCTCAGGCAAGATTGGTTTGCCAAACCAAGATGGGAACGCCGACTGGAGACGTGCACTCAGAAAAGGGAGACCTTTTCTTTCGGTAATCGCAACTGGCAATGCAAGAACTGACAAGAAGATAGCAAGCTACGCGCGCAGGATGTCGCGCCTGGTCTACGTCGTCGACAGGCCGAGTCTCAATGACCTGAACATGACCGGCGTCGCCAAGATTGGAGACATAAGGGTGGCTGTCTCAACCGGCGGCGTGAGCCCAGCCATGGCGGGCCTGCTGCGAAGGAAAATTGAGTCTCTAATCACAAAAGAGGATGTTCTCCATGTCAGATTGCAAACGGAAGTGCGGGGCAGCGTCAGACGCTCAATAAAGGACCCAGCCTTAAGAAAGAAGGCGATCTACGGAATAATTCGTAGCCAAAAGGTAACCTCGCTGCTAAAGTCAGACCGATTCGACGACGCGAAGCGTTACGCGGAAAGGATCATTGCTGCTGCAAGAAAGACTACCCTCGCCAGCTCCTGTGAGTGATTGTTCGTAAATATGAACACCTGTGGAAAGGTGTATTTCGTGGGGGCGGGCCCCGGCGATCCAAAGTTGCTCACCGTCAGAGCACTCGAGGTATTCAGAGTCGTTGACGTTGCATTATACGACAGGCTAGTCAGCTCAGATGTGCTGGAACTCCTCCCGGCTTGTGTAAGTAAAGTCAACGTTGGAAAGCCTCCGCATGGTGGTGGATTGGGCCAGGACGCTATCAATCGCCGCCTGATTCAGGAGGCAAAGGCCGGCCGCAACATCTTGCGCCTGAAGGGAGGCGATCCTCTCTTCTTTTCACGCGGAGTGGAGGAGATTGAAGCGATCTCGGCGGAGGGAATAGAATATGAGATTGTCCCCGGCGTGAGCTCAGCCATAGGGGTCCCGTCCGCCGCGGCAATCCCGCTGACACGGAGAGGAATTTCGTCCTCAGTCGCCATACTCACAGGACACGAAGATCAGTCCAAGGTGCGCCCCTCAGTTGATTTTCAAAAACTTGCCAGTACCGTAGACACTATTGTTGTATTGATGGGTCTTGCGAGACTGCAACTAATTGCCGAGCAGCTTGTGGAAGGTGGAGCAGAGCTGGAAACTCCCGTTGCAATTATTGAGTCTGGAACATGTTCGACCCAGAGGATTCAGTTCTCAACGCTGGGACAAATTTTGAAAGAAGGAAAAGAGGGCTTGAAGAGCGGGATGCAGTCACCCGCACTGCTAGTGATTGGCAAGATTGTAAACACAGCAATTGCACTCGCCGCTGGTAATCATTCTGACAATAATGCAACGCAGTCGAACGGCCTCCCGCAAGCGCCGAAATTAGAATTAGGATTCCCAGTTACCTGGTGCGCAGCTGCAGAATTTGCCTAAAAGAGGGGGACTCTACTTCTGACTAGCGTTTATCAGAACTTCAGCACAGACTCAAGAGTGTCCTAGGCTAGATTCCGATTATTCTTCTTCACTCTTGGCGCGGGTGAATTTCACCAAGATGTTTTGTGATCCTTGCGCCTGAAATGAAAGTGTTCGACCACAAACACGATGGGCATAAGCCTCGAGTTGGACTTGCTAAGACACCAGAGTAATTCTTCTGTATAACTGAGACGTTTGCAAAGAAAACAGGGTGGGTCCTACGGGTAGCACTCAAGAACGTCAAAAATTGATTGCCTCCGACATCAGAGGATGGAAAGCAGGCTCTAGCAGAAAAAAAGTGGGTGTCACCTGGCCCGCTGTTACAGGAGAACGAGTTCTGAGAGTGGCCGCTTACATGAAAATGGTAAAGAAAGATGGAATGCACAAGTGAGGGAGGGGCGCATAGCGATCTGAAATCGACGAATGGCCAAAAATATGCGTCCCGAGCCGTTGTACTCTAGTGTGGAACTGAACTCATTAGGCTTGTACCAGAAATTCCATCATAAGGCGAAATAGCAATCCCGTCTTGCTCCATTTATCTACTCAAGAGCACGCGTGGACGCACTGTGCCAATCAATCAACCACAAAGCAAGCAATTAATCCAAAAAGTGAGCACGATACCCGATCAACAAGATGCCGACTAGAGGTTTCTCAACGAGATTCTTCCGCCGACGAGCCATTCTGCTATTTTTTCCCGCTATTGACGGAGCATTGACTACATGCTGACATTGTCAAAAACTTGCATTACAAACATTTTTCGCGATTTATGACGTGTAATTCATCATTGTCGAAGTTCTTAGGTCAGACTTCGGCCATGTCGAAAACCTAGGTTAGAATTATGCCTCCTTGCATATCCGTGGATATCTCGCTTGAGGTTTCTGCTTGAAATTTGTGAATTGATTGATCCCTTGCGTTGTTGTTGCTTGTTGTCTTCCCGCTGGAGTGCTTGAGCTCGTCTTTGATCGGGTGACTCTTTTTTCATATATGAAAAAGGTCGAGTAGGATTTGGAAACATAGGATAAGGCGCCGGAGGTGGGCAATATATCCCTTGCTTTCAAATCCTACCCCTCGTTGCAACTCCAAACAGAGAGTTTCTTCAAAAATTCGCAGATTCGCAAAGAACTAAGGAGTGTGACAGATTGGAATTGAACCGCAATCGCAATGCTCTGCCGAGGAGGAAAAACCATGACCCTCCGGTGTGAATTGGTCAGATTATCTGGGCTTTCAGCCGCGAGTAGCGAAACTATCTTTCTTCCTTGAGAAACGGCTTTCCTAGAGCTGCCGGACCGCGCCCCGATCTGCGAAGAGCCACAAGGGAGAGTACAACAACGGTCAAGATGTACGGAAACATGGCCGTCAATGATGAGGGAATACCGCTCCCTATTGCCTGCACATACAGCCCAAGCGATTCAGAAATGCCGAAGAGCAATGCTCCCACGAGCACCCTGAAGGGACTCCAGCTCCCGAGGATCACAATCGCGAGCGCGATCCATCCCGTACCTGCAGTCATGCCATCAGAGAAAAAGTTCACGTATCCAAGCGTTAGAAAAGCTCCTCCGAATCCGGCCATGGCTCCTCCGAAGATCACACACAGAGTACGCGTTTTCAGGACACCTAGCCCCAGGCTCCGAGCGGCTCCAGGATTTTCTCCGACCGATTTTATTGTTAGGCCGATCGACGTGCGAGTTAGTATGAAGTACGAAAGTGGAACAAGGAGCAGGCCGATATACGTGAGGATATTTTGTGAGAAGAGGATGGGTCCGATTATCGGAATATTCTGAAGATATGGAATCCCGATGGCTGGAAACCCTTGTACCCTTTGCAGCCCTCCCGGAATCAGTTTCTCGTCGTTGAGGAAACTCGAGAGGCCCAGGCCCGCGATGTATAGGGCGAAACCTACGACTAGCTGACTCAGTGGAAGGCGTACGCACATTCCAACCAGTACTAGGCTCATCGTGACTCCGGTGAGTATCCCAATCACTAGTCCGGCCCATAGATTGCCTAGTATGAGCGCACCTGCGTAGGCCGTAAATGCCGACAACACCATCATGCCCTCAATTCCGATGTTGATTACGCCAGAGAGCTCAGCAAATAATTCCCCTATTGATGGGAAAAGAAATGGCA
>Ga0070737_10005061_pt1 | contig 12796 bp, 11 predicted proteins | sample Coa_R1_10_FD_66438 | JGI IMG/M metagenome (GOLD analysis project Ga0070737, IMG submission 66438) | Surface soil microbial communities from Centralia Pennsylvania, which are recovering from an underground coalmine fire - Coalmine... | ecosystem: Environmental > Terrestrial > Soil > Unclassified... | reverse complement strand
CAGTTCGACGTCGTCCACGACAACCAGACCTTCGGCAGCGGTCTCCTCGGCGTGATGCGCGACGGCTGGCCGCTCATCGGCACCTGCCACCATCCGATCACCGTCGACCGGGCGCTCGACCTCGGACACGCCGAGACGATCCGGCGGCGGATGACCCTGCGCCGGTGGTACGGCTTTCTCGGCATGCAGATGCGCGTCGCCCGCCAGGTGCCCCGCATACTCACCGTCTCCTCCTCGTCGAAGAAGGACATCGTCGCGCAGTACGGGGTCTCTGAGGACCAGCTGGTCGTGGTCCCCATCGGGGTCGACCACCTCCATTTCCGTCCCCGGCCGGAGGTGGCACGGGTCCCCGGGCGCATAATGACGACCGCCAGCGCCGACGTCCCGTTCAAAGGTCTCCTGCCCCTGGTCGAGGCGGTCGCCAAGGTCCGCACCGAGCGGCCCGAGGCCCATCTCGTCGTCGTGGGGCGGCTCCGCTCGGAGAGCCCGGTCGCGGCGGCGATCGAACGCCTCGGCATCGCCGGTGCCGTCAGCTTCGAGGCGGGCGTCAGCGACGAGAGGATGATCGAGCTGTACGCGCAGGCCGAGGTGGCGGTCGTGCCGTCCCTCTACGAAGGCTTCTCGCTGCCGGCGGTGGAGTCTCTCGCCTGCGGGGTGCCGCTGGTCGCCACCACCGGGGGGGCGTTGCCGGAGGTGGTGGGCGACGACGGCGACACCGGGCTGCTGGTGCCCCCGGGCGACGCCGGCGCCCTCGCCCAGGCGATAGTCCGGGTTCTCTCCGAGCCGGAGCTGGCCGGACGCCTCGCCGAGCGGGGACGCCGGCGGGTGCTCGATAAATTCACCTGGAGGGCGTGCGCCACGGCGACAGCCGAGCACTACCGCTGGACTATCGAGGACAAGGCCCGGCGTTGCTGACGGTGCGCTACGAGCGGCTGGGGGTGCGCCCCGGCGACCGCCTGCTCGACGTCGGCGCGGGGGCTGGCCGCCACGCCTTCGAGGCGATGAGGCGCGGGGCCCACGTCACCGCCGTCGACTCCGACGCCGGTCAGGTGAAGGACGTCTCGTGGATGCTGCGCGGCCTGGCCGAACAGGACCCCGGCGTGGCGGCCGCGGGCGCCACCGGCCGGGCCCTGGTCGGAGACGCCACGGCCCTTCCTTTTTCCGAAAAATCCTTCGACCGCATAATCGCCGCCGAAGTGCTCGAGCACGTACCCGAAGACCGGGCGGCGCTCGGCGAGCTGGCGAGGGTCCTCGAACCGGGCGGGACGATCGCCGTTACCGTCCCCCGCTTCTGGCCCGAGCTGCTCACCTGGGCGATATCGGACGAGTACCACGACAAGCCGGGGGGCCACATACGCATCTACCGGCGGGCGGTTCTCGCCGAGAGGCTGCGCGCCGCCGGCCTCGAGCCCTACGCAGCCCACCACGCCCACGCCCTGCACTCCCCCTACTGGTGGCTGCGCGCCGCGGTCGGGGTGGACCGCGACGATCACCCGCTCGTCCGGGCCTACCACCGCGTGCTCGTGTGGGACATAACCGCCGGCACGCCTTTCACCCGGCTGCCCGAGCGGGCCCTCAACCCCCTGCTCGGCAAGAGCCTCGTCGTCTATGCGAGGAAGACGTGACCGCGCTCAGCCGGTCCGAGGTGGAGGCCACCGCCGGGTGGATAGCGTCGGTGCAGCTGCCAAATGGCATGGTCCCGTGGTTCCCCGGTGGCCACGCCGACCCGTGGAACCACACCGAGGCGGCGATGGCACTGTCCCTGGCGGGACGGAGGGCCGAGGCGGAACGGGCCTTCGAGTGGCTGGCGGCGATGCAGCTGCCGGACGGCTCGTGGTGCCGCTACTACCTCGCCGACGGCGTGGAGGACCCACGGCGCGACCCCAATGTCACCGCCTATGTGGCGACCGGCGTGTGGTGGCACTACCTCGTCACCGGGGACGAGGCGATGCTCGAGGAAATGTGGCCGGTCGTCGAAGCCGCCGTCGGTTTCGTCCTCGGCCTGCAGCGGCCCGGAGGCGAGATCCTCTGGTCGGTGGACCCCGACGGGACGAGAGGCCGCTACGCCCTTCTCACCTCCACGGCGTCGATCCACCACAGCGTGCGCTCGGCGGTCGCCGTCGCCGAGCATCTCGGCTTCGAGCGCCCCGAGTGGGAGTTGGCCGCCGACCGGATGGCTTCGGCGATCGCCCACCGTGCCGACGCCTTCGCCTCCAAGAGGCGCTGGGCGATGGACTGGTACTACCCGGTGCTCTGCGGAGCGGTTGGCGGCCCCGCAGCGGCCGCACACCTCGACGAGCGCTGGGAAGAGTTCGTGCTCGAAGGCGTCGGCGTTCGCTGCGTCGCCGACCACGACTGGGTGACCGCCGCCGAGACCGCCGAGTGCGCCATGGCACTCGACGCCGCCGGCATGGCCGAGCGGGCCGCCCGCCTGCTCGGTCTCACGCGTCACATGCGCGACAGCGACGGCGCCTACTGGACCGGCTGCGTCCACCCTCAGTGCGTGCGCTACCCGGGCCGTGAACGCACCACCTACACGGCGGCTGCGGTGCTCCTCGCCGACCATGCCCTCGGCGGGTCGGGCCCGGCATCGGGCCTGTTTCGCGGCGAGACGCTTCCCGCGGTCGTCGAGCTCGACGACCTGCCGGCGACCGAGGCGGCCAGCTGACACCCGACCGACGCGCCTGACGACTCCCTCGCCCTGAGCGCCCGGCACCGGCCAGCTCAGCCGGCGGTCCTCTCGCTGGCCGCCGCGACCAGCCGGCGGGCCGCCCCCCGGCCCGAGGCGATGCACGCCGGTATGCCGGCGCCGTGGTAGGACGATCCGCACAGCACCACCCCGGGCAGATGTCGGGCGATGTCATCCTCGGCCGCCGCCACCGCCTGCAGGTGGCCCACCTCGTATTGGGGGAACGATTCCGGCCACCTGTTGACCCGCCAGCCGTCGGGCTGCTCGGCGCCGGGCACCACCTTGGAGGCGTCCGACGCTAGCCGCTCCACCAGCTGCTCGTCCCCGAGGCTGAACGCCCGCCCGTCCCCGTCGCGGCCCGCCGAGAGGCGGAGGACCGTTCGTCCCGGCTCGGCCCAGTGGGGCCACTTGGAGGAGCCGAACGAGCAGGCCGTGATGAGCACGGCGGGGTCGGGGGGGAAGAGGACGCCGTTTACGCCTTCGGGCACGTCGAGGCGGCGGTAGCCGAGCGTGGCGATAACCACCGACACCCGGCGGATTCGCCGCAGGTAGGCCGGTGCGGAGTCCCCCAGCAGGCCGGCCGCGCCGCTGCTGGGCAGCGCCAAGACCACGGCGTCGAAAGGACCGTCGTCGGGCTCGACCCTCCACCGTGAGCCGTCGCGCTCGACCGAGCGGACAGCCGCCTGCTCGAAGCGGACCCCTTGGCGCTGGAGCGACTCCACCAAGGCGGCGACCAGAGCCGCCATGCCGCCCCGGGGCGCGGCGAAGACAGCTCCGCTCGGCCCCCCTGGAGGGGTCAGGGAGCGAAGCCCGAGGAGGAGGCTCCTCGACGAGCGCGCCGCGGCGAGGAGCTGCGGGACGGTCGCCTCGGCCGACAGGTCCGCCGAGCGGCCGGCGTGGATCCCCCCCACGAGGGGGTCGACGAGCCTGTCGGCCACCTCGGCACCGAAACGGCTCGCCACCAGCGAACGCACGCTCAGATCCCCCGCCGAGGGCACGTTCCGCGGCAGCACCAAGTCCGCCGCTGCCCTCACCAGGCCGGCCGGGCTCAGAAGGCCTGACCGGGCTAGAGGACCCAGCCTGCGGGGTGCGCCCAGAACCAGGCCGTCGGGCAGCGGTCGGGCCTTGCCCCCCCACCACACCAAGCTGCGCCCGGCGACGGGTGTCACGAGATCGTCCACCCCAGCCTCGGCGCAAAGGGCGAGCCCCTCTGGCGCTCGGGCTATGAACGCGTCCGGCCCGCAGTCCACCGGGCGGCCGTCGAAGGGCTCGGTCCTGAGGCAGCCGCCCAGCGGTCCGGGGTCGAAGACGGCGACCTCAGCAGATCCCTTCAGCTCCCACGTCGCAGCCAGCCCGGCGATCCCCCCGCCGACGACGGCCACCCTCACTGCGCCGTCTCCCGGTGTACGAGGTCGACGATCCGGGCGAGCACGTCGGGGTCCGTTTCGGGGAGCACCCCGTGGCCGAGGTTGAACACGTGGCCGCGCCCCGGGGGTCTCGACTGCAGCACCCGGCGGGTAGCGGCGGCGACCGCCTCCCAGGGGGCCAGGCAGACGGCCGGATCGAGGTTCCCCTGCAGGGCCTTCGCCCCGGGGGCCCTCCGGGCGGCCTCGCCGAGCGGCACCCTCCAGTCCACGCCGATCACATCGGCGCCGGCGCGTTGCATCGAGCCGAGCAGCTCCCCGGTGCCCACGCCGAAATGGATCAGCGGAACGCCGAGGTCCGCCAGCCCGTCGAAGATGCGCCGGGCTGCGGGCGCCACGAAGGCGTCGTAGTCGTAGGGGGAGAGAGCCCCGGCCCAGCTGTCGAAGACCTGCAGCGCGCCCGCGCCAGCCGCGGCCTGGTCGCGCAGTGAGGCGACGGAGAGGTCGGCGAGGCGTTGAACGAGGCGGGTCCACAGCGCGGGGTCGCCGTGCATGAGAGCCTTGGTCCGGGCGTGGTCCCGGCTCGGCCGGCCCTCGATCAGATAGCTGGCCAGGGTGAAAGGCCCGCCGGCGAAGCCGATCAGGGGGACGTCGAGCTCGGCGACGAGTATCCGCACCGTCTCGGCAACCCACGGAGCGTCCTCGGAGGGCACGAACTGCCTCAGCCTCGCCAGGTCCGCTTCGGAGCAGAACGGCCGCTCGACCACCGGCCCCACGCCCGGGCGGATGGACACGCCGAAGCCGACCGAGGCGGCGGGGACGATGATGTCGGAGAAAAGCACCGCGGCGTCGACGCCGTAGCGGCGCACCGGTTGGAGGGTCACCTCGGCTGCCAGGTCGGGATGACGCAACGCCTCCAGGATGTCGCCGTCTCCGCGCAGGCGCCTGTACTCGGGCAGGGACCTGCCCGCCTGGCGCATGAACCATACCGGCGTGTACGGCGCCGGCTCTCCCCGGCAGGCGGCGAGGAAGGGGCCGGCACCTGTCACGGGCCCCACCGTATCCAGCGCGACCGGCTTGCTATCCGGCGCGCCAGCACGCAGAGTGGATGTTTCCCCAATATGGCCCACCCGGACGTACCGGCCGAGCAGGCCCATGTGGACCTGGCCTACCGGAGGCTGGCGGAGATGCGGGCCGCCGCCGAGTCGATGCTTCACGACGCCTTCGTGGAAAAGGGGGGCACCTTCCAAGCTCTCACCGAGAGGGACATCCGCGTCCGGAACAGCCTCGGGAGGCTGGAGCAGCTGCAGCTGGGCCGCGAGTCGCTCGTCTTCGGCCGGATCGACCGCAGGCTGCCCGGCGAGGCGGGGGAGGTGGAGGTGTTCCACATCGGCCGTCTCGCCGTCTCCGACGCAGACCAGGAGCCGCTGGTCGTCGACTGGAGGGCGCCGATCGCCGAGCCGTTCTACCGGGCCACCGGCGCCCATCCGATGGACCTGGCCATGCGCCGCCACTTCCTGACCGACGGGCCGAAGGTCATCGACTTGGAGGACGAGCTCTTCGACCGGGAGGGGGAGGACGTCGGGCGTTCCCTGGGGCTGTCCGGCCCGCAGGTGCTGGTCGCCGCCGTTGAACGCTCGCGGACCGGCCGGATGCGCGACATCGTCGCGACCGTCCAGCGGGAGCAGGACGAGATCATCCGCGCGCCGATGCCCGGCGTGCTCGTCGTGCAAGGCGGCCCGGGCACGGGCAAGACGGCGGTGGCGCTGCACCGGGCGGCGTACCTGCTCTACACCTACCGCTTCCCCCTGGAGTCGCAGGGGGTGCTCGTGGTCGGTCCCAACCCCACCTTCCTCCGCTACATCGAGCACGTGCTTCCGTCCCTCGACGAGACGGGGGTCGAGTTGTCGACGGTGAACGGTCTCTACCACGGCGTCCGCCCGGCCCGGATCGAAGCGGGCGCCGTCAAGCTGCTCAAAGGCGACGCGCGGATGGCCCGCGTGCTGGCCAGGGCCGTGGCCGACCGGCAGCGGCCGCTGAGACGCACCGCGGAGGTGCCCTACGGCAGGAGGGTGCTGCGGATCACACCGGCCCTGTCCGCCCAGCTGGTGTCGGCGGTCAAGCGCCGCGCCGGCACCCACAACGCCCGCCGGCGGACACTGGAGCAGCTGTTGTGGCGCCACCTGGCCGCGGAGCTGGCGGCCGGGGAACCGGGCGCCGAGCCGCCGGGGCCCGCCGAGCTCGGCTCCGTCTTGCGCAGGGAGCCGGAGATGGCGTCCGCCCTGGAGAGGATGTGGCCTCTGCTCACGCCCGAGCAGTTCCTCCGGGACCTCTTCGGCGCCCCGGCGCTCGTGGAGCTCGCCGCCCGAGGCATCCTCAGCCCCGCCGAGCAGGAGCTGCTCTACCGGCCCCGGGGCGGCCCTCACGAGGAGATTCCCTGGACCGACGCCGACGTGCCCCTCCTCGACGAGGCGGCGGCCTTGCTCGGCCCCCGCCGCAAGCTCAGCGGCGACGAACCCGGCGGGCTGCGGACCTTCGGTCATGTTGTCGTCGACGAGGCGCAGGATCTCAGCCCGATGCAGCTGCGGATGGTCGCCCGGCGCTCCCTGTCCGGGTCGATGACCGTGGTTGGCGACATCGCCCAGGCGACCGGGCCGTGGGCACCCGGCTCTTGGAGCCAGGTGGTCGAGCACCTTCCCACCAGGCGCGGTTGGCGCCTGTCCGAGCTCACCGTGAACTACCGCACCCCCAGCGAGATCATGGAGCTCGCAGCCCGTATCCTCGAGCAGCTCGCCCCCGGCATGCGACCCCCCGAGTCGGTGCGGTCCTCCGGCGCCCCGCCTCTCGTGCTCGACGTAGGGAGGCCATCCGGGCTCGGCCCGGACCCCAGGCTCGTCGGCTCGGTCGTCGCCGCGGTCCAGGACCATATGCGGGCCTCGCCGGAGGGGACGGCCGCGGTGATCGCACCCCCCAGCCTCCTCCGCCCGCTCGGCGAGGGCCTCGCGCAAGCCGGCGTCGTCTACGGCACCGCCGGGCGGGACGCCCTCGACGTGCCGGTCAGCCTGCTCTCCGTAGACGACGCCAAGGGCCTCGAGTTCGACTCGGTGACCGTCGTCGAGCCTGCCGCGGTGATCGCCGAGTCGCCTCAGGGTCTCCGCTCGCTCTACGTGGCGGTGACCCGGGCCACCCAGAGGCTCTCCGTGGTCCACTCCGCCCCGCTGCCGGCGGCCCTCGCCGGGGCGGCGCAGCATTCCGCTTGAGCCGGCGGGGTGGCGCCTGCGCCCGAGCCGTCCGGGTTGTGCTGGAATGGCCGGGTGGACCTGGAGGTGACCCTGGATGATTTCGCCCGTGCCTTCCAGGCGGGGGCGACCGTCCTGGACGTGCGCAACAGCGACGAGTACCGGGCCGCCCACGTGCCCGGCGCCGTGCTGATCCCCCTCCCCGAGCTGGCGGCTCGCCAGGAGGAGATCCCCGACGCCGACCCCCTCTACGTGATCTGCGCGGTCGGGGGGCGCAGCCTGAGCGCCGTGCAGGCGCTCGTCGGCGCCGGCTACCGGGCCGTTTCGGTGGCGGGGGGCACCAACGGTTGGATCGAGCGAGGCGGACCGGTCGTCGCAGGCGACGAGCCGGGGGGATGAACGCCACACCTCCTGCTTCTGACCGTGCGCCCGCAGCGCGCCCACCGACACCCCCGGCAGGCAACACACCCCTTCACGGACGGCGCCTGATCAGGTATTATCCAGTTCCTGGCGGGCTCGCCAAGTAGCAACCTCCAGGGGTACATCCTAAGAAAGTCGAGGACGAGTGCCCAACAACCACGCCGCTCAGCCAGAGGAGGATTTGGTCCGCCTCTATCTGAACGACATAGGCAAGCACGCCCTTTTGACCAAGGACGACGAGGCGCGCCTCGCCCAGGCCATCGAGGCCGGCAGGGAGGCCCGGGCGGAGATGGCCTCGTCGAAGCAGCTGACACCGACCCGCCGGCGGGAACTTCGCAGGCTGATACGCGACGGCGACGAAGCTGCCGAGACGTTCGTCAAGGCGAACCTCCGGCTGGTCGTGTCCATCGCCAAGAAGTACCAGGCCGCCGAGCTGCCGCTGCTCGACTTGGTCCAGGAGGGCAACCTGGGCCTGATGCACGCCGTCGAGAAGTTCGACTGGCGCAAAGGGTTCAAGTTCTCCACCTACGCCACGTGGTGGATCCGCCAGGCGATCACCAGGGGGATCGCCAACACCGGCAGGACGGTGCGTCTCCCAGTCCACGCAGGGGACCTGCTCACCAGGGTGACCAAGGCCCGCGGCCGGCTGGAGGGCCAGCTCGGCCGGCGCCCCACCGTCGCCGAGCTCGCCGCCGACCTGGAGCTGGAAGAGGAGAAAGTCACCGAGATACTCCGCCACGCGGCCGAACCGTTGTCCCTTTCCGAGCCGCTCCGCGAGGACGGTGACGCCGAGCTCGGGGACGTCGTGGAGGACCGCTCGGCGGTCTCCCCGTTCGACGCCGCAGCGGCGGCGCTGCTCTCCGGGGAGGTCAACAAGATGCTGATCGCCCTCGACGAGCGGGAGCGGGAGATACTCCGCCTGCGTTTCGGCCTCGACCGGGGGGAGCCCCGAACCCTCGACGAGGTCGGCGAGCATTTCAGCCTCACGAGGGAGCGCATCCGACAGATAGAGGCGCGGGCCATGTCCAAACTTCGCCATCCGTCGACGGACAGAGGCGCCCGGGAGCTCCTCACCGGCTAGTCAGAGGGTCCTGCCGCCGAAGGCACGCGGCAGACGGCCGAGCACCGCCGCCGCCACCAGGTGCAGCTTCCGGCTGGAAACGACGACGACGGCGTAGGGCCCGTACTGGCCGGAGGGCGCGAGGGTGACCTGGCCGGGGGCGAAGGTGCCCTTGAAGGCCATGACGCAAACCCCGGTGTCGTCTTCGCGGGCCAGTTCGGCCCGCGCGTAGGCAGGCAGGCGGCTGCGCACGTAGTCGAGCGGTACGTGGTGCACCCCGATCAGGCGGGCCTTGGGGTCGTGCAGGGCGGCTCGGCCGACGGGTATCGCCCGGTAGCACGCCGACACCGAACCGTTGCCGACCACCGGGGTGGGACCTCCGCAGGCGCCTGCCAGCACAGCGGCCGCCACCATGGCTGCGGCGAGGGCCAGCCGGCCTCTCATCCGACCTCCCGGGCGGGCCGTGCGTGCACCGCCGAGACGTGACCGGCGGTGCCGGGTGCCGCGGGGAGAGGTCGGCGGCCCCTGCCGGCGAGGGTGAGCATCCCCCAGGCGCTCCAGCCGACAGGCAGCACCAACCAGAAGGAGACGAGGCGGTATATGAGCACCGCGGCCACCGTCGACTCGGCCCCCCCGCCGAAGGTCACCAAGGCGACGGTGATGCTGCCTTCCACGGCGCCGAGGCCGCCGGGCGTCACCGGCAGCACCGCCGCCAGTTGACCGGCACCGTAGGCCAGCAGGAGACCTCTCCAGGGTATTCCGACGCCGACCGCCAGGAACGAGATGGTCAGGCAGGAGAGGTCCGCCAGCCAGTAGGCGAGCCCCATCACCGCCGAGCGCGCCCATACCCCCGGCGTCGGGCTGACCGCCGCCAGCTCGTCGGTCCAGCCCTGGACCACCGCGGCGGCAGGTCGGGAAGGGTCGGGCCGGTGCACCAGGCGCTGGGACAGCCGCACGAGCCGGGTGACATGGGGGACGACGCGCTGGCGCTCGGTGACGGCCAGCACGCAGAGCATGGCGAAGAGCAGGATGCCGAGGATCGCCTCGACCAGGTCGTAGGTGGTGCCGAGGGAGGCGGCCAGGGCCAGGCCGACCGCGGACACCGCGGCGAGTGCGGCGAACGCCACCACATTGAAGGCGACGATCACCCAGCCGGCCAGCAGGTCGTCGGCGTTCCACCGGCGGTACTGGCGGAACACATAGGCGAGGTACACCACGCTGCCCCCGGGGAAGGAGTTCTGAATGGCCGAGCCGGCCAAGGTGATGCCGAACATGCTGCCCGCGGGAACCCTGACCCCCCCTGAGCGGAGGAGGCGGCGCTCCAGCGACGAAAGCGCCAGGTAGGACGTCGCCTCGGCGGCGACGGCGAGGGCCACCCATTCCCAGCGCAGCCTGCGGAGGTATCCGGTGACGCCGGCCAGCTCCTCGGTCTTGCCGGACACCGCCCACGCCGCCACGCCGACGGCGGCGATCCCCACGGCGAAGCGGAGGTAAGGCCACGCCTTGGACCAGGTCCCCCTCGGCCGCGCCGCTCGGCGGGCGGCCGAGGTCGGCGGTTCGGGCGGGCGGTCCACTGCGCAGCGATTCTGGCACCGGGCGTCCCTCCACGGAGGCCGGTGCCGCTAGGCGGCCGGCTGCGCTACCATGTTCGACGGCCATCCGGCCCGTCGATGCGCGCGGCAGCGGGCGACGAACGGGCCCTTTGCCGCCGCCCCAGAGAGAGGTGAGGTTTGCCGACAATCGCGCAGCTGGTCCGGAAGGGCCGCGAACAAAAGACGTCCAAGACCAAGACGCCGGCGCTGCGCGGCGCCCCTCAGCGGCGCGGGGTATGCACCCGGGTCTACACCACCACGCCGAAGAAGCCGAACTCTGCGCTTCGCAAGGTCGCCAGGGTGCGCCTCACCAGCGGGGTCGAGGTGACCGCCTACATCCCCGGCGAGGGGCACAACCTCCAGGAGCACTCGATCGTGCTCGTCCGAGGCGGACGGGTCAAGGACCTGCCCGGGGTGCGCTACAAGATCATCCGAGGCACCCTCGACACTTCGGGGGTCCGCGACCGCAAGCAGGCGCGCAGCCGATACGGAGCCAAGCGGTCATGAGCCCCCAGCCCGTTGCGACAGCCCCCGTGGCCGCCCCGCCGGTCTGCGAGCCGGGGAGGGTGAAGTAGATGCCGCGCAAAGGACCGGCGCCCCGGCGCGACCTCCAGCCCGACCCTGTCTACCGGTCGGTGCTCGTGACCCAGATCGTCAACAAGGTCCTCTCCCGAGGCAAGCGCAGCCTGGCCGAGCGGATCGTCTACCAGGCCCTCGACATCGTCAAGGAGCGCGGCGACGGCGACGCCCTCGGCGTGGTCAAGCGGGCGGTGGAGAACACCAAGCCGCAGCTGGAGGTCAAGAGCCGCCGGGTCGGCGGCGCCACCTACCAGGTGCCCGTGGAGGTGAGGCCCAAGCGTGCCAACACCCTTTCGATCCGCTGGCTCGTCGGCTACTCCCGCCAGCGCCGGGAGAAGACCATGGCCCAGAAGCTGGCCGCCGAGCTGCTCGACGCCTCCAACGGGGTCGGCGCCGCCGTGAAGCGCCGGGAAGACATGCACAAGATGGCCGAGTCGAACAAGGCCTTCGCCCACTACCGCTGGTAAGCCAAGCCGGCACACAGGAAGCACGATGGCAGAACCGACAGCAACACGCGCCAAGCCCCTGGACAAGGTCCGCAACATCGGGATCATGGCCCACATCGACGCGGGTAAGACGACGACTACCGAACGGATCCTCTTCTACACGGGGATCAACTACAAGATCGGCGAGGTCCACGAAGGCGCTGCGACCATGGACTGGATGCCCCAGGAGCAGGAGCGGGGCATCACCATCACCAGCGCCGCGACCACCTGCGAGTGGAACGGCACCCGCATCAACATCATCGACACGCCCGGCCACGTCGACTTCACCGTCGAAGTGGAGCGCTCCCTCCGCGTCCTCGACGGGGCGGTCGCTGTGTTCGACGCGGTGGCCGGCGTAGAGCCGCAAACCGAGACGGTCTGGCGCCAAGCCGACAAGTACGGCGTGCCGCGCATGTGCTTCGTCAACAAGATGGACCGCATCGGCGCCGACTTCTTCCGCTGCGTCGAGATGATCAAGGATCGCCTGGACGCGACCGTCGCCGTCGTCCAGCTACCCATCGGCTCGGAGAGCGAGTTCAAGGGATGCGTCGACCTGCTCGGCATGAAGGCGATGGTGTGGACCGACGAGGCTGCGAAGGGGGAGAAGTTCGACCTCGTCGAGATCCCCCCGGCCATGCACGACGAGGCCGAGAAGTACCGCCACCAGCTGATCGACACCCTGTCGAACTTCGACGACTCGATAACCGAGAAGTACCTCGGCGACGAGGAGATCACCGCCGGGGACCTCGAGAGGGCGCTGCGCGCGGCGACCATCGCCGGCCAGGTCGTGCCCGTGCTGTGCGGGTCGGCGTTCAAGAACAAGGGCGTGCAGCCCATGCTCGACGCCGTTGTCGCCTACCTTCCAAGCCCGCTCGACATACCCCCCACCCGGGGCACCGACATCAAGGGCGTCGAGGAGCTGGAACGGCGAGCCGATGACAACGAGCCGTTCGCCGCTCTGGCCTTCAAGATCATGACCGACCCGCACCTGGGCAAGCTCACCTACGTGCGGGTCTACTCCGGCAGGCTCACCACCGGCAGCCAGGTCATCAACTCCACCAAGGACCGCAAGGAGCGAGTGGGGCGCATCCTGCAGATGCACGCCAACCACCGCGAGGACCGCGATGCCTGCTTCGCCGGCGACATCGTCGCCCTCGTCGGCCTGAAGCAGACGACCACCGGCGACACCCTCTGCGACCCGAGCGCCCCGATCGTCCTCGAATCCTTGGACTTCCCCGAACCGGTGATCCACGTCGCCGTCGAGCCGAAGACCAAGAACGACCAGGACAAGCTGTCCCGGGCGCTGCAGGCACTCTCCGAGGAGGATCCGACCTTCCAGGTCCACTCCGACGAGGAGACCGGCCAGAC
>Ga0070737_10005060_pt1 | contig 12799 bp, 10 predicted proteins | sample Coa_R1_10_FD_66438 | JGI IMG/M metagenome (GOLD analysis project Ga0070737, IMG submission 66438) | Surface soil microbial communities from Centralia Pennsylvania, which are recovering from an underground coalmine fire - Coalmine... | ecosystem: Environmental > Terrestrial > Soil > Unclassified... | reverse complement strand
AGCGTCTGTATCATATGATCTCTTCAATCCTTCAAGCACATCAATAATTGCGGCCAGAAAGCTATAAAATATCCCCTCCAACCTTGTCAGATTATACATCTGTTCGTTTGAGGTGGCAAACCCCTGGAAGTTGTCATACTAGCGGCTAAGAGGTATCTTCATCCTCTTAGATCAGGGGATCAGGCTGTTGATAGCCGTAAGTAACTCATCGATCTCGAACGGTTTCTTGAGCAAGAGGATATGGCGACTGTCGAGTTCGGACTGCTGGAAACGGTCATTAGCTGTCATCAAGATTGTTGGAAGATGAGCAAAGGTGGCAGTACTATGCAACTGGTCGAAGAGTTGCAGGCCATTCATAACTGGAAGGCCATAATCGAGCAGCAAGAGAGCAGGCTTGACTTGCTGCACAACCTTCAATGCCTGAAAACCATCGGTCACAAGCAGTGGTTGAAAGACCGTCTCTTCCTGGATGATCTGCAAAAGGAACTGTCCGATATCCGTGCTGTCCTCGACGATGAGAACCGTCTTTACGGTTAGCGGCTCTGTTTGGGAAACCATTTTCTAACCAACCTTTTTTGATCCAGACCAAATTACCTTTCTCTATTATAACTTATGAAGCACAAATGGAACAACTCATAGGAAAAAAGTCAGCGGTTCCGAAATAAGTTTTCAGCAGTATATCATGAATGGTAAGAGACGCTGCGTGCGACGAGGCATGACAAAAGCAGGGTAGTTGATTACCCTGCCTGTATTGTGCTACAATCTCTACATTGACTTCCTGATACGTTCTCCATTTATGGATTTTCGGACGGCATGATTGGATTCCGCTTTGTTTCATCCTCTGGCGGCATGATTGGATTCCGCTTTGTCTCATCCTCTGGCGGCATGACGGGATTCCGTTTTGCCTCATCCTCTGGCGGCATGATTGGGTCCCGCTTTGTCTCATCCTCTGGCGGCAGAACGACGTTGGGAACTTTGTCCGGGTTTTCTGGCGGCATGATAGGGTTCCGGCTGCTTGCAGCATTCGCTGGCTCTTCCTCGATTACAACTTCCACTGACTCTTCCTCGATTACAACTTCCTCCGGTTCTTCCATAGATGTCCTCCTTCCTCGCGGTTTCATATCTGACCACGAGATAAAGATTACGCGCAGGCCGTTCATGTTTCTGAGCAACCCGAGCAAACGGGGATCTGTCTCCTCTCTTCCGGCTCCGTACTGCGCAAAATTTCCTCTTCATATCGTAGGGCGATATGTAAAAAAAGTCAACCCGCTTGCTCTGATATCCACTCAGAATGCTTCCGCCGGGCTTGCTGGCCGCGAGGAGGAGAGGGAGAGGAGGTGGGGACACCCCCACTGCCCGGTCGGGACGCTGCCCCTGCACCCCGCTTTTCGCGCCCTTCCGTCTTTTCCTGTTGATTTCCTTGCCTGGACGTATTACTGAAGAATGGAGGAGAAAGAGAGTGTTTATCATTCCTGAATACTTTGCGGATTTCATGATAAAGCTGGCTGGAGATGAGGGACAGGCATGGCTTGACAGGTTACCAGCTATTCTGACGCGTTGTGAGGAGCGATGGGGTGTGAAGGTTGGCGAGCCTGTGGGGAACCTGTCGTTTAACTATGTGGCCACGGCGGTGCGAACCGATGGGACTGAGGTGATGCTGAAAGTGGGTCTGACCGATGAGTTTCCGTCCCAGCCAGAGGCGCTGCGGTACTTTGGTGGGCATGGCATGGCGCAGTTGCTGGCCTACGATGAGCAGGATGCGGCAATGCTGATGGAGCGATTGAGGCCGGGTACATTGCTGCGGACGGTGGAGAACGATGAGGTGGCAATCTCGGCGGCGGCTGATGTTATGCGCAAGATATGGAAGCCGTTACCGGCAGAGCATTATCCATTTCCTACGGTTGCTGATTGGGGCAGGGGCTTCGCCCGGCTGCGCAGGCAGTATAACAGCGGCAGCGGTCCCATCCCAACGGCTATATTCGACAGAGCAGAAAAGTTGTACGCCGAACTGAGCGCCACTATGGCCGAGCCGGTGCTGCTGCATGGCGACCTGCATCAGGATAATATTCTGGCCGCCGAACGCGAGCCGTGGCTGGCGGTTGACCCCAAAGGGGTGATCGGCGAGCCTGTCTATGAGACAGGAGCGTTATTGCGCAATTTCTGGCCCGATATCCTCTCCGCTGCCAACCCGAAGACGCTGATGGCGCGTCGCATCGACCAGCTTTGCGCTGAACTGGGCTTTGAGCGAGAGCGCATTCACGACTGGGCTTTCGCCCAGGCGGTGCTCTCAGTAGTATGGACTATCGAAGATACCGGCAAGCTCGAAAATGAAGGTCTTTACTTTGTCGAGTTGCTGAATGCCATCAAGGTGTAGTGACCTGCTCGCGCTTCATCTGTAACCATACCTGCTATTATCCACAAATTTCGTGGGATATGGAGTTGATGTCAATAAAGCTAGCTACATTGACGTATATATATACAAAGGAAGAGGGGCTACTATGCTGAGAAGGGAAGGAAAGAAAAACTGGACAGGAAGTAGCCATCATGAGCAGAAGATTTGAGAAAAACAGGCCAGACCGCGCGCTGTGGCCGTTGATTATCATACCGCTGCTCTGCATTGGCTCGCTGGCAACGGGCATCTTCCTGCTGTCAAAAACCGATCTCTCGACGAAACAGCATCAGCAGGGCAAGTCGCTGCTGACCGCATCTCATCTTTCCCTTGTCCCTGTGATACAGAAAGAGGCAGGGCCGCAAGTCGTTGCGCATGATTACATGACAGCCTTAGTCAGCGGTCAGTACAATACGATGTGGTCGTTGCTCAGCCCGCAGATGCAGGCACAATGGCCCGGTGAAGCTGCCTATGCCTCCTTCTGGCAGGCGCGCTACCGCGATTATAACCTGCAGGGCTTCAGCATCGGCGGCGCCAGCCCGCTCTCACAATGGGTTGACCCGGAAACAATGGCAGTCTATAGCCATGTGGAAGAGATGCCCGTCTCGCTGCGACTGCAACCGGATCAGACTTTGCGGCAAGAGGGGCAGCTACCGCCGGAAGACCAGCATCCCGATCAGGTGCTGAAAAACCTGCCCTTCATCGTCGAAGCGGTCTCCAACGCGAAGGGGGCGCAGTCGCACTGGCTGGTGCTTGACGGCGGCCCTGGCGATCCTGAAGCGCCTATTTTGCCGCCGCTCAACCCGGCCAGTAAGACTGTCCAGGTTCCTATACTGATGTACCACCATGTCTCCGACACGCCCCCTCAAAACGTGCTTGATGAGAGCCTGACAGTCACACCGGCCATGTTCAAGCAGCAGTTAGACTATCTCCAGCGGCAGGGCTATCACACTATCACCTTCAATCAGATGTTCGATGCCCTCTACTTCGGCGCGCCGCTGCCCACGCGTCCCATCATTCTGACGCTGGATGACGGCTACGCTGATGTTTACCACTTCGCTCTTCCTCTCTTGCAACAGCACCACTTCACCGCCACGTTCTACATCATCAGTGGCAAAGTAGGCTGGCAAGGCTACATGGACTGGGGCAATCTACAGGATTTGCTCAGAAAGGGGATGCAGATCGGCTCCCACACCGTCCACCATGTGGATGTAGGCGCGACCTACCTCGATTCGCCCGCGCTGGCACAGGTGGAACTCCAGCAGTCGAAGGCAACGCTGGAAAAGCAGCTTGGCATCGTTATCCAGCAGTTCTGCTATCCATCGGGCGAGCCGTTCCGCAGCGAAAGTGTCTACCTGCAACAGAAAATCGTTGCCTTGCTCTGGCAGGATGGCTACGTTGGTGCCACCACCGATCCTGGCCGCACCGGCATCGATCAGGAAAGCCAGGCCCCTTTCGACCTGCTACGCATCCGGGTCGATGGGCGTGAAACCTTCGCTCAGTTCGTCTACAGCCTCCCCTGGTAACAGTGCGACCAACGGGATCGTTAAGCTACCTGCCAGACCTGCACCGAACTGTCCGCGCTGGCTGAGGCAATATATTTGCCATCGGGCGACCACGCCACAGCGAAAATGACATCATTTTGTCCCTGATGAACCAGCAGCGCGTGGCCGCTCCGCACATCCCATATCTGGACAGAGTGGTCATCGCCACCCACAGCAATGTCCCTGCCATCAGGCGACCATGCCACGGCGTAGGCCTCATCGGCCCCTCTGCTGAGCGTCAGCAGCGTCTGGCCCGTCGTCGCGTCCCACACTTTCGCCGAGTTGTTGGTGGTTACCGGCCCGTTGAGACCTGCCGAGCCTGTTCCCGAGACGATCTCTTTACCATCCGGCGACCACGCTACCGACCAGACCGGCTCGCCATGCCCGCGATAAGTCAATAAGCTCTGGCCCGTCGCCGCGTTCCACACCTGCACTGTGCCATCATAGCTGGCCGAGGCGATTTTCGTGCCATCCGGCGACCAGGCGACATGCGCCACTGCTCCTGTATGGCCCTTGTAGGTCAAAAGGTGCTTTCCGCTTGTCGCGTCCCACACCTGCACCGTGTTGTCGCCTGTCCCAAAGGCCAATTGTTTGCCATCAGGCGACCACGCAATCCCCTCTATAAAAGAGGTCTGACCGTCGTAATTTGCCAGCAGATGACCGCTTGTCGCGTCCAGAATTGCCACCACACCGGTATTTCCGGCAGCCGCTATACGTTTGCCATCGGGTGACCAGGCTACAGCAAAGAGATAGACTCGCCTGGGATTGGGAAACATGTAGCTCCAGAATTGCTTGCCCGTCGTAGCACTCCATTCCTGCACAGTAGCATCATCGCTGACCGAAACCAGGCGCGTGCCATCGGGTGACCAGGCCACGCCAATCACAGCATCCTGGTGTCCTTTGTAGGTTACAAGTGAGGTAGAGACCATCGTCGCAATCGGGGTAGGAGAAGGGGTAGCAGTTGGCGTCGTTATCGCCGTAAGAGTTTGCGCATTGCCATTGCCGGTAGATTGTGTGCTGCAAGCGGCCAGCACCAGCACCGGCAGCATCGATAACACTGACAACAGAGCGACACGGGCCAGCTTCGACAGCCCGTCAGTACCGCGCATAAAACGATTGAGGGGAAATCGTGCCATAGTGACACACTCCTTGTCACGATAAGTGATGAGCATCCTTCCACCTCAAGCGTACCAGCGAATCAGGCATAAGTCATACGCCGAACGGCGTATTTTTCCTGACCATCCCCAGCCATCCCAGGCGGGTGGTCGAGATGGTGATGATGGGTTCTGGGACTTACTCTAGCAGACCGAGCGTCCTTGCCCTGGCAACAGCCTGGACGCGACTATGCACATCCAGTTTGCCATAGATATGTTCGATATGTTTTTTCACGGTGCCAACAGCGATGAAAAGGCCTGTCGCTATCTCCTGATTGGAAAGCCCCTCCGCGAGCAGTTGCAATACTGCTACTTCACTGCGACTCAGCGGCTCATCAGGCCACGTTCGCCTGTCTCTTTCCCTGGCTTCCTCCGCAGGAACAATCGATAGTATGTCAGGTTGCCTCCGCAAGAACACGTTCCACCGCCTGACATGAGGCGCACTCAGGTGCCGCGTCACCTCCTCCAGACGCAACGCCAGCGAATACAGGTCTTCTCTCTTGCCCTGTAGATAGCTAAACAGCGCCTGGTCCCAGAGCAGAACCGCGACGGTATAGAGGTCACAAGAGGCCTGCGCCAGTGTGATAGCAGCTTCAGCATACACGCGCGCACAGGCATAGTCGCCGCGCACACGAGCCAGTTCCGTCCGCACTACTACCTCGAAGAACGGCTTATAGCAGGAGGCTTCCTGCTCCGCAAGGGCTTGCAGGCACAAACTCAGGCTGTCGTAGGCAGTATCGAGGTCGCCAGACATTCGGGCATAAAAGGCGCGCATAAAGAGAAACAACGCGGTAGAGCCGGGATGCTCACTTCCTCCGCCGCCGAGAAGCAAGTCGGCGAAGTCGCCCACCACCCCGCTCGCGCCGACAATATCTGTTATATGAACGACATTACGCAGCGGCTCCCAGAGATAGCCGGACGCACCATTGCCCGCGAAGCTTTCCCACCATATCCGATACGCACGCTTGTAGTCTCCCGCCGCCCAGAGCAAGCCGCTCAAGCAACTTTGAAAGTAGTGCCGGAAATGCTCATCCTGCTCGCGCCGACAGGCATAGATGCCCCGTTGAAGCATGCGCACCGCCTCCTGGTGGTCATCGAACCGCCCGGCAAGATAAGCCAGCCCTGACACCAACCGTACCACCTGCTCATACTGTTCCTGCCTCCAGGAATCTTCCAGAGCAGCCAGTAAAATCTCCCGCTCGCGCTCAAGCAGTGGGACATCTCCCTGGCAGCGGTCCACGTATGCCAGCGCATACTCCTGCACATTCCTGGCGCTTCCGGCAAGCTCGGGCTTCAGCCTCGTCGGCTCCGCAGAGCAATAGTTCTGCGTACACAACTCCCTCAAACTGCTCATGCGTCCCACCTCCTGGATACAGATTGCACAGGGACAACCACAAAGAACTGTCTCAACAGACGGAAAGCCGCTATTCAGGCAGAAACTCAACCGTTCCGCTTTTACCGCCACTTTTGAGGGCAACATAAGCCTGTTCCAGCGTAATTGTCGTATCTACGCCTTTGCACATATCGTAGATGGTCAGCGCCGCTACCGTGGCAGCCGTCAGCGCCTCCACGTCCACGCCCGTTTTATAGTGTGTGCGTGTACGAGCTTCTATCTCGACCAGGCCTTGCTCTGTGTTGAGTGCGAACTGCACATCGATGTGGGTCATCGGCAGTGGATGGCAGAGGGGAATGATCTGCGGAGTCTGCTTGGCAGCCATAATCGCGGCAATCTTCGCCACCTCCAGCACGTTGCCTTTCGAGACCTGGTTCGTCTCGATCAGTCGCACCGTTTGCGAGGCCATGCGCACTCGCGCCTTCGCCACCGCCTCACGCAGCGTCTCCGGCCTGTCCGTCACATCCACCATATGAATGTTGCCGCTCTCATCCAGGTGCGTCAGTTGCGTCGGCGTATTTTGATTTTCATGTTCGGTCACGATAGTAAGCGTCTCCCGGTTTGACAAGGCGCAAACACAATCGGTAGGGGCGGCCTTCAGGGTCGGGTCGCCCGCTGGCAACAGGGCAGCGCATTGCCGGTCTTACATTAAAAGATACATCAGAATAACGATTAGCTTGCTTCGGGCGACCCTGAAGGTCGCCCCTGAAGGTCGCCCCTACCAATATTCTATCATGCCCTGTACTGGCATGAGGTAATGAGATTTATTGTTGTGTGTCCCTCATCTTCCTCACCGATTCGAAGATGAATGCGCCGCCCATGATGAGGGAGGCGATAACCATGCTGGCGGAGAGACGGTTGGCGGCGCGGTTCAGGCTCTTGACGGCTTCGTCGAGGTGCTCGACCTCCAATCTGGTGGTGATCTGGTCGTTGGCGAGCTTGTCGAGGATCATGTCGGCGCGGCGCGGGCTGTTCTCGAAGAGGTGCTTCATATCCAGCACCCAGGCGAAGATGCGGCCAGGTGAGAGCTGGCCCATGACGCGCTTCTCCATAACCTTGAGCATGTAGTCGCGAATGAGCTGCACGGGATCGAGTTCGGGTGAGAGCACGCGAATGGTACCGTCAAGGTTGAGCATGGCCTTGCCCAGCAGCGTCATCACACTCGGCACCGGTGTCTTATGCGACTGGGCCAGGCGTGTCAGGTCGAGCAGAGCCGTACCAATCGCCATGCGCCCGCCGCTCATGTCGTGATAGCGGCTGACGAGCGCGCTCACATCCTGGGTGAAGGCACGCCGATCCACATCTTTCGGAATCTCGATCATATCCAGGTAGGTATCGGCCACACGCTCGCCCAGGCGTTCGGAGAAGGCGAGCAGCAGAAGGATGACATTGTCCTTTTGCCCGGCGTCGAAGCGACCAATCATGCCAAAGTCCATCAGCGCGAGGCGGCCATCGTCGGTCAGGAAGATATTGCCGGGGTGGGGATCGCAGTGAAAGACGCCCTCGATCACAATCTGTTTGAGGTAGGCCGAGAGCAACTGGCGGGCGATCTCCTTTGCGTCCAGTGCATCCAGCTCTTCGCGGCTCACCTCTTTCAACTGTCGTCCATGAATGAAGCTCAGGGTAAGCACGCGCCGTGTGGTGTACTCACTGTAGACGGTCGGTGTGGTCAGCAGGGGAAAATCGCTGATCTGGCGTCCGATCAGCCGTGTGCTATCGGCCTCAAGCTGAAAATCTAGCTCCTGACTCAGGCTGTGCTCCAGTTCGCGCACAATCTGCAATAGTCCGTAGCGCGCTCCAAACGAGGTATATTTTGTGGCGAAACGAGCCATCTCGTGCAGCACCTCAAGATCAATCTCGATCTGGCTGCGCACGCCCGGGCGCTGCACCTTCACGGCTACCTCGGTGCCGTCCCGCAAAACAGCCCGGTGAACCTGCGCCATCGAAGCAGTCGCCAGCGGCTCATAATCAAACTCGGCGAATGTCTCCGCGAGCGAAGCGCCCAGTTCGCTTTCGATAATAGCCACAATCTTCTCCGCTGGCACCGGCTTGACGGTGTTTTGCAAGCGCGAGAGGGCGGCAATATAATTGGCGGGCATGACATCTGGCCTCGTACTCAGTAGCTGTCCCAGTTTGATGAAGCATGGACCAAGCTCTTCCAATGCCCTCGCCAGGCCCTTCGCGTGGTCCTCATGCTCGTCAAGAACTCCCAGCCTTATTAACGCCTGCCCGGCATCCTTGCCGTGACCGTCATGACTATCATGGTCGTTATGGTCGTCGTCCTCATCTTCATGCCGGTGTGACATACCAAACTCGGCAGCGACATGATGCAACTCATACTTGCGAAAAATGCGAAAAATCTCAAGGTAGCGTTCCGGGTGCCGTGAAAAACGCCCCAGAATAAGACGCTGAGGCGAGGTCTTTACATTCACATGATCCTTCAAACCGGACATAACCGCGCTCCTCCTGTTCTGCATGATGACGGCAACGCAACAATAGACGGAGAAGATACGAGAGCGGGAGAAATAGAGATTACCAGGCGAAACCTTTTTATATGCACATTCGTGTCAGCAGATAGACCCATCTATAAAAGAAGAGAACCACCAGGTGCGGTTGAACCATGCCTCGCTGTAGATCAGAGGCATGATTCAAAACGGGTTTCTGGCGATTAAAGAGGCATTGTGCCTCCTTAATATTACTGAAATCGCTTCAAAAGCCTTGTGAAAAACGTTTGATTGTGTTATACTCTGATTCGTGGACAGATTTCTGGAAATTATGCAGAACTGGGTATATGCATTTTGTATTTTGTTCAGTTTTCGTTGAGAAGTACTGTTCAGCTTGTAATCAGGTTGCTATTTCTATGGGTAGAGAGCAGAAGAGGATTTCAGAAGCTCTTTTCCCTGTCCTGCTCAAGGTGGAACAGGAAACGGCTTCTGGAATGGTATCAGGCTATTTTTATTCAAAGCTTCCGTACACTCCACGGATAGCTTCTGCAGGTTCTCTATACTCCCTTTCTCTGCTTCCATAGAAGACGCCGACCGTCGATGGGGTGATTATTTCCAGGTAATCTCGGCTCGTTCCGAAGGCGTATTACGTAAATAGAGAGTTGTTCAGAGAATTAGCTCATAAATACTATGGGCAGAAAACCGGCTGTTGGTCGCGTCAATTTTGAACGTCTATTTCTTCTCTCGAAGAGACTCTCATTGAGCCTTGTAGACCAGATCTGTCTTTGCAGGCATGGGTTGCCTCCGCGTCTCCTCAATGGCTGTCACTGTAGTGAAATTGCTGTAGATGCAGCTCATTCAACAGTAGTAATGTGAAGCGCGCCCCTCTTATTGAATCAGGAGCAGGCATCGCTCAAGGAGGTTATTATGGCGACCAAATCAGGCGTAGAGGATATCCACATCCTCTGGATAACCGCAGGCCTGAGCTGTGACGGTGACACTATTTCGATCACTGCCGCAATGCAACCCAGTATCGAGGATGTTTTACTGGGGGCTATCCCCGGCCTCCCCAGGGTTCATCTCCACAACCCCGTCCTCGCCTTTGAACTGGGTGGAGAAAGTTTCATGAAATGGTGGTATGCTGCTGAGCGAGGAGAGCTTGATCCCTTCGTCCTCGTGATCGAAGGTTCGATCCCCAACGAGAAGATCAAGAGCCAGGGGTACTGGGCTGCCCTCGGTACTGATCTCGGTACGGGGCAGCCAATTACCACCTCCGAGTGGATTGACCGCCTGGCTCCCAAAGCGCTGGCCGTTGTAGCCTGCGGAACCTGCGCGACCTATGGCGGCATTCATGCCATGCAAGGCAATCCTACTGGCGCAATGGGCCTGTCCGACTATCTGGGCTGGGGCTGGAAATCCAAAGCGGGCATTCCCATCGTCAACGTACCCGGTTGCCCGGTGCAGCCCGACAACTTCATGGAGACCGTGCTCTATCTGCTCTATCAAGCGGCGGGATTGGCCCCGATGATTCCCCTGGACGACGTGGGACGCCCGACGTGGCTTTTTGGCAAGACCGTTCACGAAGGCTGTGATCGAGCCGGTTATTACGAGCAGGCCGATTTTGCTACGGAGTATGGTTCGCCCAAGTGCCTCGTCAAGCTGGGCTGCTGGGGACCGGTTGTGCAGTGCAACGTCACCAAGCGCGGCTGGATGGCCGGTATTGGTGGCTGCCCCAACGTTGGCGGCATTTGTATTGGTTGTACCATGCCGGGCTTCCCCGACAAATTCCAGCCGTTCATGGATGAGCCTCCCGGCGCGAAGGTATCTACAAACTTCGTCTCCATCTACGGCGCCGTCATCAGGAATCTCCGCAAACTGACGAACGAAACCACCAATAAGGAGCCGTCCTGGCGACACAAGGGCAGAAGCCTGACTACCGGCTATAAACCGCAATGGCGGCAATGACTTGCAGCTACTGGCTTCCATTGAAAGTAAGGAGATAGTACTATGACAACGCAAGTTAAGCGAGAAGGTCCATCCCAGCAACCGCCACAGTTGGTAGAAATGTCGTGGGACCCCATTACTCGCATTGTGGGCAGCCTGGGCATCTACACCAAGATCGACTTCGCGAACCGCAATGTAGCAGAATGTTATGCTACTTCGTCCATCTTCCGGGGCTACAGTATCTTCATGAAGGGCAAAGACCCGCGTGACGCCCACTTTATCACCAGTCGCATCTGTGGTATCTGCGGTGATAACCACGCTACCTGCTCCGTCTATACGCAGAACATGGCCTATGGAGTGGTGCCTCCTGCTCTGGGCGAGTGGATTCTCAATCTGGGCGAAGCGGCAGAGTACATGTTTGACCACAACATCTTCCAGGAAGACCTGGTGGCCGTTGACTTCTGCGAGCAGATGGTCAAAGAGACCAATCCCGGCGTCCTGGAACTGGCAAACAAGACCGAAGCCCCGCATGCAGCCGATCACGGCTACAGAACCATCGGCGACATCATGCGCGCCTTCAACCCCTTCACCGGCGAACTCTACCTTGAGGCCCTGCAGGTGAGCCGCTACACCCGCGAGCAGTTCTGCCTGATGGAAGGCCGCCACGTCCATCCTTCCACCCTGTATGCCGGTGGCGTCGGAACCGTCGCCACCATTCAGGTCTTCACGGACTACCTGGTCCGTCTGATGAAGTACGTTGAATTTATGAAGAGGATGGTGCCTCTGCACGATGACCTGTTTGACTTCTTCTACCAGGCCATGCCGGGCTATGAGAAAGTTGGACAGCGGCGCATCCTGCTGGGCTGCTGGGGTTCGTTCCAGGACCCGGATGTCTGCGACTACCGCTATGAAACGATGGACAAGTGGGGTCGCGCCATGTTCGTCACGCCGGGCGTCGTGGTCGATGGAAAACTCGTCACGACCAGCCTTGTCGACATCAACCTGGGCATTCGCATCCTGCTGGGCAGTTCCTACTACGAGGACTGGGAAAATCAGCGCACCTACGTTGATCGGGATCCGCTTGGCAACCCGGTTGACAAGCGCCACCCGTGGAATCAGACCACCATTCCCATGCCGCAGAAGCGTGACTTCAACAACCACTATAGCTGGGTGATGTCGCCGCGCTGGTATGATAAGCGCACCGGCGAGTACCTGGCTCTGGATACCGGTGGCGGCGCGCTGGCTCGTCTCTGGGTCACGGCCCTGGCTGGTCTGGTACATCTGCCGGGCTACATCGACGCAACCGGCAGTAGCGTCAAGATTACGCTGCCCAAATCCGCGACGAAGCCGGAGGTGACGTTCGAGTGGAAGATTCCGCAGTGGAGCAACGCGATCGAGCGTGACCGCGCCCGCACGTACTTCCAGGCCTATTCCGCCGCTGTTGCCCTGTACTGCATAGACAAAGTGCTCAGCGAGCTGTACGCCGGTCACACCAAGACCTGGAACGATTTCACGGTGCCGAAGGAGGCCATCGGCTGCGGCTTCCACGAAGCAGTACGCGGCGTGCTCTCCCATCACCTGGTGATCGAGGATGGCAAGATCGCCAACTACCATCCCTATCCGCCGACGCCGTGGAACGCCAGCGTGCGCGATGTCTACGGGACACCAGGCCCCTACGAAGATGCCGTGCAAAACACGCCCATCTTCGAGGAGAACGGCCCCGATACCTTCAAGGGTATCGACATCATGCGCGCCGTGCGCAGCTTCGACCCCTGCCTGCCCTGCGGCGTTCATATGTACCTGGGTGAAGGGAAAGAACTCCAACTGGTTCACTCGCCAACCTTTGGCCTGGGCCAGTAGGACCATCCCCAACCGATCCCGGGCCGACCGCAAGGCACAGGCCGACCGCAAGGCACAGGCCGACCGCAAGG
>Ga0070737_10005055_pt1 | contig 12804 bp, 11 predicted proteins | sample Coa_R1_10_FD_66438 | JGI IMG/M metagenome (GOLD analysis project Ga0070737, IMG submission 66438) | Surface soil microbial communities from Centralia Pennsylvania, which are recovering from an underground coalmine fire - Coalmine... | ecosystem: Environmental > Terrestrial > Soil > Unclassified... | reverse complement strand
GCCGGCGCCGGCGCCGGCGCCACCCAGCTTGTGGCCAACGTCGCCGGCTTCACCGCCCCTGAGGAGCGTCGGCGCACCACCGATGTGCTCGGCACCCTCGCACCTTGGCGACTGCCGGGTATCCGTATGATCACACGGCGCGGTTACCCCAGCAGGCCTGTTCACCTGCCGGGCGGATGGCCATCAGCCGGATCATGGCTATCTTGATCACGGCCTCGGAACGACAGGTCGGGCGCTCGCAGTCACGGCTGAGCCGCCGGTCCCGGATCAGCCAGCCGAACGCCCGCTCCGCGACCCAGCGACGCGGCAGCACCTGAAATCCCCAGACGTCCTCGCTGCGCTTGACGATCTCCAAGGCGATGCCGGCGGCCTTGCGCGCCCAGGTCACCAGGCTGGCATCGATCTGGCTGGCGTAGCCGGCATCGGCCCATAGCAGCGGCCGCGAACGCCAGGTAGTCATCCAGCAGCGGACGGCCAGGCGTGATCACCTCGATCCCGCCGCCCGTCACCGGGCGGGTCAGGCACGGCACGAACTCCAACGGGCGGCTCCCTTCCGGCCGGATGACAGATCGCGCCGGGCGATCATGTCACCGCTCCGAGATCACCGCATATAAAGCACCGGACGCCCGAGGCGACCGCGCACTAGGCGAAGCTCGCCCCGAACGCGCTTGCCAGGGCCTACGGCGATGCCGGGTACTTCGCGGGGAACGCGCGCACCATCGAAGTCCTGCCGGCCGCGGCGCTGTCAGCTCCGGCGCCGCCGCCAGCGGCGGGTCCTGGCAGCGCTACGACCTGGGCCACGGCTGGTGCAGTTACACGTTCTGCGAGCAGTGCCGGCACCGGACGGCCCGCGCACGCTGCGATTCCTGCACCCGAAGGACTCCAGCAAAGGCCAGCTGCTGGAGGCGAAGGACAACCTCCAGAAGATGCTCGCGCACGTCCCCCTCGCCGGCGACGTGCGCGCCGCCGTCGACGACGGGCAAGCCGCCCTTGACCAGCTCCTGGAACGACTCGCCGGCGTCCCCGCCCCGGCCGGGCCGACACCGCGTCAGGTCGGCACCCCGCAACTGCCACGCTCTTGCCGATCATCAAGGTGCGACGGGATAAACCCGACGATTATCGACAAAACGAATTCCACGGATACGGCGTGAAGTCCGCCGGCAGTGCCCGCCGCTCGATCCCGTTGCGGGCCACAAGGGCGATCGCGTCGCACATCGCCCGCGGGTCATGGACCATCGGCCGGCCCCCGGCCAGGACCGGCTCCCTCATCACCTGCCGCGCCCGCGGCTCCAGCACCGCCCACTGCCCGCCGGCCAGGTCCGGCGGGCAGCGCGGCACGCGACCGCGGCACAGGCAGCCCGGGGACACGCACGTGATAACGCGGGCCGTGGCAGGGTAGACAGCCATCAAGGTCCCTGGCGCGGGAGATGGCCGGATACCTCTCCGCTGCCAGGGGTCCCTTCATCAGCCGCGGCCACGCGCCCGCGGTGACCAGCTCCAGACGATTACGGGCCGGCATCTCCTGGCGCGGGCAGGGGCCAGCGGGGGGCGGGCAGGGGCCAGCGGGGGGAGGCAAGGTGAGCAGTCCACCGGCGGGTCCGGCGGAGGACGCGTATCTGCCTGGCGGCGGCCCGGCCGAGATACGTCACCTCGTCCATCAGGCGGAGGTGTACGCCGCCGAGGCAACTCAGCTGCTGGAGCGGGCTGGGATCGCGGCGGGGGCCAGGGCAGCCGATATCGGCTGCGGCGTCCTCGGCATCGTGCACCTCCTTTGCGACTCGGTGGGACCGGGCGGGCGGGTGGTGGGAGTTGACCGCGAGCAGAAGATCATCGATTACGCCCGTGAGGCTGCCCGCCGGCGGGGCCTGGCCGCCGAGTTCATCCAGGACGACGCCACCGCCCTCGGGCTGCCCGCCGGCGAGTTCGACTTCGTCCACTGCCGGACGCTGCTGCTCAACGTCAGCCAGCCGGAACGCGTGCTCACCGAGATGGTCCGGATCACCCGGCCGGGAGGCGTGGTGGCCGCGCAGGAGCCGGACTCCGCGGCCTGGGTGTGCGATCCAGCGCACCCCGCCTTCGAGAGGCTCCGGGACGAGCTCGTCGCCGCCTATGCAAGTGCGGGCAAGGACTTCAACATCGGCCGCCGGCTGGGGAGACTCCTCCGTCAGGCCGGCCTGACCGGCGTTGAAGTGGTGCCTACCGCCCGCGTCACCAAGCCCGGCGACTACTACCAGACCTTCTTGCTGGCGCTGACGGGCTTGGTCCGCGAGCAGATCCTGGCCGGCGGGCGACTGTCCGCCGGCGAGTTCAGCTCGCTTTCGGCTGAGCTAGGCGAACACCTGGGCCAGGCGGACACGCTGACGTGCCAGCCCCTGTTGTGGCAGGCGTGGGGGACCAAGCCCCGGTGAGGAACCGGACCCCGGTTACGACCCGCCTGCCGACCCGGCCCCTTTATCAACAGGCTCTAAGCCGCCCTCCCGGGCAGGTTCCAAATCACGCCGCGGGCGGTTTGCCGGGCACCGCATCGGGAAGTCGGGTACGCCACGAGCCGGTTCGGGGAGGGCTGGCTTCCTTCCTTCCCGGGCTCCTGGAAGGAAGGACGGAACATGGACAAAGGCCCCATTCCCGCGGACGCCGCGCCGGCCGATGCCGTGCAGGCCGTCGTCACCTTGCGGGTCGACGGCGAGAGCCGCCGGCTGGCCGTCGACACCCGCACGACCCTGCTCGACGCGCTGCACGAGCGCCTCGGCAACACCAGCCCCAAGAAGGGCTGCGACCACGGCCAGTGCGGTGCCTGCACGGTCCTGCTCGACGGCGAGCGCGCGCTGTCCTGCCTGGCGCTGGCGGTCGCGTACGACGGCGCGGAGATCACCACCGCCGACGGACTGGCCGCCGACGGCGCGCTGCACCCGGTGCAGCAGGCCTTCGTCGACCACGACGCCTACCAGTGCGGCTACTGCACGCCCGGGCAGGTCTGCTCGGCCGCCGGGATGCTGGGAGAGGCACGCCGCGGCTGGCCCAGCCACGTCACCGCCGACTTGGCCGCGGATCCCGCGCTCACCGACGCCGAGATCGCCGAACGGATGAGCGGCAATCTCTGCCGCTGCGGCGCTTACGTGAACATCGTGCCGGCGATCCGGGCGGTGGCCGGGACGGCCGCGGCGGGACCGGCGGGAGGGGTGCGATGAGGCCGTTCGCGTTCATCCGGCCGACCGACGTCGCCGAGGCCGTACGCACCGTCGCCGGCCACCCCGGCGCGGTGTACCTGGCAGGCGGGACCAACCTGGTCGACCACCTGAAGCTCGGCGTGGCCCGGCCGGACCTGGTCGTCGACGTCCGCACCCTCACCTCCCGCGAGGTGACCGACACCGGCGACGGCGGGCTGCGGATCGGCGCCGCGGTGACCAACAGCGAGCTGGCCGCCGACCGGCGCCTGCGCGAGCGCTACCCCGTGCTCGCGCAGGCGCTGCTGTCCGGTGCCAGCGGCCAGCTGCGCAACGTGGCCACCACCGGCGGCAACCCGCTGCAACGCACCCGCTGCGTGTACTTCCAGGACGTCACGGCGGCGTGCAACAAGCGCGAGCCGGGCAGCGGCTGCTCCGCCGTCGGCGGCTACACCCGCTACCATGCGATCTTCGGGGTGCCGGAGTCGCCGGACGCCGCGGCGCCGGATACCTGCATCGCCACCCACCCCTCCGACATGGCGGTCGCGCTCGCCGCGCTCGACGCCCGGGTCCGGGCGCGGGGGCCGGCGGGCACCCGGGAGATCCCGTTCGGCCAGCTCCACCGGCTGCCAGGCGACGACCCCTCCCGCGACACCGTGCTCGCCCACGGCGAGCTGATTACCGCCATCGACCTGCCGCCGCTGCCGGACGGCGCGCGGTCGGCGTACCGCAAGGTGCGCGACCGGGCCTCCTACGCGTTCGCGCTGGTCTCGGTGGCCGCCGTGGTCGCGATGGACGGCGGCCTGGTGTCCGACGCCCGGCTCGCCCTCGGCGGGGTCGCGCACAAGCCGTGGCGGGCGGCCCGCGCCGAGGAGGCGCTGCTCGGGCGGCCGGCCACCGAAGAGGCCTTCCGCGCCGCCGCCGACGCCGAACTGGCCGGTGCCCGGCCGCAACCCGGCCTCGGCGGCGGCAACGGCTTCAAGATCCCGCTGGCCGCCCGCGCCATCGTGGCCACCCTGCGCGAGCTCGCCGGAGGCCTGACATGACCGGACTGCTCGAACCCCGCGCCATCGGACAGGGTCTCGCCCGCCGCGACGGCGCGCGCAAGGTGCGCGGCACCGCCGCGTACGCCTACGAGGCCCCGGTGGAGCACCCCGCCTACGCCCAGATCGTGCAGGCGACCGTCGCCCGCGGCCGGGTCACCGGCGCCGACACCTCGCGCGCCGAGGCGCTCGACGGGGTGCTGGCCGTGCTCACGGCCGGGAACGCCGAACGGCTGGCCTCGGCCGGCGACCGCGAGCTGGCCGTGCTCCAGTCCGGCGAGGTCGCCTTCCGCGGCCAGCCGGTCGGGCTGGTGGTCGCCGAGACGCCGGAGACGGCCCGGCAGGCCGCCGGCCTGGTGCGGGTCAGCTATGACGAACGGCCGCACGACGCCGAGCTGCGCGCCGACCGGGAGGACCTGTACAAGCCGGAGAGGGTCAACCCGGGATACGAGACCGACTTCGTCCGGGGCGACGTCGCCGCCGCGATGGCGTCCGCCCCGGTCACGCTCGACCGGACCTACACCACGGCGATGTACCACAATAACCCGCTGGAACCGCACGCTACGACCGCGCTGTGGGACCCGGCCGCCGATGTGCCGCTCACCCTGTGGGACTCCACCCAGGGAGTGCACTCAGCGCGGTCGGTCGTGGCCGGCGTGTTCGGCCTGGCCGAAGAGCGCGTGCGGGTCGTCTGCCCATTCGTGGGCGGCGGCTTCGGGTCGAAGGGCCTGCCGCACGCGAACGTGGTCCTCGCGGCGATGGCGGCCCGCGCGCTGCCCGGCAGGCCGGTGAAGCTCGCGCTGACCCGCCAGCAGATGTTCTCCCTCGCCGGCTACCGCACCCCGACGATCCAGCGGATGCGGCTGGCCGCCGACCGCGACGGGCATCTGGCGGCGATCGCCATCGACGTGATCGAGCAGACCTCGCGGATCAAGGAGTTCGCCGAGCAGACCGGACTCCCGGCCCGGATGATGTACGCCTCGCCGAGCAGGCGGAGCACGCACCGGCTGGCCGCGCTCGACGTGCCGGTCCCCTCGTGGATGCGGGCACCCGGAGAATGCCCCGGCATGTTCGGCCCCGAGGTCGCCCTCGATGAGCTCGCGGGCCAGCTCGGCATCGACCCGGTGGAGCTGCGGATCCGCAACGAGCCGGAAGCCGACCCCGAGACCGGCAGGCCGTGGTCGAGCCGGCACCTCGCGGAATGCCTGCGGGAGGGCGCCCGGCGGTTCGGCTGGCACGGCCGCGACCCGCGTCCCGCCGCGCGGCGGGACGGCGACTGGCTGGCCGGCACCGGCGTCGCCGCCTCGGTCTACCCGGCCCGGCGCTTCCCCCAGTCGACGGCGACGATCCGGTTCTCCGGCGGCCGGTATGTCGCCGAGATCGGCGCGGCCGACCTCGGCACCGGTGCCTGGACCATCCTGCCCCAGATCACCGCCGACGCCCTCGGCGTCCCGGTGGAGGATGTCGACGTGCGGATCGGCGACACCCGGTACCCGTTCGCCTCGGTGGCCGGCGGCTCGACCGGCACCAGCACCTGGGGCTCGGCCCTGGTGGTGGCGGCGCGGGAGTTCCGTGACAAGTTCGGCGGCAGTCCCCCCGACGGCGGCGAGGCCAGCGGCGAGGCCGGCCAGGCGGAGCAGGACGACGCCCACGTGTCCTACGCGTTCGGCGCCCAGTTCGCCGAGGCGCGGGTGCGGGCGGACACCGGCGAGATCCGGGTGCCGCGCCTGCTCGGCGTGTTCGCCGCCGGGCGGATCATCAACCCCCGCACTGCCCGGTCGCAGTTCATCGGCGGCATGACCATGGGCCTGTCGATGGCCCTGCACGAGACCAGCGTGATGGACCCGCGGGCCGGCCAGGTCGTCAACCACGACCTGGCCGGATACCACATAACGGCCAACGCGGACGTGACCTCCGTGGAAGCGCACTGGCTCGATGAGGAGGACCCGTACGTCAACGCCATGGGCAGCAAGGGCATCGGCGAGATCGGCATCGTGGGCACCGCCGCGGCGATCGTCAACGCCATCCACCACGCCACCGGCGTGCGAGTGCGCGACCTGCCCGTCACCCTCGACAAGCTGCTGGCCGCCCTGCCCTGACGGCCCGGCCGCCGCCGAGGCGCTAGACTTCGTTGCGCCACGGGCTGTAGCGCAGTTTGGCTAGCGCGCGTGCTTTGGGTGCACGAGGCCGCGGGTTCGAGTCCCGCCAGCCCGACAGCGGATGCCGGCCGTCCGTACGGCCGGCACGCCGGCGGTCACCGGCGCGAGGCCCTGCGCGCTCAGGCGGCCAGATGGTGCCCGCCGCGCCGCGCGGGCGCTCCTTGCCTTCGGGCTCTACGTGGCGCGCAGGCGGGACCAGGCGTCGCCGCCGACGGCGAGCAGCAAGATGATGCCGAGGGTGATCTGCTCGTACAGCGGATTCCACCCCAGCAGGGTGAAGCCGTTGCCGATCAGCGCGATGAACAGCACCCCCACCACCGTGCGCCAGATCGCGCCCTCGCCGCCCAGGATGGACGTGCCGCCGACCACGATGCCGGCCAGCACGGTGAAGGTGAGCGCCGTGCCGCCGTTCGCCGACGACGCGGACAGCACCCGGGATGCGTCCAGGATGCCGCCGAGCGCGGCCGCCCCGCCGCTGATCGCGAACGTGACCAGCCTGATCCACTGCACCCGGACGCCGGCCAGCCGGGCGGCCTCGGCGTTGCTGCCCGCGGCGTACATGTACCGCCCGGCGATCGTCCGGGACAGCACGATCCCCAAGATGATCACCACGCCGGCCATCGTCCACGCGGCCGTCGTCACATCGAGGAACTGCGTCCTCGCGAAGTTCGCGAAGCCGAGCGCGGAGTAGGCGATGACCAGGTTCCCGCCGGTGATCAGGGCGGCGGCGCCGGTGATCACGAACGAGGACGCGAGCGTCGCGATGAGGGAGTTGATCCGGAAGAACGTCGTGATCACGCCGTTGACCGCGCCGACTCCGATGCCCGCCAGCACGCCCGCGATGATCGCGAGCACCGGATTGCCGGTGATCGCCATCTTGGTCGCGATGACCTCGCAGAGCGCGTAGGTCGCGCCGACCGACAGGTCGATGCCGCCCGCGATGAGCACCATCGTGCCGGCCGCCGCGATGATCAGGGTCGCGGACTGCTGGTCGAGGATCTCAAGCAGGTTCGTCTTACCGTAGAAGGTGGGCCCTTTCCAGATCGCCAGGATGATGAACAGCAGGACGAACGGGTAGACGATGCCGCCCTCGCGCGCCCTGCCGAGGAACTCTGCCCGATGCACCCGGAAGATCGTCTGGATCGAGGCACCCTGTTTGCCCGCGCTCCCCGGCTTTTCCGGCGCGGGGGTCGCGGCCTGCGGCTGACTCATTCAAGCACCTCTTTCGGTGGCGCCGAACGCGGCGCCGAGGATCGCCGCCTCGGTCACGTCGTCGCCGGCGAGCTCTGCCGCGACCCGGCCGCCGCGCATGACGAGCACGCGGTGCGCCAGGCCGAGGATTTCTTCGACATCGGAGGAGATCAGCAGCACCCCGAGCCCGCTGTCGGTCAGCGAGGCCAGCAGCTCGTAGATCGCCCGCTTGGCGCCGACGTCCACGCCCCTGGTCGGCTCATCGGCGATCAGCACGACCGGGTCGCGCAGCAGCGACCTGGCGAACAGCAGCTTCTGCTGGTTGCCGCCGGACAGCGCGGCGGCGGGCACCGCGTGGCCGCCGCCCCTGACGTCCACCCGGGCGAGGGCCTCTCGCACGGTCCGCCGCTCGGTCCGCCGCCGGACCAGGCCGGCGGTGCTCATCGCCGCGAGCGTGGACAGGCTGACGTTCTCCCTGACCGGCCGGCGGAGCAGCAGGCCCTGTTCCTTACGCGATTCGGGGATCATCAGCACGCCCGCCCGCATGGCGGCGCGCGGGGTGCCGGTCACCGCGGCCATGCCCGGTCCCCTGGCGACGCGCACCGACCCGGAGTGCACCCGGTTCGCCCGGAAGATCGCGCGGGCCACCTCGGTACGTCCGGCGCCGACCAGGCCGGCCATGCCGAGGATCTCCCCCGCGCGCAGGTCGAACGACACGTCCGCCACACCCGGCGCGCGGAGCCCGCGGACCGACAGCACCACCGGAGCGTCCGCCGGGACGGGCCGCCTGGGCGGGAACGTCGCCTCGAGCGGCCGGCCGAGCATCGCCGCCATGAGCGAGTCCTCGGTCTGCCCGGCGGCCGGCACGGTCTGCACCAGGCGCCCGTCGCGCAGGATCGTCACCTCGTCGGCGAGCTCTAGCACCTCGTTCAGGAAGTGCGAGACGAGCACCACGGTGGTGCCGTTACGCGCGAGCCGGCGGATGACCTCGTGCAGCGCCGCCACGTCCGGCCGGGACAGCGCCGCGGCCGGCTCGTCCATGACGATGACCTCGGCGCTGCGGCACAGCGCGCGAAGGATCTCCACCTTCTGCTGGTCAGCGGTCCGCAAGGACCCGGCCCTGGCGTCTCCGTCAAGCTCGAACCCGACGGAGGCTGCCAGCTCGGCGTACTTCCGGCGCAGCTCGCGGCGGTCCTGGAAGCCGGCCGCGCTCGGCTCCACGCCGAGGAAGACGTTCTGCGCCACGGTCAGCGACGGCACGATCGCCAGCTCCTGGGCGATCAGGATCACGCCCTTGGCGATGGCGTCCCGGGGAGAGTGGAACCTGACCGGCTCGCCATCGATCAGGAGCTGGCCGGAATCGGGGCCGTGCACCCCGGCGATGATCTTTCCCAGGGTGGACTTGCCGGCCCCGTTCTCCCCCACCAGGGCGTGGATGGAACCGCGGCCGACGGACAGGCTGACGCCCTCCAGGGCGTGCGTTCCGCCGAACGATTTGGAGACGTCCCTCAGCTCGACGTGCACGCCCCGGAGGCTGTCCCGGGCGTCGGGCACAGTCAGCCCGGCCACTCGGGGGTGAACTGGCTGGCGTCCGCCTTGGTGACGACGCCGCCGTCGGGGAAGCCGGCGACCGGATCGATGGCGCCGCTGACCTTCCCGCTCTGGATCGCCGCGACCAGCGCCTGAACGGCCTCCTTGCCCTCGGTCGCCGGCGCCTGGGCGACATCGGAGAACCACGCGCCCGACTTCACTCCGGCCACCGCCGCGGCGCTCGCGCCGTAACCGACGAGCAGCACCTTGCCGGTCAGGTGCGCGGTCTGCAACGCCACCGACGCGCCCTCGATGCCCTGGTCTGACCCGACGATCAGGTTCAGGCCCGGCTGCGCCTGGAGCATGGTCTGCACCTGCTGCTCACCGGTGGTCGGGGTGAAGTAGGACTGCCCGGTGGCGGCGATCCGCACCGGGGAGCCCTTGATCGCCGCGGTGAACGCGCCGTAGATCGCCGTGTCGAGCGAGGACGCCTTGATGTCGTACAGGTAGCCGACCTTGCATGGGTTCAGCTTCTTGGACGCGCACGCCGCGACCACCTGCTGGCCGAGCTTGGTGCCGATCTCGGTGGGCACGAACGTCACGTTCGCCGACAGGCCGGCTACCTGCGGCGCGTCGGTGTCCAGCTTCGGGCCGAGGATCTGGTCCATGTTCACGACCTTGATCCCCTTGGCGATCGCCTGCTGGACCAGGCTGATCAGGCCGGTGCCGTAGATCGGCTGGGTGATGATGCCGTTGTACTGGCCCGAGTTGATCACGGTCTGCAACTGGTCGTACTGGGTCTGCGGGTTGTTGTTCGCGTCGAACACCGTGATCTTGGCACCGAGGATCTGCGCCGCCGTCTTCGCCGCCGCCAGCATCGGGGCGTCGTAGCTGTTGTCCACGGCGAACGACAGGTATGCGATGTTCATCGGCTTGCCGGCCGCGGCGGTCGCCGCCGCGGCCGGCGAGGTCGAAGCCGGGGCCGAGGCGCTGCTGCTACTGCTACTGCTACTGCTACAGGCAGCGAGCGCGAGCGCCGTGGCGGCGGCCGCCGCCACGGCGCTCGCGCGCCCGATACGGTGGCTGCCCCTGCCCTCGGGCGCGCGGCCGGGGGGGACGGGGGGACGGGCAGTCCCCCCGTGCGGGGGCCCGGGGGGGACGGGGGGACGGGCAGTCCCCCCGTGCGGGGGCCCGGGGGGGACGGGGGGACGGGCAGTCCCCCCGTGCGGGGGGTCACCGGGGGGTCGCCCCCCGGGGAAGATATTGCGGCGGAGGCACCGCGTTGCCGGGATAGATAGCACGGCTAAACTCCTTTGTGCTCGCTCACTGGGAGGTGGGTCAGCGGATAGGCCGGTGAGCCGGGTGCCAGCCCGGCTCACCGGTTTTCGTACGGGTCAGCTCAACATGCGCGGCCACGCCTCGCGGAAACAGGCGGATGCTGCCTTCATATGAACCTCCACTCTGGGGCGCGACCCGTCGCTGGGGCGCGACCCGTCGCTCCGAAGGGGGCCGGCACGCAGCGGACTAATGTCCGCAACACGGTCACGCGAGCTTGATCGGAAGCGTGTCTGTTTCCGCGGCGGGTGTCAAGAGCAAACGCTTGCCGTACGCTCAAATGAGACTTGACGGTAATGTCCGCCACACGGACAAGGCAGCCAGACGCCGCTGCAACAGGCCTGCTCAAGGCGGTCCGGCGACCATCTGGCGGCCCGCCGGACGGGCCGCGCGCCTCCCCGGAGAGCATTACCGGACATATGTCCGCTGGACGGACAGAAAGGGCTGGCGCTGGAGAGGCAGCGCGGTACGTTCGGGATACTAGGGTGCGGTGGCCGGCGGCTAGCGGGACACCTCCGAGCGATCCTGTGCCCACAGCGTGTGGAAGGTGCCGTCGCGGTCGGTGCGGCGGTAGGTGTGCGCGCCGAAGTAGTCGCGCAGGCCCTGCACCAGCGCGGCGGGCAGCCGCCGGGCGCGCAGCGCGTCGTAGTAGGCGAGCGCGGCAGAGAACCCGGGCACCGGGACGCCCAGCCGTACCGCGGTGGCGGCCACCTCGCGCCAGGCGTCCTGGGCGTCCTCGATCTCCTTGGCGAAATCCGGGTCGGTGAGCAGCGTCGGCAGCGCCGGGCTGGCCGCGTAGGCGGCGCGGATACGGTCGAGGAACTTGGCGCGGATGATGCAGCCGCCGCGCCAGATCGTGGCCATCGCGGCCAGGTCGATGTTCCAGCCGTACTCGTCGCTGCCCGCGGCGATCATGTTCCAGCCCTGCGCGTAGGAGACCACCTTGGAGGCGTAGAGGGCCTGCTCGACCTTGTCGGCGAAGCTGTCCACGTCCCGGATGGCCTGCTCGTCCGGCCCCGGCAGGCCGCGGGCGGCGGCGCGCAGGTCCGCGTGCCCGGACAGCGACCGGGCGAACACGGCCTCGGCGATGCCGCTGACCGGCACGCCCAGGTCGAGAGCGTCCTGGACGGTCCAGCGGCCGGTGCCCTTCTGTTCGGCCTGATCGAGGACGATATCGACGAACGGCTCGCCGGTGAGCTTGTCGCTGTGCCCGAGGACCTCGGCGGTGATCTGGATGAGGTAGGAGTCGAGGCGGCCCTCGTTCCAGCGCCTGAAGATGTCGGCGATCTGCTGCGGCCGGTAGCCCGCGGCGTGCCTGAGCAGGTCATACGCCTCGGCGATGAGCTGCATGTCGGCGTACTCGATGCCGTTGTGGACCATTTTCACGAAGTGCCCGGCGCCGTCCGGGCCGACGTGCGTACAGCAGGGCGTTCCGTCGACCTGGGCGGCGATCGCTTCCAGCATGGGGCCGAGCGCCCGGTAGGACTCCGGCGAGCCGCCGGGCATGATCGACGGGCCGTTCAGCGCGCCCTCCTCGCCGCCGGACACGCCCATGCCGACGAAGTGAATGCCCTTGGCCTTCAGGGCGGCTTCGCGGCGACGGGTGTCCGTGAAGTGCGCGTTCCCGCCGTCGATGAGCATGTCACCCGGTTCGAGCAGCGGGGCGAACTCGTCGATCACCGCGTCCGTGGCCGGGCCGGCGTTCACCATGATGACGATCCTGCGCGGGCGCTGGAGAGATCGGACGAACTCTTCGGCCGTGTGGCTGGGGACGAAGGTGCCCTCGTGGCCGAAGCTGCTCATGACCTCGTCGGTTCTGGCAGTCGTCCGGTTGTGCAGGGCTGTGGCGAAGCCATGGCGGGCGAAGTTGCGGGCGAGGTTACGGCCCATCACGCCGAGTCCGGTGACGCCAATCTCCGCTGCGGGTGTCGCGGCCATGTTCTGTGTCTTCCTTTGCTCGTGTGCGGTGCCAGGCGTGCTTGGCGCCTGGAGCGCGGGACGGTTTCGCCCCCCGCGACTGCCGCGGTCGTGCTCGGTCGCGGGAGCGACAGCCTCGGCCGTGCTCGGTCGCGGGAGCGACAGCCTCGGCCGTGCTCGGTCGCGGGAGCGACAGCCTCGGCCGTGCTCGGTCGCGGGAGCGATTGTCCCACTCACCCATTCGATCACGAGGCGGGAACGGCGGGCGTGGGCGGGCTAGGTGCGGACCCCGGTGAGCCGCGGGTGCGGGACCGCGGTGCGGGACCGCGGTGCCGGTGCCGGGCCGCGGTGCGGGAAGGGGCCGAGAGCCGGTACGCTACCGGTGTCGGCCTGCCGGTTCCCTTGCGGTGCCGGGCAGATCGCGCGGGCGTAGCTCAATGGCAGAGCCCCAGCCTTCCAAGCTGG